>OGXT01001721.1_pt1 | contig 20106 bp, 20 predicted proteins | sample 1576361 | NCBI WGS metagenome assembly OGXT01 (sample SAMEA3541514, study PRJEB24748) | human gut metagenome | biome: human gut; feature: human-associated habitat; material: faeces | place: China | collected 2012 | reverse complement strand
GTGCCCTCGGGGATGGAATACTTCACCTTGCCGTCGATGGTGGGAATCTCCAGCTCTGCTCCCAACACCGCCTGGGCGAAGGTAATGGGAGCCTCGCAGAACACATCCACGCCGTCCCGGCGGAATAGCTCGTGGGGCTGGACCATAACGGTGATGAGCAGGTCGCCGGCAGGCCCGCCGTTTTTGCCGGCATTGCCCTGGCCGCGCAGGGAGATGGTCTGGCCGTGGTCGATGCCGGCGGGGATATTGACCTTTATGGTCTTGCGTTTGCGCACTGCGCCGGTGCCGCGGCAATCGGGGCAGGGCTGGTGAATAAGCCGGCCGGTGCCGCCGCACTTGCGGCAGGGACCATTGGAGGCGAAAACGCCCATGGGGGTCTGCCGGCGAGTCTGCACGGTGCCGGTGCCGTGGCAATCAGGGCAGATTTCGGGTGTGGTGCCGGGCGCACAGCCATTTCCCTTACAGGTAGGGCACTGCTCACTGCGCTCTAAGGTGACGGATTTCTCGCAGCCGAAGGCCGCCTCCGTAAAGCTGACGGAGACGCTGGCCCGGATGCTTTCCCCCCGCTGGGGGGCGTTGGGGTTGCGGCGCTGACCGCCGCCGAATCCACCGCCGAAAAAGCTGCCGAAGATGTCGCCCAGGTCGCCAAAGTCGAAGCCGCCGCCATAAGCGCCGCCCCCGGCTCCCGCGCCGTAGTTAGGATCCACCCCGGCGAAGCCGAACTGGTCGTACCGGGCTTTTTTCTCGGGATCGGACAGGACCTCATTGGCCTCGTTGACCTCCTTGAACTTCTCCTCGGCTTCTTTATCGCCGGGGTTCATGTCCGGGTGGTATTTCCGGGCCAGCTTTTTATATGCTTTTTTGATTTCATCCTCCGAGGCGCCCTTTTGGATGCCCAGCACCTCGTAATAATCTCTTTTTTCAGCCATAAACGGTTTCTCCCTTCTGGGGATTCCTCCTCATTCCTAACGCCGCAAGGAGGGGCAGGAATCCTGCCCCTCTGCGGTTAAACGGAACATTACTTATTGTTCTGGTCGTCGTCATCGACTACCTTGTAGTCGGCGTCGTAGTACTGGCCGCCCTGGGCGCCGGCGTCAGCGCCGGGCTGCTGGGCAGCAGCATCGCCCTGGGGCGCCTGCTGATACAGCTTCTCGCTCATCTTGTAAAACAGCTGGGTCAGCTCCTCGGTGGCAGCCTTGATGGCATCCGTATCCTCGCCCTTGAGGGTCTCCTTCAGCTTGTCGATGCCGGCCTGGATGGGAGCCTTCTCGCTCTCGGGAACCTTGTCGCCCACTTCGCTGAGGGTCTTTTCCGCCTGATAGACCATCTGGTCGGCCTGATTGCGGACCTCGACCTTCTCCTTGATCTTGGCATCCTCAGCGGCATACTGCTCGGCTTCCTTCACGGCCTTCTCAATATCCTCCTTGCTCATATTGGAGGAGGAGGTGATGGTGATGTGCTGGGCGTTGCCGGTGCCCAGGTCCTTAGCGGAGACGTTCACGATGCCGTTGGCATCGATATCGAAGGTGACCTCGATCTGAGGCACGCCGCGGCGGGCCGGGGCGATGCCGTCCAAATGGAAGCGGCCCAGGCTCTTGTTGGCGGCTGCCATCTCACGCTCACCCTGGAGGACGTTCACCTCCACAGAGGTCTGGTTATCGGCGGCGGTGGAGAAGATCTGGCTCTTCTTTACGGGGATAGTGGTGTTGCGCTCAATCAAACGGGTGCATACACCGCCCATGGTTTCAATACCCAGGGACAGGGGGGTGACATCCAGCAGCAGCAGGCCCTTGACATCGCCGGTGAGAACGCCCGCCTGAAGGGCGGCGCCCATGGCCACGCACTCATCGGGGTTGATGCCCTTGAAGGGCTCACTGCCGGTAAAGTTCTTCACAGCCTCCACCACGGCGGGGATACGGCTGGAGCCGCCCACCATCAGGACCTTAGCCAAATCAGAGGGCTTCAGGCCTGCGTCGCTCATAGCCTGACGCACAGGACCCATGGTGGCATCCACCAGGTGGCCGGTGAGCTCATTGAACTTAGCCCGGGTCAGGGTGACATCCAGGTGCTTGGGCCCGGTAGCATCGGCGGTGATATAGGGCAGGTTAATATTGCTGCTGGTAACACCGGACAGCTCGATCTTGGCCTTCTCGGCAGCCTCCTTCAGACGCTGCATGGCCACCTTATCGCCGGAGAGATCAATGCCATCGGTGCGCTTGAACTCGCTCACCAGGTACTTCATGATGCACTGGTCGAAGTCATCGCCGCCCAGGCGGTTATTACCGGCGGTGGCCAGGACCTCGATAACGCCGTCGTCAATCTCCAAAATGGAAACATCGAAGGTGCCGCCGCCCAGGTCGTAGACCATGATCTTCTGGGCCTGCTCCTTATCCACGCCGTAGGCCAGGGCTGCGGCGGTGGGCTCGTTAATGATACGCTTGACCTCCAGGCCCGCGATCTTGCCAGCATCCTTGGTAGCCTGGCGCTGGGCATCGGTAAAGTAAGCGGGAACGGTGATAACCGCCTCGGTGACGGGCTGGCCCAGATAGGCCTCGGCGTCGCTCTTCAGCTTCTGCAGGATCATGGCGCTGATCTCCTGGGGGGTATAGGCCTTGCCATCGATGTTCACCTTGTGGTCAGAGCCCATCTCACGCTTGATGGAGGAGATGGTGCGGTCGGGGTTGGTGATAGCCTGGCGCTTTGCCACCTGGCCCACCATACGCTCGCCGGTCTTGGAAAATGCCACCACAGAGGGGGTGGTGCGGTTGCCCTCAGCGTTGGCGATGACAACTGCCTCGCCGCCTTCCATAACGGCTACGCAGGAATTGGTTGTACCCAAATCAATACCGATAACTTTAGACATAATGATTGCCTCCTAAATCTATATACGTTTTATGTGTTAACTATTTCATGCGGGCCTGGGCCCGGGATATGCTTTTTAATTGGCCACCTTCACCATGGCGAAGCGGACCACTCTGTCGCCCATTTGATAACCCTTGCGGAACACCTCCGCCACTGTATTCTCGGCCAGGCTTTCATCGTCGATGTGCATGACGGCGTTGTGCTTTTCCGGGTCAAAGGGTTGACCCAGGGCCTCGATCTCGGTGACGCCCAGCTTCTCCAGCACGGCAGCAAACTGCTTGCAGATCAGCTCCATGCCCTGGCGATGGGGGTCGCCCTCCTCAAACTGTGTCACAGCCCGATCCAGGTTATCTGCCACGTCCAAGAAGGGCTTCACCGTTTCCAGCTTGGCATCGGCATAAATGCTCTCCTTCTCCTTGGTGGTGCGCTTACGGTAGTTATCGTACTCTGCGGCCAGCCGGAGATACTTGTCGTTTCCGTCACTCAGGAGCTTTGCCAGGCTCTCAAACTGCTCCATCTGCTGCCGGGTGACGGTGAAGGTCTCCTCCGCCTCCGGCACCTGGGGTGTTTCCTCCACAGGGGTCTCCGGGGTGGTTTCCTCCGGCTTCGGCTGCTCCTGGGGAATATCCTTTTTCTTCTTTTCGCTCATGTTTTCCTCTCCTCTCCCGGAGGTAACTCCTGGGGTTTTCCAAACATACGGCTGAGGCTCTCGGCAAAGTAGCTGAGGCGAGCCGCCACTGTGGCATAATCCATACGGGTGGGGCCCACCACGCCCACAAGGCCCCGCATATTCTCACCGATGTCATAACTGGCAATAACCACGCTGCTGTCTTTTAAGGCATCGCTGACATTCTCAGGTCCAATGAGAATCTGCATGGACGCGCCGCCCGTAGGCATGGGCAGATCCTCCTTACTGTCGGAGATAAAGCTCATCAGCTCGTGGGCCTTGTCGGCATCCCGGTACTCGGGGAATTTCAGAATCTGGCTGGCGCCGCCGGTGAATACCTGCTGGGTCTGCGCCTGGGCGAGCAGCTCTCCGGCATACTCCACCACCTGGTTCAGCAGCAGAAACCACTGGCCCTTCACCTGGTCGCTGAGGTTCATCAGGCAGCCATTCATCTCCGGCGCGGAGATGCCGGTGAAATGGGTGTTGAGCAGGTTACTCACCTGGCGCAGATGCTCCGGCTCCACCTGCAGCTGCAGGTGCATAAGCTGGCTCTTGACCCGGCTGTCTGACAGCATCACCACGGCGATGAAACTGTCATCGCTGACAGCGATGAGCTCAAAGCGCTGCACCGTCACGGCCCGTTTGTGATCCGCCACAGCGTAGGCCGGGTAGCCCATAAGGCTGGAGGCCATCTGCCCCGCCTGGGCCACCACCTGGTCCAGCTGCTTCATCTGCCCGCCCAGGGCGGAGGTGATCTTTTCCGCTTCCTCGCCAGACACTGTGCGGTGCTCCATGAGCTCGTTGACATACAGCCGGTAGCCCTTGGCCGACGGCACACGCCCTGCCGAAGTGTGGGGCTGCTCCAGGTAGCCCATCTCCACCAGATCCGCCAGTTCATTGCGGATGGTGGCGGAGCTGATCTTGCCGGGCATCTGCTGGGCAATGGCCTTGGAGCCAATAGGCTCGGCGGACCGGATATACTCCTCCGTGACGATCTTCAGTATTTGCTTTTTTCGATCTGTCAATTCCATAATATTCTCCGTTTAGCACTCCATTTCCCTGAGTGCTAAACGCAGTTTACCACCAGCATCTGCGATTGTCAAGGGCTGGCAATGTTAAACTATTGTGAACAAACCAATGTTTCCCTTCCGGGAAAAGACATCCCGAAGTACCCCCGCACAAAGGATACTTCGGGATGTTTTGGTTTGTCCTTACCACTGCCGCGGGTTTCTCCTCCCTTTTCCAAATCCGGTTTACCAGGGGATGCGGCCCTGGGGAAGCTGATTAGGCAGCTTCCCCTGCCGACCCAGCACCGGCAGCAGTGCCTGAAACATAAAGCCTATCATCAGGATCTGCAGCGGCAGGTACAGGGCGTTTTTCACGGCGCTGGTGGCCATATAATACAGGTATCCCTTGCTGTAGAGAATGGCGCTCCACAGAGAGCCCAGAAAAACATTTTGGATGTTGGTGAGAAGCTTTGCCAGGATGATGCGGCGCCAGGTGATCCGGGCCCGATAGAAAAACAGGGCATAGACTATGCAGCCCAAAATAGTGGTGAGCATATAGCCGGGAAAGTAGGGATAGCCCCCGGAGGAGAGAAAAAAGCTGAGAGTATCCTCCGCTGCGCCGAACAGGATCACCATCACCGGGCCGCATACCAGGGAGCACAGGGCTCGGGCCAGGAAGGTGACGCTGATGGACAGCCCCTCCCCCACCCGGATGGTACAGTGGCTGAGGACGATGCAGGCGGCGATCATCAGTGCCGAAAACACTATAGAGCGGTAGTTTTTTACCTCCAGGGCTGCAGTGCGCCAGTAGGCGCCGGAAAATGGGGTCTTAAAAATGGGCATAAAAATCCTCCTCTGTATCATCGGCAGTCCGGTAATACCGGATCAGCCGCACAGAGGAGCAGGGCAGCACAAAGCCGCCGGGCAGAGCGCTATGCGGCAGCGGGATGCGGAAAACGTAATGCAGGTGACCCGGTCGCCTTTCCTCCGACGGACAACTCCCCGTTCCGCCGGCGCTTGAACATGCGTCTTCCTACTCTGCCTGATGTTGATGGGGATAGTATACGACTTTTGGCAGGTATTTGCAAGAGGATACAGCACAAGAAAGGCGGGGGCTATGGTCAGCCCGTCCCACGGAGGGCAAGAGATACGATGGGATGGCCGATGTGGCCTATTGATCCTTATGGGTACGATGTCTTGAGGTGGTGGAGCGGGCGGCTGCGAGGGTCACCCCTACGGCTCGGATGATGGGTGCAAAAAAGCGGCCGTCCGGATAAACCGGACGGTCGCTTTGATGCGGGATTTATTCAGCCTTGGGAGCTTCCGCAGCCTTAGCGGCCTCGGCAGCAGCCTTGGCGGCAGCGGCCTTCTTTTCAGCAGCGGCCTTCTGCGCAGCCTTGAACTTCTCCTTCTCCTCGGGAGTGGGGATGGGCTCAATGGCGTTGCGGGGGCAGGCCTTGGCGCACATGGTGCAGTTCTTGCACTTGGAGTAGTCGATGACGGCCACGTTGTTCACAACATGGATGGCATCAAACTTGCAGGTGCGCTCACACATACCGCAGGCAATGCAGGAATCGGCACAAACCTTGGTGACGGCGGGGCCCTTATCCTTATTGGAGCAATTGACGAACACCTTCTGCTTGTAGGGAACCTCCACGATCAGGTGGTGGGGGCAAGCCTCACGGCAAGCGCCGCAGTTGGTGCATTTTCCCTTGTCCACCACGGCCACGCCGTTTTCCACATGGATGGCATCGAACTTGCAGGCGGCCACACAGGAGCCGAAGCCGAAGCAGCCGTAGCGGCAGGCCTTGGAGTTACCGCCGCAGACCTTAGTGGCGGCCAGGCAATCGGTGACGCCGCGATATTCAAAGTTGTCCTTGGCATTGCAGCCGCCATTGCAGAGCACATGGGCGACCATCTTATCGCCGGTGGGAGCCGCCATGCCCATGATAGCAGCGATCTTGGCAGCACCCTCAGCCCCCGCGGGAGCGCAGGCGGTAACGGGAGCCTTGCCGGCCAGGATGGCCTCAGCGCAGCCGCCGCAGCCGGGATAGCCGCAGCCGCCGCAGTTGGCGCCGGCCAGAGCTGCCTGAATCTCGGGCAGACGGGGGTCTACTTCCACTTCAAAGACCTTAGCGGCCACGGCCAGGATCAGACCGAACACGATTGCAAGTACACCTAAAACGATGACTGCATACAAAATATTCATATTCTCTTTTCCTCCTTACCAGACCTTCAGGCCGCTGAAGCCCATGAACGCCAGGGCCATCAGGCCGGCGGTGACCAGAGCGATGGGGAAGCCATCGAAGGCCTTGGGGTTCTCACTGGAAACCTCCAGCTGCTCACGCACGGCGGCAAACAGGAAGATGGCCAGCAGGAAGCCCAAACCGCCGGTGATGCCGTACACCACGGAGCCGATGAAGCTGTAGTCATTCTGCACGTTCAGCAGAGCTACACCCAAAACGGCGCAGTTGGTGGTGATCAGGGGCAGGTAGACGCCCAGAGCAGTGTACAGGGTGGGGATGTTCTTCTTCAGGAACATTTCCACGAACTGCACAAGGCCCGCGATGACCAGGATGAAGGCCACGGTCTGCATATAGCCCAGGCCCATAGCAACCAGGATCTTGTTGACACCGAAGCACACGGCGGAGGCCAGGCCCATAACAAAGGTCACGGCGGCGCCCATACCCACGGCGGTGTCGATCTTCTTGGACACGCCCAGGAAGGGGCAGATGCCCAGGAACTGGGCGAAGATAAAGTTATTTGTAAGAATGGCGCCCAAAGAGATGGCGAGCAAAGCTGTAATACTCATAACTTACTTACCCTCCTTTTTCTTAGCGCTCTTGGCCAGGGCCCACTGCATGAGAGCAATGAGGCAGCCCAGGGTCAGGAAGCCGCCCACAGGCAGCGTGAGGACTTTGATGCCGAACTCCTCGGGGATGATGGTCACGCCGGGAGCGCTGCCCAAAGCGCCGCCGCCCAGGAGGCCGCCGCCGAACTTGCCGCTGCCCAGGAACTCACGGACAACGCACATGACGATCAGCACCAGGGTGTAGCCGATGCCCTGGCAGATACCGTCCACCGCGGAGGCACCTACGCCGTTCTTAGAGGCAAAGCCCTCTGCACGGCCCAGGATGATGCAGTTCACCACGATCAGGGGGATGAACACGCCCAGGGAGCTGGACAGCGCGGGGACAAAGGCCTTCAGCAGCAGGTCCACGCAGGTAACGAAGCCGGCGATGACCACGATGTAGCAGGCAATACGCACTTCGTTGGGAATGATCTTGCGAAGCAGGGAAATGAAAATATTGGACAGGGTCAAGATGATGAGCACGCTGACGCCCATGCCCAGGCCGTTAAAGAACGAGGTAGTGATGGCCATGGTGGAGCACATACCAAGCACCTGCACCAGCACGGGGTTCTGTGTAATCAGGCCCTCTTTGAGTTGCTTACCAAAATTCATAATTCAGCTCCTCCTTTCTTAGCCCAAGACATCGGCAACAGCCAGGGCCGCGTTGGCGCCCATGGTGATGCCCTTGGTGGAGACTGTGGCACCGGAGATGGCGGTGATGTTGCTGCCAACGGCCAGGGAGCCGGCACCGCTGAGACCCACAAACTGATCCAGCACGGGCACACCGGCGGAGTTAGGCTTATTCTCCACGACCTTGGTGCCGATGCCGGAGGTCTCGGCATGGCTGACAACGGAAATGCCGGTGATGGCCTTATTAGCGTCCACGCCCACCATCATCACGATGGTGCCCTGGGAGCCGGAGGCGGAGATCTTCATCACATAGCCGGCCTCGGCGCCGCCGTTGGTCACGGGGTACAGCTCCAGGATCTTGCCGCTCTGGGTGGCGGCAGCGGCGACCATATCATCGGTCACTTCTATTTTATCGCCGAACTCGCTGCCCTCGGGGGCCACGGCGCTCATGGCGATGCGGGTATTTTCGGCGTCGATCTCGGCGATCTTGTCTGCGGTGATGCTGTTGACAAAGCCCAAAAGGGCGGCAACCACCAGGGAGATGACCGTTAGAGTGCCGGCGACCTTGAGGATAAACTTACCGGGAATCTTCATTACTTCGCCGCCTCCTTCTTTTCTTTCTTCAGCGCACCATAGATGGTGGGACGGACATACTTATCCAGCAGCCAGGTAGTGCAGTTCATGATCATGATGGAGTAGCAAACACCCTCGGGATAGGAGCCGAAGCGGCGGATGAACACCGTGATCAGGCCGCAGCCGATGCCGAAGATGGCCTGCCCCAGCTTGGTGACGGGGGAAGTGGCATAGTCGGTGGCCATGAAAATGGCACCCAGCATCAGGCCGCCGCCGAACACATTGTAAGCCATGTATTCCACACCGCTGATGCCAGCAGGAGCAGAGATGAGGGAGATGACAGCCACGGTGGCGATGAAGGCCACGGGGGTCTGCCAGGAGATGACCTTGCGCAGCAGCAGATAGATGCCGCCCAGCAGGAGCATCAGGGAGGAAACCTCACCCAGGGAGCCGCCGATGCGGCCGATGAACATATCGCCCAGGGTGTATGTATTGGTGAGGGTCTCCCAACCGGCGGCGTCCACGCCCTTCATGAGCATCATGGGGGTAGCGGCGGTGACGATGTCGGCATTGCTGCCAACCACCAGAGCCTTCTCACCCACCTTGACCCAGTTGCCTGCCATGACGGAGGCATAGCTGGCCAGCAGGATCGCGCGGCCCGCCAGGGCGGGGTTGATGAAGTTGCAGCCGATGCCGCCGTAGAGCTGCTTGACCAGCACGATGGAGAAAAATGCGCCGATAATAATCATCCAGTAGGGAATCTGCACGGGGCAGACAAAGGCCAGCAGGATACCGGTGACCACAGCGGACAGGTCGCCGATGGAGTTGGTCTTCTTCATGACCTTGCGGTACAGCCACTCCCAAACCACGCAGGCCGCCACGGACACCAGGGTGACCGTCAGCGCGCGCCAGCCGAACACATAGATGCCCATGATGAGGGCGGGCATGAGAGCGATGATCACATCCAGCATGATGGAGCGGGTGTCCTCATTGGAGCGGATATGAGGAGAGGAGGATGCGATGAGCTTCAAGCTTTTATAATCCGTCATTGCTTACGCCTCCTTCTTCTCTTCGGCTGCCTTCTTCTCGGCCTCGGCCTTTGCCTTGGCAGCCATTCTTGCGTTATTGACCTTCTGCTTGCCCATGCGGAACATATGGGTCAGGGGCAGACGGGCGGGGCAGGTGTAGGCGCAGGCGCCGCACTCGATGCAATCCATGCCGTGCAGAACGTTCTGCCAGGTGTCCACATCGCCCTTTTGCAGGTACTTATACATGAAAACAGGCTCCAGGCGCATGGGGCACACGCCCACGCACTTGCCGCAGCGGATGCACTGGGGCTCGGCCACATACTTCTCCTCATCGCCGGCAAAGGCCAGCATGGCGCCGGTGCCCTTACCCACGGTAACATCCACATCATACTGGGCAAGACCCATCATGGGGCCGCCCATAATCAGCTTGTAGGTATCCTCCCGCAGGCCGCCGCAGGCATCGAACAGGTCGGTAATGGGGGTGCCGATGGGGCACTCAATGTTCTTGGGCTCGATGACGCCGGAGCCGGAGACGGTGACGATCTTGCTCACCACGGGCATACCGGTGTAAACGGCCTTGTAAATAGAACAGGTGGTGTTCAGGTTGAAAATGCAGCAGCCGGCGTCAGCGGGAAGCTTGCCGGAGGGAACCTGCCGGCCGGAGATGGCCTGGCAGAGCTGCTTTTCAGCGCCCTGGGGGTAACGGGTGTGCAGCACCTCCACCACCACAGGAGCCTTCAGCTCAGCGATGGTCTTGTTCAGCACGTCCGCCGCGTTCTGCTTGTTGGCCTCCACGCCGATGTAGACCTTATCCACACCGAAGCATTTGGCCAGAAGGGTAGCGCCCTTGATGACCTGCTCGGGCCGCTCCAGCATGGTGCGGTGGTCGCCGGTGATATAGGGCTCGCACTCGGCAGCGTTAATAAGGACATAGTCCACCTTGCCCAGGCCGGAGCTGATCTTCACATGGGTGGGGAAGGTCGCGCCGCCCTGGCCGACGATGCCGGCGTTCTTGACGATCTCTACCAGCTGCTCGGGAGTCAGGCTGTCAGGATCGGCCACGGGATGAATGTCCGGGCACACGGTGTTCTGCTTGTCGTTTTCAATGACCACGCTCATCATGGTGCCGCCCATAGAGAAGGGGCGGGGCTCCACGGCCTTTACAGTGCCGGAAACGCTGGCATGAATGGGTGCGGATACGAAACCGCCGGGCTCGCCGATCAGCTGGCCCACAGTAACCTTGTCGCCCACGGAAACCACGGGCTTGCAAGGCGCACCGATGTGCATAGACATGGGAATGACCACCTCAGCCGGGGCTGCCAGCTGCTCGATGGCCTTTTCATTGGTTGCGGCCTTCATGTCATTGGGATGAACGCCGCCAAAGAAAGCTTGTGCCATTGTCTTTCACCTCATCTTACTTCAAGGTGGCCCTATGCCACCCCATACTGAAAGTAATATTACAACAAATTCGGGCCTTTGTCCACCCCTATCCGATGGGATTTGCGGTAATTTTTGACAAATTATGAATTAAGATGCCGTGAAAAAGCGCCTCCTTCCGTAAATTCAACAGGAAATGGTTCTGCCTCTTGTTTTTTTCGGGCAGGTGTGTTACAGTGGCAATGCACATTATAAATAATACATTGCAGTGGGAGATGAATTTATGCTGAATCGGATTGAACTGAAGCAAAACGCCAAGGTCATTACCAAGTCAGCCCGGGTCTCCGCATATCAGATGACCCTTCTATATCTGGTGATCCGATTTGCGCTGAGCCTGGCAGACAACTATGTGTCCGCCGATAACGGTACATGGGTGCAGATCGGAGATATGCAGTTTCAGGTGCAATCCCTCTTTCACCACGCTGCCTTCCCTACGCCGGTGGTAGTGTTCGTGTCCGTCTTGGTCTGGCTGCTGGGCTGCGTGCTGGCCGCCGGGTATATTCAGTATCACCAGGGTGTGCGCCGGGGTGAGGAAATGCCCATCGCCTCCCTGTTTGACGGGTTCGGCTTCGTGGGAAAGATCGTGCTGCTGAACCTGGTGATGGCGGTGTTTGTAGCCCTGTGGAGCATGCTGCTGATCGTGCCCGGCATCATTGCCGCCTACCGCTACCGCTTTGCCCTGTATAACCTCTGCGAAAACCCGGAGCTGGGCGTGATGGATGCGCTGAACATGAGCAAGCAGCAAACCAGGGGCTACAAGCTGGATCTCTTTGTGCTGGATGTGACCTTTTTGGGCTGGAGCTTCCTGTGCGTGTTGACAGCGGGCATTCTCTCCATTTGGATCACCCCCTATATCCAGCAAACTAACCTGGGCTACTTTGAGGCCATTAAGGCGGAAAAGGGCATCGGCCGGATGCCCGGGCGGAGCCCCGATGAGGACGAAGCCTTCCACCATGATGACAGATTCTGAATTCGCAAAAAGGACTCCGCTGCTGCGGCGTCCTTTTTCTTGAAATGGGGTAAAAAATACAGTATAATGAAGCTATAAATCCCACGGAGGTGTGTATGGAGCGTATCAGCAAGGAGAATTATTATCTGGACATTGCCCAGACCGTGTTGGAGCGGGCCACCTGCCTGCGGCGCATTTACGGCGCTATCATTGTGAAAAACGACGAAATCATCTCCACCGGCTACAACGGCGCACCCAGGGGCCGGCGCAACTGCGTATACATGGGCTACTGCACAAGGGAAGCCCTGCGAGTGCCCCGGGGAGAGCGGTATGAGCTGTGCCGCAGCGTCCACGCCGAGGCCAACGCCATCATCTCCGCCTCCCGGCGGGACATGGTGGGCGGCACCCTGTATCTGGTGGGCAAAAACGCCCAAACCGGGGAAATTTTGGGCGATGCTACCAGCTGCGCCATGTGCCGGCGGATGGTCATCAATGCGGGCATTGTCCGGGTGGTGATCCGAAAAACGCCTACGGAGTTTGAAATCGTGGATGTGGCGCAATGGGTGGAAGGCGATGACCTGCCGTTTGCGGAAAATATCGGCGGCTGACATGCCCGGCAAAAATTCCTGCGGAATTTTCTGCCAAAGGGCTTACAGTCTGCTGCGGGCATCATTTTGCCGCAAGCGACAAAATTCCACACCGGCAGCCTGAGAGTTTTTTTCACGCGCATGTCGCGGTGAAAAATGATTTGAATTTTTTGCCGCCTGCGGGCGGTAAGCTCTGCGAGACTTTTGTCCTTTTCCCCGGGAGCCCGGGGTTCTATACAAATTAACATTAAGGAGTGCGGTAAGAATGTTGAACGAAAGGAAAATGGAAGCCTACTGCGCCATTTTGGCGGAGGAGCTTCGCCTGGCCACCGGGTGTACAGAGCCCATCGCCGTTGCGTATTGTGCTGCAAAGCTGCGCGAGGTGCTGGGCGGTAAACCGGAAAAAGTGCTGGCCGAGATCAGCGGAAACATCCTGAAAAATGTGAAATCCGTGGTGGTGCCCAACACCGGCGGACGGCGGGGCATTGAGGCCGCCATCGCCGTGGGCATCGTGGCCGGGGACGCCGATGCAGAGCTGCAGGTGCTGGCCAAGGTCACCGAGGAGGACACGAAGCATATCCAGGAATATTTGGATGCCACGGACATCACCGTCACCTGTCCGGAGACCCCCTGCCTGCTGGACATCCGGCTCACAGGCTGGCTGGGTGGGCACAAGGCCGTGACCCGGGTGGCCAACAACCACACCAACCTGGTGTACATCGAAAAAGATGGCCGGGTGCTGCTGGAAAAGCCCGAGAGTGCCTCTGCCGAGGCCAATCTCCAGGACAAGAGCGTCCTGAATGTGAAAGACATTCTTACCTTTATAGAAACCGTGGACATAGAACAGATACGGCCCTGCATCAGCCGGCAGCTGGCGTGCAACAGCGCCATCGCCGCCGAGGGGCTCCGGGGTGACTGGGGCGCCAACATCGGCTCCACCTTGCTCTCCACAGGCAGCGGCATCGAGACCGAGGCCCGGGCCTGGGCTGCGGCGGGGTCCGACGCACGGATGAACGGGTGCGAGATGCCGGTGGTCATCTGCTCCGGCAGCGGCAACCAGGGCATCACTGCTTCGGTGCCTGTGTGGCGGTATGGCCTGTTTTTGGGCGCAGGTGAAGAGAATATCCTCAGAGCCGTAGCCCTGTCTGACCTTATTACTATTCACCAAAAAACCGGTATCGGACGGCTCAGCGCCTACTGCGGCGCGGTGTCTGCCGGGGTGGGAGCAGGCTGTGGCATCGCCTGGCTCCGGGGCGCGGGTTACGACGGCATCAGCCACACCATCTGCAACGCCGTGGCCATGATCTCCGGGTGCATCTGTGACGGAGCCAAGGCCAGCTGTGCCAGCAAAATCGCCATGGCCGTGGGTACGGGCATCCTGGGATACAACATGTACCTGGGCGGCAACAACTTCCGGCCCGGCGATGGCATAGAGGGCGCGGACGTGGAGGAAACTATCCGCAATGTAGGTATTTTAGCCTCCAAGGGCATGCATGAGACGGACCGGGTGATCTTGAATATCATGACGGGCCGGTAAATACGAAAAAATCAGCAGGTACGGTTAAGCCGTACCTGCTGATTCTTGGGGGATTACGGATTGCGAAGCCAGTGTGCTCACTGGCTTCGCAATGACATTGCACAAGGATCGCGGCGCTTGGCAGCGAAAAATCGCACAGGCGGGGCTTTGCCCCGCCTGTGCGCATAATTTGATGCGGTTTATATGGGCGGATCAGTCCAGACGCACGGCCGTACCGCTGGCGGTGACCATCAGCATGCCGTTATCGGCGCCCAGGACCTCATAGTCAATGTCCACACCCACCACGGCATCGGCGCCCAGCTGGGCCGCCCGCTGCTCCATTTCGTCCAGGGCCTGCTGGCGGGCGTTGATGAGCTCCTCCTCGTAGGTGCCGGAACGGCCGCCGAAGAAGTTGCTGAGCCCGGCCACAAAGTCCTTGACGAAGTTCACACCGGCGATGACCTCACCGAAAACAACGCCCTTATATTCCGTGATACGGCGGCCCTCCACAGAGGGGGTAGTGGTTACGATCATGTGTTCTCCTCCCTATTATTTATACTCCGGGGCATCCGGGGTGCGGCGGTGCAGCAAGGGCTTGCCCTCGGCGTCCACCAGGACGGTGAGGCCGCCGGAATTGCCGCTGGCGTGGTACAAATACTCCACGCCTGTCTGGGTGTCTACCCAGATCTCCGAGGAGGTGATGAATCCGTTCTCCGCCAGCACCTTCACGAAGCGGTCGGTTTCTTTCTTGGCCATAGCGCCTTACGCCTCTGGCTTATCATCGGACAGGATGGTCTTGGCGCTGGCAGCCAGGCCCGCCAAGCCCTGGATCTCGCTGGGGATAATGAGCTTGGTAGCCTTGCCGTCGGCCACCTTCTCCAGGGCCTCCAGGGCCTTGAGCTTGATGACCTGATCGTTGGGGGCGGCCTCGTTCAGCAGCTTCAGCGAGTCAGCCATGGCCTGCTGCACCTTCAAAATAGCTGTGGCCTCGCCCTCGGCCTGCATGATGCGCGCCTGCTTCTGGGCGTCCGCCTTCAGAATGGCGGACTGCTTCTCACCCTCAGCCACCAGGATCTTGCTGGCCTTCTCGCCCTCGGCCTGGAGGATGGACTCCCGGCGCTCACGCTCGGCCTTCATCTGCTTTTCCATGGCATTTTGAATTTCCCGGGGCGGGAGGATGTTCTTCAGCTCCACACGGTTGACCTTGATGCCCCAGGGATCCGTGGCCTCGTCCAGGATGGAGCGCATCTTGGCGTTGATGGTGTCGCGGCTGGTGAGGCTTTGGTCCAGCTCCAGCTCACCGATGATGTTGCGCAGGGTGGTAGCGGTGAGGTTCTCAATGGCGCTCATGGGATACTCCACACCATAGGTGTAGAGCTTGGGATCAGTGATCTGGAAATAGATGACGGTGTCGATCTGCATGGTGACATTGTCCTTGGTGATCACGGGCTGGGGGTCGAAATCCGCCACCTGCTCCTTCAGGCTCACCTTTTTTACCACGCGCTCAATAAATGGCACCTTCAGGTGCAGGCCCACGCCCCACACGGCGTGGAATGCGCCCAGCCGCTCCACCACATAGGCTTTGGATTGCTGGACGATCTGTATGTTGCTGACGATGAGGATCAGGATCAGCACCACCAGGATTGCCAAAGCAACCGTTCCGATATTGATGTCTCCAAACATGTTTTTTCCTCCCTGTTTAATAATATAAAATGTTGTTTTTATTGCAGCCGCTCCACGAACAGCTTTACCCCCTCCATACGCACGGCGCGCACCAGGGTGCCCTCCGGCAGCGTTTCGCCGGATTCGCTGCGGGCTGACCAGGTTTTGCCGTCTACATACACCGCCCCGGAGGGAACGGTGTTGTCGATGGCTTCTGTGACCCGGGCCTCCCTGCCCAGCACGGCATCGGCATTGGTGGGGACGATGTTCTTGTCCATCATTTTGCGCACCAGGGGGCGGGTAGCTATCAGCGCCGCAATGGACACCGCAAAAAACAGCACCACCTGCAGCCATATGGGGGCCTCGCAGATGGCGGCGATGAGCCCCGCCGCACTGCCCAAAACAAACCAAATGGACACCAGCCCCACCGTAACGGCCTCCACCACGCCGAAGACCACCATAGCGGCAATCCAAATGACCATCTCCATTTCCGCTTTTCCTCCTTTCAGGCACAATCCCATAAAGCCAGCCAGCAGCGCCACGCCCAGCAGGATGCCGGCGGCCAGCCACTTATTTCGGGGGGAGAGATTGCTTACAAAGGCGGCAACTGACGCCTTCAGCGGAATGGCCGGAGATATTTCCCGGGAAATGGGTTCATTTTCCCCCTGCTCAAACAGGTCATTGAGGGTTACGCCATACTGCCGGCAGATGAACAGCAGCTTCTCCATCTCCGGATAGCCCTTGCCGGACTCCCACTTACTCACTGCCTGGCGCGACACCTGCAGCTGCTCGGCAAACTGTTCCTGGGTCAGGCCGCTGCGGCGGCGCAAAAGCTGCAATCGTTCTCCAAAAGCCATATCCTTCCCCCCTCTATGTGGTATCATAGTATCAAAAAAACGGGGCTTTGTCTATCAACCTTGAGTTTCCTGCAAGGATTTTTTTCGCGCAACTTAAATTTGCGCCTCATGCTGTCGAAAATTCCTTCGGATTTTTCCGGCAAAAGGCTTACAGCCTGCGGGCGCAAACTCTGCAAGATCTTTTGGCCCCTCGGCTTATTTGCCTCTATTATACAGGATAGCGGCGTGGAACACCACTGTTTTTTAGCGGGGTGAAAAAGTTTTTCCCGCCGCCTAAGTTTTTGAAGCTTTGAAAAAGCTTCAAATTCCATTGATTTCAGTGGCGATGGACACCCTTCTTGGGTTTCCCCCTACATGCCCTTCCTTACCGTTATCGCAAATCCTGCCGCTTTGTCGGCAGCTTCTTTTTCTTGCACTTTTGGGATTTCTATTCTATACTGAGGGGAGAATGAAAAATATCTCGAGGAGCGCTTGTATGGCAACTTATATGATTCCCTGTTTGCTGGGGCTGGAGAAATTGGTGGGCGATGAGGTAAAGAGACTGGGCCTTAAAAATGTCCGGGTAGAGAACGGGCGCATTTTTTGCGACGGGACACCGGACGACTGCGCAAGGCTCAACATAAACCTCCGCTGCGGCGCCCGGGTGCTGCTGGTGCTGGGGGAATTCCCGGCCCGAAGCTTTGAGGAGCTTTTCCAGGGCGTGAAGGCCATCCCCTGGGAGAACTACATTCCCCGAGACGGCGCCTTCCCGGTGAAGGGCTACTCCATTACCAGCCAGCTCCATTCTGCCCCTGCCTGCCAATCCATTGTGAAAAAGGCCATGGTGGAGCGGCTGAAGAGTCGGTATGGCCTGGAGCAGTTCCCTGAGACGGGGGTAAAATACCAGGTGCGCTTTTCCATTTTCAAGGATCAGGTAGTCATCGGGCTGGATAGCTCCGGGGAGGGGCTTTACAAGCGGGGCTACCGGGCCGTAGGGGTGGAGGCGCCCCTGCGGGAGACTCTGGCGGCAGCCATGGTGCTGCTGTCTCGCTATCGGGGGCGGGATCCCTTCTGCGATCCCTTCTGCGGCAGCGGGACCATCCCCATTGAGGCGGCCCTCATCGCCAAAAACCGGGCTCCGGGCTTAGACCGCAGCTTTGACGCCCAAAGGTGGGCCTTCCTGTCCCAAAGGGTCTGGCTCCATGCGGCGGAGGAGGCCATGGATAAGGAGTTTCACGGAAAGTACGACATTTGGGGCGGGGATATCGATCCCCGGGCCATTGAAATCGCACGGAGCAACGCCATGAAGGCCGGGGTGGAGGATTGCATCCGCTTTGAGGTGGCGGACATGAGAGACTTCCGCCGGGATAGCCAATACGGCCAGCTGGTAACCAACCCGCCCTACGGAGAGCGGCTCATGGACCGGGCGGCGGCGGAAACGCTGTACCGGGAGCTGGGCCGGGTTTGGCAGCATCTGCCCGACGGCTGGCGGACCCTGGTGCTCAGCAGCCATACGGAGTTTGAGCGCACCTTCGGCCGACCGGCAGACAAGAAGCGCAAGCTCTATAATGGGATGCTCAAGTGTGACCTGTTTATGTACGGGAATGTATGAGTTTTAGGCGCAGAATAACGGATTGCCCCAGCCAGTTGCAAGCCGGTTACCCGCAAGGGCCGCCCCTGCAGCGGATCTAAAAGTCCCCGCAGACAGGCCCGGGAAATTTGTTTTCACTTTGTACACAAATTCTTCTTTGTGCCTGCTATAATGAACTCACGTGTGTTTTTATTCTTTTCCATAGCGGAGGGTCTTATGAAACATATTTTTATTATCAATCCCACGGCCGGCAAGTCCGACAGCCGCCAGCGTATTTACGACATGGCTGATGCTCTGCGCACCCGGCATGATCTGGATGTGCAGTGCATCCTCACCAAGCGTCAGGGCCACGCAACAGAGCTGGCCAAAAAACTCTGTCAGACCGGCGAGGAGCTGCGCTTTTATGCCTGCGGCGGCGATGGCACCGTAAACGAGGTAGCCAACGGCATCATTGGCTACGATAACGCCGCTATGAGCGTCATCCCCATCGGCACCGGCAACGACTTCCTCAAGAATTTCGGCAGTGATATGGAGAAGTTCCGGGACGCGGAGAATCTGTGGAACGGGCCGCAGTTTCCCATAGATGCCATCCAGGTCAATGACCGCATTGCCCTGACCATTGCCTGCTCCGGCATTGACGCAAGGGTGGCCAAGGATGTCCACAAGTTCAGTGAAAGCCCCATTTTGGACGGCAAGAGCAGCTACATCGTGTCTCTGGCGGTGAACTTTCTCTTTAAGGGTATCGGCACCCACTGGACCGTGACACTGGACGGCGTTTCCGTGGAGAAGGACTACGCCGTGGTGGCCGTGTGCAACGGGCGCTATTACGGCGGCGGCTTCATGCCCGTGGCGGAGGCCCGGATGGACGACGGCGTGCTGAATACCCTGGTGGTGGATAAGGTGAGCCGCAGTACCTTCCTGAAATTTGTGGGCCCCTACTCCAGGGGCGAGTACCACCGCTTCCCCCATCTGGCCCACTGCTCCACCGCTAAGGACATCGTCATCGACTCGGAGAAAAAGGACATCGTTACCTGCCTGGACGGCGAGTGCGTCACCACCGACCACGTCCATATCCGTCTGGCGGATAAAAAGCTGAATTTCTTCGGCCCCGACGGCTGCTCCTGCAATGCCACCGCCCGGGAAGCCGCTCCCGCTGTGGAGCAAATGTGAATTTTTTGTGATTTTCCAAAATACCCCTTGAAAAACGATATAAATGTGGTATTATAATCAGCGTTAGCACTCCTGTGTTTTGAGTGCTAACGCTGAATTTGTTTAATAAAAAGGATATAAGGAGGAAAACAACTATGAAACTGACACCGCTTTCTGACCGCGTGGTTTTGAAAATGACCGAGGCGGAGGAAACCACCAAGGGCGGTATTATCCTCACCGGCTCTGCCAAGGAGAAGCCCTCTGTGGCGGAAGTCATTGCCGTTGGCCCCGGCGGCATGGTGGACGGCAACCCCGTGACCATGACCGTGAAGCCCGGCGACAAGGTCATCACCGATAAATATGCCGGCACCAAGATCACTCTGGAGGATGTGGAGTACATCATTGTAAAGCAGGGCGATATTTTGGCCATCGTTGAATAAAACTTTGGCACTGTCATTGTGAGGCCAGTCCGCAGACTGGTCGTGGCAATCCGTTCTCCCCGGCCTTATGCAAAGGGTATTACGGATTCCCGCGGTCGCTTCGCTCCCTCGGAGTGACATTCCTTTATAAAATCATTATCTGCAATATAGGAGGCAATCAATATGTCTAAAATTATCAAGCGCGGCGACGAGGCCCGGAAGGCTCTGGAGTCCGGCGTCAATCAGCTGGCCGATACCGTAAAGGTCACCCTGGGCCCCAAGGGCCGCAATGTGGTGCTGGATAAGAAGTTCGGCTCTCCGCTGATCACCAACGACGGCGTG
>OGXT01001720.1_pt1 | contig 20116 bp, 16 predicted proteins | sample 1576361 | NCBI WGS metagenome assembly OGXT01 (sample SAMEA3541514, study PRJEB24748) | human gut metagenome | biome: human gut; feature: human-associated habitat; material: faeces | place: China | collected 2012 | reverse complement strand
GGTGGAATAGAAGAAAAAGCAGAAATAAAAACAATGATTATTCCGTATATAGTAGGATGTGTAGTTGTTTTTGGAGCGTTTACAATATGGAAAATAGTAGTAGATATATTACAAAGTATGTAAAAAATAGAGAAATAAGTAAAAAATGGTTGAAAAATAAAAAAATATATATTATAATTTAATTATCAATGTAAAAGAGGAGGAGAAAATCATATGAAAAAACAAGTAAAAATACTTTCTATAGCATTAATAGTGTTGACTATATTATGTAGCTTAAGTACTATTGTATTAGCTGATGTAAAATCAGATTTAGATATAATAAGTAAGGGAAATGACAGTGCGAAAGCAGACGAAGTAGTTAAGTTAGGTGCAACAATAGTTACTATTATGCAAACAGTAGGTATAGTTGTAGCAGTTGTAGTATTATTAGTACTAGGTATTAAATATATGATGGGTAGTGCAGAAGAAAAAGCAGAATACAAGAAAACAATGATACCATATCTTGTAGGTGCTATTTTAATATTTGCATCAACTACAATAGTAAATGTTGTTTACAATATTGCTAATGGAGTAAATCAAACAAAATAATAATAAAAATTTTACGAAAACATAACAAATATATTACAAAAATATTAAAAATGCACAAAAGTGCATTTTTTTTTGCTTTTTTGTTACATTTTGTAAGACTTTCTGTTATAATATATATGAGTATAACTAGATTTTAAACAAAAGAAAGGAAATAAATTTATATGGGAACTTATAATATACCTAGAAATGTTAAAGGGGAAGGAAGAATTTTATTTATATTTTCAACCAAAAGTATGATTTATTCTGCAATAGGAGCTGTAGTAGGATTACCTTTTTATTTTATATTTGCTGCATTTAAACTAAATATTGTTGGAATAGGAATAATGGCATTCTTTGCATTAATAGGTTTTATAATAGGAACCTTCAAATTTCCAGAAATAAACTCACTTAAATTTACAAAAAAAGTTGGTGGAGAAAATATAGATGACATTATAAAACGAGCTATTAAATTTAAGAAAAGAGGAAATAGAATATACCTATATACAAAGGAGGAAGAAAAGAATGGATAGTATCAAATTACTAACAGTAATATTAGCAGTAGTTTTAGGAATAATGTTTATGCTCTTATTGGTATTAGCATTTATATATTTAAACTCAAAAATGAGGAAGAAAGAAACCAAAGAGCAAATAACCATTAAAGATGGAAAAACAAAAACGAGAAAATACAAAGACTATAGAACAGAATCAATAATGGATTTTATGGAATTTGATACTGTTGTAGATAATATGATCTCTCAAAAAGATGGAATGCGTTACATTATGGTAGTAGAGTGCCAAGGTATAAACTATGACCTAATGTCAGAAGTAGAAAAAAATTCAGTAGAAGAAGGATTTATACAATTTTTAAATACCTTACGTCATCCAGTACAAATATACACACAAACAAGAACAATAAACTTAGATAGCAGTATTCAAACGTACAAAGCAAAAGTAAAAGAAATTCAATATGCTTTAGAAAAACAAGAAATGCAATATAACCAAATGGTTCGTTCAGAGGCATATACACAAGAACAATTAAATAAAGTATATTTTGAACTTACAAAACAAAGAAACCTTTATGAATATGGAAAAGATATTATATACAACACAGAAAAAATGAGTTTAAACAAAAACGTATTAAACAAAAAATATTATGTAGTAATTCCATACTTTGTAGAAGAACTTGGAGATAACAATTTTGATAAAGAAGAACAAAGAAATATGGCATTTTCAGAATTATATACAAGAGCACAATCTGTAGTAAGAACTTTAGGAGTTTGTGGAATAAATGCAAAAGTAATGAACTCAAACGAATTAGTTGAACTATTATATGTTGCATACAACAGAGATGAGGCAGAAGTATATGGATTAGATAAAGCCTTAAAAGCAGGCTATGACGAACTATATACAACAGCACAAGATGTAGTAGAAAAACAAATGAAAGCATTAGATAAAGAAATAGAAGAAGAAGCAATAGAAAAAGCTAAGAAAAAAGTTACAGAAGCAAGGTCAGATAAACAAAAAGCATTACAAGAAAAACAAGAAAACAAAAGAGATTTAATAGATGAACTTGCAAAATTAATAATTGAAGAAAATACTCAAATACTTGGTGCAGATATTGCAGAAGATGCAATAGACAAAATAGAAAAGGAAAAAGAAGAAGGAGGAACAAAAGAAAATGTGGAAAAACCAAAAACAAAAAGAACAAGAAAGACAAAAACAGCTTAAGAATGACTATACAAATCCAGATGAATACCAAATATTAAACAAGAAAACAATAAAAGAATTAATTGCTCCTTCAGGAATAGACGCAAGTAACATAGACCACTTAGAAATAATTTCAAATGTTACAAGATATGCAAGAAGTTTCTTTGTATCTACACTTCCAAGAATGGCAACCTTCCCAGAATTATTTAGAGATATGTACTTATTCGGAGATATAAACACTTCTATATACATAAATCCAATTGCAGAATCTAGGTCACAAAATGAATTAAATAGAACTATTAACGAACTAGAAACAGAAAGAATTGTAGCAGCAGATAGAGGAAACATAAACAGAGAAAGTACATTAGGGCAAAAAAGATGGGAAGCAGAACAACTAAGAGATGAAATTGCAGCAGGTTACAACAAGCTATTTGAAGCATCCGTAGTATCTACACTATTTGCATATAGCTTAGAAGACCTAGATAGATATACAAAATTATTAGCATCTGAAATGTCAAAATCATTAGTAGGTATAAAAAGTGCTTGGGGAATGCAAGAAGAAGCTTTTCAAAGTAACTTACCATTAATGCAAGACAAAGTAAAAAAGACGCATACATTTGATAGACGTTCAATGGGAACAGTATTCCCATTTACAACCTCAGAAGTTGGACATCCTACGGGAATACCACTTGGATTTAATAAACAAACTGGTGTGCCAATACTATTTGATAACTTCCATTCATCACTAGCAAACTACAATATGGTTATATTTGCTAAGTCTGGTGCAGGTAAATCTGTAACAATGAAAACTTTAATTTCACGTAGTGCGGTATTAATGGGAATACAAAGTTTAGCACTAGATGCCGAAGGAGAATATTCAATAGTAGCCGAAAGCTTAGGAGGAATAAACGTAGTTATAAGCCCAACCTCGAAAACAGTTATTAACTTATTTGATATAGAACCAGAAATAATAAGAGATGAAATAACAGGAAAATCAAGAAGTGTAGTAAACGTAGAAAGCAAAGTAGAAGACGTTACACAAGCGTTACTTACAATGGCAAGAGGTAGTACAAGAAGTACAGAAGTAAACGAGCTTACAAAACAAATTATATCAGAATCAGTAGCAGAAGAATATGCAGCATGTCACATTACAAGTGACCCTTCAAGTTTATATGAATCAAATGCAATTATTACAGGAGATGCACTTGGAAAACAAAAGAAAAAAATGCCAACTATAGGTTCATGGTACAAAAGAATATTAAGAAAAGCAGAAGAAAATAAAAACGTAGACTATCAATTCCATTATAGCTATTTAATTAAAGTTATGAAACAATACATTCGTGAATATAACGGACAAATGGCATATTTCGATGGACAATCTACTTTTGATTTATTAGATGGAACATTATTTATAAACTTAGACATTTCTCAACTAGAAGAAAGATTTGCAAGACCTTTGGCACAACAAATTTTACTTTCTTGGATTTGGGAGAAATATGTTAAGAAAAATAGTGAAGATAGAACAAAAGCTTCTAAAAAAAGAGTACTAGTTGACGAAGCATGGATGTTACTTCCATACCCAGAAGCCGTAGACTTTTTAAACACAATGGCACGTCGTGCTAGAAAAAGAAACGTATCTTTGGCAATTATCTCTCAAAGATTCCAAGATTTCTATGAAAAACCAGAAGCACAAGCAGTTTTAACTTCATCTGATACAAAATTGTTCCTAGCACAAGATAAATCTGAAATACAATATTTAAAAGAAGTATTTAAATTAAGCTCTGGAGAAGCAAATTTCTTAGTAACATGTTTTAAGGGAGAAGGTCTTCTAAAAGTAGGAGCAGATACAGCAATTATTCAAATAAAACCAACTGCCAAAGAATTTGAGTTTGTGGAAACAAATATCAATAAGTTGGTTAAAATGAACAAAAAGAAAGAGGAGTACTAAAAGGAGAGAATTATAGTATGAAAAAGATTACGAAAAAAAGCATACTACAAAAGATAACCATTTCAATATTAAGCATAATGTTACTTTTTAATTTTATAGTGCCAACTTACTCGCATGCAGGTGCTGCTTCTGAATTTGGTGGAATATTATTAAGTCCAGTAGTAGATTTACTTTGCTCTATAGGTGATGCAGTAATAAATATATTACAGTTTTGTTTGACAGGAGAAGGTCCAGATTTAAACTTTAGTATGAGTGCATTTTTGGTAGAAGATGATGAATTTTGGACTGATGGAAAATATAATGAATATAAAAATCCGCCCCAAAATACTAATACTGATGATAAAACTCCAGAAGAAACAATAGATGTGGAAAATGAGTTTGAAAAAGGATGGTTTGGGGTTTCAGATAAATATCATATTCCAGTAGCTACATATAGCCCAGAGCAAATATTTGCTGGAACAGTTCCAGGATTAGATATAAATTTTATAAATCCAAATAAATATACTAATAGTGCAGGTGAAGAGGTAGAAAGTTCAGCTTCAAAATTACAGCCAACTATTGCTACATGGTATGTGGCAATAAGAAATTTAGCTGTTGTTGGTTTATTATCTGTATTAGCATACATTGGAATAAGAATTATTGTATCTAGTACAGCAGCAGATAAATCAAAATATAAGCAAATGCTAGTAGATTGGGTAATTGCATTATGTATATTATTCTTTATGCATTATTTAATGTCATTTATAATAACTTTGACTGAATCTGTTTGTACTGCAATAGCGGGTGACGGAGCTTCTAGTATAAAAGTAAATGTAATAGATGGAAGCAATGGTGGTACATTTTATACAAATTTATTAGGATTGGCTAGATTTAAAACACAGTATAAAAATTTTGGACCTAAAATGGCATATTTAATTATGTATCTAGCGTTAGTAATTTATACAGTAACATTTACAATAGTTTATTTGAAAAGGTTACTAACGATGGCATTTTTAACTTTAATAGCACCTGCGGTAGCACTTACATATCCAATTGACAAAATGAATGATGGGCAAGCACAAGCTTTTAATTCATGGCTTAAAGAGTATATATTTAATGCATTAATACAGCCATTCCACTTAATAATTTATTATGTGTTTGTTACTAGTGCTATGGATTTAGCTAGTACAAATCCTATATATATGATAGCTACATTAGCATTTATTAAAGAAGCAGAGAAAATATTAAGAAAATTCTTTGGATTTGATAAAGCAGGAACTTTAGGAGCATTAGGAGGATTTGCAGCAGCATCATTAATGAATAAAATTGGAAAAGGAAAATCAGGTGGAGCAGGAAAAGCTTTAGGAGGAAAAACAGAAGGACAAAAACCAATAAGATTTGAAAAAAGCCATGATTTAACTGAAATTGAAGGTGGAAATGCTAACGGTGGAGCAAATCCAGCATTAGCAGAAGGTGAAAATAAAGATGAAGGCAAAGCTGATTTACAAGGAGCTTTAGGTAATGATGAACAAGGCGGAACTGAACAAGGTGGAATTAGTTCTGGTGCGCAAACAGAAGGTACAGGAGAAATGCCACAAAATCAAAATGAATCAGGAGGAAGTAATGATGCAGGAGGAAACGAAGAAGCAGCAAAAGATGAAAAAGTAAATCCAATAAAGAACTGGGGAAGAGCACATGGATTAAGCCCAAGAAATATAGCAAAAGCTGGAGTAAGAGGAGCAGGAAGAACAATAAAAGGAGCAACAAAATTTGCTACGAAAACAGCTTTTAAAGCAGGAGTAGGAACATTGGCAGGAGCAGTTGCATTAGCAGGTGGCGGAGGATTAGCAGGCGCATCCGCAGCATTTATGGCAGGTTCAAGAGTAGGAGGCAATATAGGAAATGTCGCAGCAAATGTAGAAGATAAGGCCTTTGGAGCAGTAGGAAGAGTAGCACAAGGAGGAGCAGCATTTGTGGCAGGAAAAGGTCATAGAAGAGCAGCATTTAATGATGCCGTTTGGGGTGGCACAGCAATAGGAAGAGAACTAGACTTAGCACATGGAAATTCAAGATATGCTAGAGCTGGAGCTGTAAGAGATTTCAAGCGAAGTAAAGAGATGGAACAATACATAAGAGATCAATTAATGGCACAAAATGATGGTAAAGCACCAACGACTAAAGAAGTAAGAGAAAAAATGAACTCTTTTGAACCATACTTAAGAGAAGGAATGACAGATATTAAAGAAATTACAAAAGCACAAAAAGTTGCTGAAAAATATAACGTTAGCGATAAACAATCTGCAATTATTGCTTCAATAGGAAAAGAAAAAGAAATTACAAAAGATGTGTTAAATGATGAAAAGAAATCAACTTCAGCACAAAATAACTTAAAACAAGATTTTGTAAATAAGGGATATTCTGCAAAAGAGGCTTCAAAACAAGCAGCATATACAATGGAAGTGCTAAAGGCTCAAAAAGGAGTAGCAAATAATTTAGATAAACAAGTAGGAAGAAGGACAAAACAAAGTAATACGAAAAAATAATAAGTAATAACAAAGAATAATAAGGGAGGAAAAATTACATGAATAAACTAATACGTTACTGGAACCAAAATAGGGTGAAAATAATATTGGTAGTTGCTGTAATTGCCTTCCTTATTATTGTTATTCAATTATTAAACCAAGTTGCAAGAGAAAACAACAAAGCAAATAATGCTAAAAAGGAAAATGTAGTAGAAGGGTTACCAACAGAATCAATTATAGGTGGACAAACTGTTTCAATAGAAAAAACAGAAGTCAATGTAAATGAAATAGAGTCTTTTATTAAAAAATGTAATAGTGGAGATATAGAAGGAGCATATAACATGCTTACAGATGAATGTAAGAATGTTTTATTTTCAAGCAAGTTAGAAAACTTTAAAAAAGGATATTACGATATTATATTTTCTAGTAAAAGAACAGGAGATATAGAAAACTTTATAAGTGGAGGCAATAGATATACATACAGAGTTAAGTTTTACAATGACCTATTATCCACAGGAAGCGTACAAAATGTGAATTCATATCAAGATTATATTACAATAGATGAAAATTCTACAACAGATGGAAAACTTAATATTAATGGTTTTATATATGCAAAAGATATAAATAAAGAAAATTCTGTAGGCGGAGTAAAAGTAATAGTTCTTTCTAAACAAATATATAAAGACTATGAAAAAATTGTAGTTAAATTTGAAAATACAACAAATAATAGAATTTTAATAGATACAAGAACACAAAGCAAAACAACATATGCAGTAGGAAGTGATGGAGTAAAGTATAGCTCTAATATTGCAGAAATATCTAGTGCTTTATGTGAAATACCAGCGAACTTCTATAGAACATATGAAATAACTATCAGAAAAACATATAGCTCAGGAGTTACAACAGAAAGTATAGCTTTTACAGATATTGTACCAAATTATGAAGAATACAAACAAAACACAAAAGAGTATAAAACAAGAATGAAGATAAGCGTTTCTATGTAAAGGTGGTGGCAAAAATGAGTGAAAATGGTGCAAAAAAAAGCAATAACAAAGAATCAATGCAGTCAAAAGAAACAAAACAAGAAGAATTAAAAGATGAAGAAGTAAATAACGAAGAAAATGGGGAAGAAGAAGAAAATCAAGAAAATGAAGAAGAAAACAACCCAGTTGATGACGCAAAAGAAGGTATGAACGATGCAAAAGAGATAGCTAAAATAGGAGCAAATGCAGCAGCAGGAAACTATGCCAAAGCAGCCATAGATGGTATAAAAATGGCAGCTAGAAAGCTTAAAGATAAAAAATTTAGAAAAAAGCTAATAAAAATGATTATAATGAAAAGTATACCAATAATTTTAATGATTGTGTTAGCGGCAGCTCTTTTTAGTGTATTTAATGAAATGAAAGACAAAATGATAGACTTAATAGGGGCAGCATATTCTAAAGCAACAGGTTTTTTATCAAAAGCATGGAAATCAATTACAAATGACAATTGGGTAGATCTAGGCGAAAAATTTGAATATGTAGTAGATTTAAATACTGGAGAAACGTTAGGAACGCCAGAAACAATAAAAAATAGATATACAGATGAGAACGGAAAAACAGTAGATAGTAATGGAAATGAATACGATGAAAATGGCAATATGCTAGACAAAAATGGAAAAGTAAGAGAAACTCTTACAAAAGAATACACATTGGTAGACCAGTACGTAAGAGAATTAGCTAATAAAGGAATTTCAATAAAAGATTTAAGGCTATTGGGAAATGGTGATTATGGAGATAAAACTGTAGAAGAACTTTTAGAAGACGAAGAAAGCAAAGAATTAATAGAAAAGTACATAGCAGAATTTATAAGAGCAGATATTATTACACAACAGCCACATAGGAATAAGACAGCTAATTTAGTTAATCCAAACGACCAAAACAAAGTAGATGGAGGGATTTATTTTTATAGAAATAAAAAGGAAGCAGAGTTAAAAGACGATGAATTTAATAATGGAACGATGAATAATCCTAGCATAGAGGTAGAAAATGAAGATTATAAACAAATGGAGTATATTTCACCAGAAGACTTTTTGAAAGAATTGGGAAAAACAGATACAACACTTGAAGAGTTGATTAAAGGAGAGGTAATAACAACTAATAGTTCAAAAATCTGGACTGATTTAAGATATAAATATACAATAGACCCAGAAACAGAAAAATTAGTTGTACTAGAAGCAAAGCTAACAAAAACAAAAGAAGCAGAATATACAAGCGATTTTTTGACAGCAATATTTGACTGGTGGAGTGGAATAGAAATAAAAAGTGAAGAGTATGAAATAAAAGTTCAAGGATTTGACTATAAAGAACTAGTATCAAAATATTCTATGCCTTATGAATTTTTAATAAATCTTTGCGAAATAACGCAAAATCCAGAATTTGTATATCATGTGGCACTATTAGCAAGAAATACAAAAATATGCTTAGCTATACAAGACAATGTTGACCAAATTATAGAAGTAGAGGATACGGAAAAAGATGAAGAAAAATGGGAGGCAGAAGAAAGTTCAAAAGGTGATTTTTCTTTAGCAACATGCGTAGCGACAGAAAGTCCACATGAAAAAGCAAGAAAAATGAAAACAGTAATAACGTACACACCTACTTTGAGGCCATATTCAGCAGACACATGGAGCTTTTATGAAGATTATAAATATACAAAAAAAATAGAAGGAACAGTAGATGATGGAAAATTAATAACTACACGTATTCCATATCCGGAAAGATTAAATGAAACTAGGCCAGATGTGCAGATACTGGGTTCAGGAGATACTCAAAGAGTAATCGAAAAAATAGTATATTCTGAATGGGTTACAACAGTAGTAAGAACACAAACAAAAACAATCACATCAAGTATTAAATACGATGAAGCGCAAATATGTCAGTCAATTGAAAAATCAAAACAATTTTTAGGGCTATTAAGAAATGATACTGGAGAATGTGAGTATGATTGTGCAAATGATGAGGTATCTAAAAGATACAATCCGACAGCATTAAAGTGTGCAGAAGAAGCAGAATTTAATAAAACTGGAAAAAATGTAAAATATAAATTACCAAATAGCACAGTAGGAGAAGCGCCATTAAATAAGTTGGAAAGTGGCTTGCAAATGTTATATGCACTATTACAATCAAATAGTACAGGTTATAATGAAAAAGATAAAATGTACAATTCTATAGAGGAAAAAGTAGATAAGGAAGAAGAATCACTTTCAAATGCAAATTACAAAGATGCATATGTAATAAAAATGCAAGGACTTGTAGAACATTTACAATATTTAATGACATTTCCAGAGAATGAAGAATATGATCCAAAAACAATAGAAGATAGTGAAGTAGAAGAAATAATTACAGAAGACGATGAGAATATTAACTATAATGTAAGCCAAGGCACAGTAGCAAGCGCAAGAGAGATATATGAGTATTTAATATCAAAGGGATTTACTCCTGAAAGTGCTTGCGGAATACTAGGAAATATAGAGCAAGAAAGTGGATTTTATACATCAGCAACTAATGGGACTCATTTTGGTTTGTGCCAATGGGGAGGAGAAAGGTTTGCAGCATTAAGTAATTTAGCAGATAGCCGAGGTAAAAAGTGGACAGACCTTCAAGTACAATTAGACTTTTTATGGTCTGAGTTAGAAGGAAAAATGTCTAAGGTAAAAGCAGAAATCATTGGAAGTACAGATATGTATCATGCAACAGATATATTTTGTAGGAAATATGAAATTTGCGGAGGATATAGTAAAGAAGTTACAAGAAGATATAAAAAGGCAAAAAAGTGGTATAATATATTAGTTTTAGGAAAAGGAACAAGCAGTAATGGAAATAAGCAAGAAGCAACAGGAAAATTAAAAGATATATTTCCAAATGGTTTGCCACAAACTAAAGAAGAAATGGAAAAATATTTAGTGAATGTATTAGTTCCAATAACAACTAAAAGTGGGGTAAAAACTACAAAAACAGTAAAGCTTCATATTGCAATAGCAGAAGATGTAAGAAAAGCATTACAAGAAGCGCAAGACAAAGGATTTAAAGTATATGAAGTACAAGGTTATAATTGGAGTAATGTTGCTGGAAGCAAAACAAGGTCACAACATAGTTATGGTTTGGCTGTGGATATAAATGTAACAGAGAATTGCCAAATGAAAAATGGAAAAGTGACAGCAGGTTCTTTCTGGAACCCGGGAAAAAGCGAGTATTCAATTCCAGAAGATGGAGTTTTAGTAAAGGCATTTAATTCTATAGGTTGGGGCTGGGGTGGAAACTTTAGTAGCTCAAAAGATTATATGCATTTTTCGTATACAGGTAAATAATGAAAAGTAGAGTGACATTGTATTTAGATTAAGTGAGATTAATGTCACTTTACTTTTTAAAATTGAGGAGTTGATAAGATGAAAAAAAATATATTACTATTTCTAATAATTACCGTACTAATAGTTATTGTTATTATATCAATAATGCTTGTTTATTTATTACAAAGAGAAAAAGTAGCAGATATAAAGGCAGATAATTATAATGTAAATGAAGAAATAGATTTGGGAATAAATAAAGTTGTAGATAAAAACGAATATTTTATGGTAAAAAAAATAGTAGATAATTACTTTGAGGTAATTAAATATATTAACCCAAATATAGAAGACATAGAAGAACGAGATTTGGATGGAGAAGATATATCTTCTAATGAAAAAAGAAAAAAATTATTGGATTCTTACACGGATTGGTCTATAACTACGATTAAGAATATGATAGATAAAGAATGTATAAAATATGTGGGGGAAGATGATAAGGAACTAGCGAATGAATTGAAAAAGTATAAAGCGAAAAATTATACAATAGAAGATATGTATTATGCAAATGAAAATATAAATATGGATGTATATTATATAGCAGGAATAGATAGCAATAATAAAAAATTTAAATTAGTGGTAAAAGTGGATAAGTATACAGAAACGTATTCTTTATATATAGAAAAATATCTTGAAGACAATAAAATAGATGAAAATAATTTTGATGAAGCATTTAAAATTGATAAAATTGAATATATAAATTTAAATGATAATAATATAGCGGAAAAAATAGAAGTAACTGATTTTGAGGTAGCAAGTGCATATCTTAATAATTGGGGAATGAAAATTAAAGAAAACTTGCAAAAATCATATAATACGTTAAATGAAGAATATAGAAATAAAAGATTTGACACATATGAAAAATTTGAAAATTATATAAATACTTCAAATAAAGATTATAGTTCATTAAAGCTAGAGACATATTCGTTAGAAGAAGAAAATGAAAAGAATGTATATGTATGTAAAGATCAATATGAGAATATATATAAATTTACAGAAACAGCAGTTATGGAATATACAGTTCAACTAGATGACTACACAATTGAAAGCAATGAATATATAGAAAAATATAAAAAAGCAAAAAATCAACAAAAGGGAATACTAAATATAGGAAGGTTCTTTGAAATGCTTAATATGCAAGACTATTCATCAGCCTACAACTTACTAGATAAAAACTTTAGAGAAACATATTTTAAAACACAAGCAGACTTCGAAACATTTGTAAAAACATATATGTTCAAATATAATAATGTAACTTACAAAACATATTCAGACCAAATTAGTAATTTGCTTATTTATGGAATAACATTAAATGATAGTACAGGAGAAAACGAAAAAGAAGTAAATTGTAATATAATAATGAAATTATTAGAAAATACAAATTTTGTAATGTCATTTGAAATAGTACAATAAACTAACCAAAGAGGAAATTAGGAAAACGTAGAAAGTATATAAAAAATTGTGCAAAGTTTAAAAATACACCTTCTTATGATAAAATACTAAGAAAAAAAGGGGAGGAAAGCTAAGTCATAGGTAAAACTTGGTTAAAAGCTATGGAAGAATTAATAGGAAAAGTAGTAGTGGTAAAAATAATAAAAAAAATAGATAATTGGTTTGTAGGCACACTTTTAGAAAATCAAAACCAATTTGTATATATAAAAGACGAAGGGGATTATGAAGAAGAAGAGCTATTAGGTAACCAAGAAAAATGTATTATTACAGATAAAAAAGAAAGTGTATTAGTAGGTTTTATTTTAAGTAATCGCAAATTTGTAAATACCATGTTCAAAATAAACAATAACCTAAGAAATAGCGAAGAATATTCAAGTATTAAAGATATATATTTAATACAAAGGCTAAAAATTAAAGGGAAAATATTAGGATTGTATAGAGTAGATGAAGGAGAAATTTCAAAAATATATTTAGATACAGTTGAAATATGTACCATTGTAAATAAAATGATGGGCAATAACATAATTTTTAAAGAAAACACCATAGAAAATCAGCTTTCAGGGCAAATAAAAGACATAGTGCAATCAGCAGATTTAAACAAAAAAGAAATGTCTTTAGCGCAAGAGCAAGAAAAACAAAAAGGATTAATAGAAAAAGCCTTAGGAATTGAAAAGACAAATGAAATTACTAAAATTGTTACATTAGATTTAAAACAAAAAGTAAAGGATGAAAAAACAATAGATGAGATTCAAAAGCAAAGAAATGTACTAGGCAAAAAAGAAAGTTCAATAAAAGATGTAAATATAAAACAGGAAATGGACACAAAAGACAAAGCAACAGACATGAAAACCTTAGGGCAACTTATTGAAAAATCAGGCAAATTTCCAGAAATGAAAGATGCTAAATTCACTAAAATTGGAGTAATAGAATCTAAAGATAAAGAAAATTTAGTAGGCTTAGACGGCCAAAAGGGAAAAACAAGTGGAACAAGATATTCCTTTGTAGCAATTACAAATGACGGAAAAGCAGTGCCATTGGATTTAGAATTAGATAATACAGCAGGAATAAATTCAAATAAGCAAAATTACCAAGTAAGCCAAAAAGGCGAAGTACAAAAAGATGATGTAAAGTCTAGGTATAAGCTTGGAGAAGGAACTATTTCTGTAAAAAATGGAGAATATGGTGAGCTACAAGTATATCATTCAGCACGAAAAACCATAGGAGGAAAAGGAGTAGAAGGAAATAAAGACTTAGATAGGCAGTTAGAAACCAACAACGTGTGGGAAATAAAAAAAGATGAAAGAGATTTAGCAGAAGAATTTGGGGACGGATATCGCAGCGTAGAAGAAGGATACCAAGAAGCAGCAAAACATGAGAAAAACGGAAAAGCAGAAGATGGAGATTTAAAAATAGACGATATAGATGGCGAAAAAAATACAAAATCACATGTACATGATAACATAGATTATTCAAAATTAGCGGTAAAATGGGGCTACTATAAAGGTGGAGAACCAAATGGTGAAAAAGCTCAAAAACTATTTGAAGAAAAAAGAAAAGAAAATCCAGAAAAAGAAACAAAAGAAATAGTAGAGATGGTAACAGAGGATTTAGAAGAAGAAATGAATAATTCAAGAGATAGAAGATAATAAGAATAAAAAAGTCACCTATTAAATATAATTTAAAAGGTGATTTTAAATTGAAAAAAAGAATAATATACATATGTACAATAATTATATTAATATTAGCAAATTGCACTGCATACGTGTTTGCAGACGATGCAGATGAAGAAGAGCTGCTAGAAAATGAAGTAAAAGAAATTTCAGTAGAAACAATAGCAGAGGAGCAAAAAGAACCTGTACTTAATGCAAGAGCAGCGGTTATATATGATAGAAAAACAAAAGAAATAATATGGGGGAAAAATGAAAATGAAAAAAAAGCGATGGCATCTACAACCAAAATAATGACAGCAATAGTAGTGTTAGAAAAAGGAAATTTATCAGATGTGGTTACTATTTCAAAAAAAGCAGCAAACACAGGCGGTTCAAGACTAAAGATTAATACAAATGATAAAATAAGTGTGTTGGATTTGTTGTATGGTTTAATGCTAAGGTCTGGAAATGATGCAGCAGTAGCATTGGCAGAATATGTAGGAGGAAGTATAGAAGGATTTGCAAAGCTTATGAATAAAAAAGCAATTGAAATAGGTCTTAAAAATACACATTTTGTTACACCACATGGGTTAGATAATATCGAACATTACACAACAGCATATGAGCTTGCTGTATTAACAGACTATGCAATGCAAAATGAAAAGTTTAGTAAAATAGTAAACACAAAAAATACGACAATAAGCATAAATGGAGTGGCAAGGAATATATATAATACAAATGAATTATTAGGAACGCTAAATGGCGTAAATGGCGTAAAAACAGGATTTACAAACAATGCAGGCAGATGTTTAGTAACATCATGTACAAGAAATGGCAATCAAATAATAACAGTAGTACTAGGGTGTGACGCAAAAAAATATAGAACATCAGATAGTATAAAATTGATAGAATATGCCTTTAAAAATTATACAAGAGTTAATATAGAAGAAAAAGTAAAAATAGAATTTGAAAAATGGAAACAAATAAATAGTAAGCGCATATATATTAGTAAAGGAGAAAAAAGTGATGTAAACCTTGAATTAAAAGAAATTACCAAAAAGGAAATTCCAGTAAAAATAGGCGAAGAAAATAACATACAAGTGGAAATAAATGCAATATATGAATACGAAGCTCCATTAGAAAAGCAAAGTAAAATAGGAAATATATTAATAAAAAAAGATGAAGAAATAATAGAAAGCGTAGACATTGTATGCTTAGAAAGAATAGAAAAGAAAAACACTCTTACATATTTAAAAGAATTGATAGCAGCCATTTTCCTATAAAATTTTCATAAAAATATTTGAAAAATAGCATTAAGTTAAAATCTAAATGCATTTTGCAAAAAGAAAAAGCAAGTTATTTGAAAAATAAAATTAAATTTTAGGCTATGTATTGACTTTTTCTAATATTTTTGTTATTATAAGTATGCTTTGAAAAAAAGCATATGCGGAAATAGCTCAGTTGATAGAGCGCTGCCTTGCCAAGGCAGAGGTCGCGGGTTTGAGCCCCGTTTTCCGCTCCATTTATTTATTAGCTAGTTAGCATAAAATTAAAATAGACGGCGCTATAGCCAAGTGGTAAGGCACGAGTCTGCAAAACTCTGATCCCCGGTTCAAATCCGGGTGGCGCCTCCAACATATAGGTAAATAATAGTTTTTATTATTTACCTATTATTTTTAATTATCAAGCTATTATATAGTAATATCAATGCTTTTACGATTTCTTACTTATTCCAAATCTTTATTATCATATTATTACTTTTTATTATAATATTAAAAAACTGCATACAAATTGCATACAAAAATTTTAAAAACTGCATACAAAAATATAAAAATTGCATACAAAAAAAGTATGCTATTAAACATACTTTTTAAAAGGAATTATTTTTGAATTTTCATTTGCTTTAGATGATAGTGTTAAGTTGTTTTCTTGTCGTACTAATTTAGATTTTTCAATTTCTTTTTCTATAAAATCATCAAAGATATGCGCATAAGTTTTAGTTAAAACTCGTACAGAAGTACCAACTAATTTAGAAATTACATATATATCAATTCCATTTTCTTTTAAACGTGTAACACCTGTGTGCTTTGTCATATGTGTATTGCAGTCCTTAACTATTCCTGCATTCCTACAAATTCGTTTAAAAATTGAATTTATAGAACTTTCAGCTATTATATTTCCATCTTTTGTACTAAATAGCAAATCAGATATAGAATTTTCTTTTTGCTCTTCTATTATGGATTTTACTTCTACAGCATCAAATAGTATATCAAATGGAATTATTCTAATATCTTCTTCGCCTCTTTTTTTAGTTTTTCTTCCTGTTTTGGTAGAATTACCAATTACAAATTTGCCATTGTTATTTTTGGTAAGAGTTGTATGAACAATGATTTTCTCTTTATCCATATCAATATCTTTATTTTTATCAAGAGAACATATTTCACCTATACGCATGGCAGTTGCAAAAGCAAATTTAAATATATTTTTAATAGTTATATTGTTTATATTTGACTTGCTTTCATTTACAAGTTTATTTTCATGTTCATTTATATATTGTAATATTTGTTTTTGTTCTTCAATAGTAAATGCTACAACCTTTTTTCTATTTAAATTGCTAATAAATGTATTTCTAGAAATATTATCAAAAAGTTCAGTTCTCTTACAATTAGATAATGCTTGGTGTAATTCGTCATATATTTTTTCTAAATTAGATTGGCTAGTATTGATATTTACTAGATTAGATAACAATTCTTTCAAATCGTCTTCAGTTATTAGATATACTTTCTTATTAGCAATAGGATAGTTCTCTATTGTTTGTATTGTATTCATATTTCTGTTATAACTATTTACTTTAATTAAATTATATTCTAATTTAGATTTTTCATTTTCTCGCATAACTTCAGATAGTGTTAACTCTCCACTTTTAATTAAAGATTTTAAATTTAGTTCTTTTTCTTTTAAATTTTTCTTTTGGTTTACTTCTTTATTGTTTCTACCTGTCCCTGCTGATTTTCTACTATTATTGATACTTAATTGAGCTTTGGTAGTTTTATAACAATAATACCTATCACAATATTTTATGCAATCTGTACAATTTTTACATTTATCGCATCTTTCAAAACTTAATCTATTACATTTATTAGTACAATTCTTACAAATAGTACATTCTTCTTTTAAAAATTTACTCCTTTTATTTTTCTGTATAGTTGTGTAAATAGTTCCTTCACCGTTTGTTCTTCTTTTCATAAAAAATACCTCCATTTTCAATAAATTTGTATAATAAACTATTGAAAAATGAAGGTATTTTTTGTATAATATTAATACATTCACTTTCAATAGTGTTTTGTGAGGAATAAATGTATCGGTTCGTGGTAAAATTGATTACATCTATTCCTTTTTTATTTCTTAAAATTTCTTATTGATTTTTCTACAACGCCAATAACTTTAACTGGCAATTTGTTTATTTCTTCTTTTGTAAAAATGCGTGGTGGATAATATGGATTAACAGCTTTTAATTCAATTCCATTAGTTCCTTTATATACTTTTTTAATAGTAGCTTCATTACCATTTATAAGTACAACACAATTATCTCCATTTTTAAAATCATCTTGTTTATGAACAATAACTGTATCACCATTATCGAAAAGAGGTGTCATACTATCTCCTACAACATTTAAAGCATAATAGTTCTCTATATCTGTTCCTTCTACATTAAAAGTTATATAGTCAATAATATTTTCTTGAGCTAAATAATCATATCCTGCCTTTACAGTTCCTAAAATAGGAATTTTGGTAATATCTATTTCAGATAGAGGAATAGCTCCTATTTTTTTTAACATTTCTTTTTCTTCATCTTCTATCAAATCTATATAACCAGCTTTTTCATATAAATCTATATAATCTACATTATATAGTAATGCTAAGTTTTTTAATAAAGCTGGAGTAACATTTCTTTTTCCATTTTCTATCATATTTAAATGACTATATGAAATACCTGTTCTTTTATCAACTTCCCTTAAAGATATATCTCTAGCTTGTCTAATAGACTTTAAATACATACCTAATTCTTCTTTTGAAATCATAATTAATCCTCCTTACCGTTCACATTATAACACAGTTGTTCACAAAAGTAAAACTTTTTTTAGAAAATTTTTAAAAAAATGTTGACAAAGTGATAACACAAATATATAATGTTCACAACAAGATAACAAAAAAGCGAGGTGAATAAGATTGATAGTTGTAAAAAATCCTCAAAGATTAAAGACAATATTAACAACTGGTGAGAATACAATAACTTCAAGAGCTAAACAATTAGGATGCTCAAAAGCATATGTAAGTTCTATAGTAACAGGAACTAGAAACCCAAATGAAAAAGTAGCAATTAAAATATGTGAACTAACTGGAGAAAATTTTGATGAAATTTTTTTTATAAGAAGTGTTCACAAAACAACAACAAAATAACCACGAACCGATACAAAAATAAAGGAGGAAATGCAAGTGAATGTAAAAAGAGAAGTAACAATGAACTGGAACAATGCCCCTGATACAATAACACCTGAAATTTATGCACAAATAAGAGGACATTCAGTTCAATGGGCAAGAAATAAGTTTGACGAAAAAGATTTTCCACGATTAGAAAGCAAAAAGAAGATAGCGGATAAAACAGCAGTAAGACTTTATGAATTGGGAATTAACCCGAAACAAAATCAAAAAGCAGGAATAGAATTTTTAATTTTATTAGAATTACAAAAATTAACAAAATCAAAGGAGGAACAAACAAATGAAAAAAATTAAATTTATTTTAAAAGGGACAAGCATATTTTGGGTACCAATAGTAGGAAGCTACATAGCAAATGCTTTGTCAGATATATTAATTAATTTATTGTAGAAAGGGGTGAGGAATATGATGTTTATAATAGGAATGCTCTTAGGAATAGTAATGGGAATGTTTATTATAGCACTTTTATCAATAGACACTATAAAACAATATGATAATGAAAGATATAATGCAGAAAATAGAGCATTAATACATTTCAGAAAATTACAAGCTATTGAAAGAATTTTAGAAAAAGCAAAAGAAACAAAAGAACCTGCAGTATTTATAGTAGACAAAATAAAAGAAGTTATCGTCGGTCAAAACAAATAACTTCAATGATTAAAAATATTTATATAAATTCATATCTATTTAGATTTTAACACAATTTAATTAGATATGCAAGGGGAAGGAATAAAAATGTTAGATGTAACTATAATTCATTTATGATAATGTCTTAATAAATCATTTAAGAAAATGTCTTAATTTTAAAATTTATGATATAAGTAACTCAGTAAAAACTATCGGAGGTACTTATGAGAAAGGTAGAATTAAGAATGAATGAAGAATACAAGTATAAAATTATAAAAAAGTTAGTAGAAACAAATGGTAATAAACAAAGAGCTGCAGTAAAACTTAAACGATCTATTAGACAAATCGATAGAATGATAGCTGGTTATAAAAGTTTTGGAAAGGAATTTTTTATACACGGAAATCGTGGAAGAAAACCAGCAAAAGCCTTTACTGAGGATTTTAAAACTGAGATTGAACTATTATATACTTCTAAATATTTTGATTGTACTTATACAGATTTTAAAGAATATTTAGAAACTAGAGAAAACATAAAAATATCTGTAGACGAAGTAAGAGTAATCCTAAGAGATAAATATATTTTCTCTCCTCGAACTCATAAATCTACAAAAAAGAAATTTAGAAAAAAACTAGAAGAAGATATGAAGAAAGCTAGTAAAAAAGAAAAAGAAATATTAAAAAGTAAATTAGTGTTATCTGAAGATGCTCATCCAAGACAATCTAGGTGCCAATATTTTGGAGAAGAACTTCAAATGGATGCTTGTATTCATTTATGGTTTGGAA
>OGXT01001715.1_pt1 | contig 20178 bp, 19 predicted proteins | sample 1576361 | NCBI WGS metagenome assembly OGXT01 (sample SAMEA3541514, study PRJEB24748) | human gut metagenome | biome: human gut; feature: human-associated habitat; material: faeces | place: China | collected 2012 | reverse complement strand
TGTTGTTTACTGTAGGAATGCTCACTTTGGTTGGAGTAAAGATTTATATGGAAAAAGTTCATTACATAGAATGAGTGATTTGAAGACATCACGTGCAAAAGTTAATTTAACTAATCGAATTATTGAAGGGGCATTTGGATGTAACCCAGAAATGTTTTTTGAAAAATAACACATAAAATATGAAAAAGAAAAACACCGAGTTGCAGCCCGGTGTTCTGCAGGACGACAAAAGCAGCAGCCGTCGCTACAATATTAATAACCGTAACCATTGTATCACGCTTAATTGCTGTTTGCAATATGAAATTTGTGTCCAGAAAGGCAAAAAAATGCAGACTTTTTCTAAAAATGTGATTGAATATAGTAACTGTAAATTAAATTTTTAGAAAGAGGTATTTTTATGAGATTAAAGTACAAATATTACATTTGCCAATGCGGTAGAAAAGTTATTCCGTTTACCAACCCATGTAAATGTCCACATTGTGGGCGTATTACCCGTTTGAGATAAGGTAGGTGGGAAGTGTGGGAAAAAATCAACATGTGACACCTCATCCAGATGGTGGATGGCAGGTAAAAGGACAAGGAAATAGCCGTGCAACGCTGAGGACTACAACTCAGAAAGAAGCAATAGATCGTGCACGTAGTATTTCACAAAACCAAGGATCTGAATTAGTTATTCATCGACCAAATGGACAAATCAGGGATAGAGACTCCCATGGAAAAGATCCATTCCCCCCTAAAGGATGAGAAGTGAGGAAAAAAAAGAGGCTATGCAGCCTCTTTTTTCTATCAATTTCAATAGAAAGCTTGAGTTGTTCATTTAATAAGCACAATCTTTTTCTTGGTGTTTCGGGCAGCCCAGGGAGACGAAGCCGATTTTCGGCTGATGCGTGACATTGCTCATAGCTTAAAAAGTGTTCAATTATTGGAATGGTCAGGGCAGGAATTCTACAGATCTTTGCGAAAAAGAGTATAGCTCCGTCGCGGTTAATGGTGAAAAAGCGCCCCCGACCTGTCTTTTACGCCCCCCACCGCCAAAGCGGATCCCACACGCCCCGGAGCAGAGGGGCGGGACACGCTTCTGACAAGCCGCGCGCACAGGCGGCTCAAGCCCGGCGTGGCTACCGGGCAGAGACTTATTGCGCCGGGTTAATGGCTGCGGAGGGGGTGGCGCCGGTTTTTTTCGGCTCGCGCTTATCCTGCAACGTGAAAATAGAGATCAGGGTAAAGAGCCCGGCGACGCTGCCGAGAATCAGATAGGTGTTGGCGAAGCCAATGGTATCGTACAGATAGCCTGCCAGCGGAGAGTAAATGGCGGTGGCGATCGAGGCGACGAACAGCACCAGCAAATAGACCGTCGAAGAGAGCTTGTGGTCGAAGTTGGCGGCGATGAATTTAAAGACCGATACCAGAATCAACGGCTTCTCCAGAGCATGCATCATTTTCACCGCACCAATCCACACCGGGCCGAGGGGCACGGCTGAGCCGACAATACGTACCGACATGATCAGCCCGGCGATGATCAGCGCCCATTTGGCGCCGGTCCGGTTAACAAACCATGGCATCAGGCAGAGGAACAGGGTTTCACCGCAGACCTGAATAGACGCGAGGATCCCGTACCAGCGGTTGCCTTCCTCCGGCGTCGGGAACTGTAGCGAGAAGTACTGGGCAAACTGCTGATCGTAGGTGTCGTAAATCTGCGTGACGAACAGGGTAAAGAGCAGCAGCATCCAGAACTGACCATTCTTCGCCAGCTCAAGGGCATGAGAGACCTTCAGCGATTCGCTTCGCGCCACATCGGCGTCGGTTAATTCAATTTTGGTTAGCATAAAGCAGATGGCGGCGATGACAATGGCGAGGCTGGCGAGCCAGAAGGCCAGATTAGGATTGCTGTCGATATATTTACCCACAATCCAGGCCGCCGCTGCCCAGCCTAACGAGCCCCACATCCGCACACGACCATATTCGAACTGATAGCGCCGGGAAATCTTATCGATATAAGAGTCGATTACTCCGCAGCCGGAGTTAAAGATGATCCCCAGATAGATCCCTCCCAGCAAGGCGCCAAACCAAAAGTTGTGCACCAGCAGCGGCGCGTAAACGTAGATAAAGAAGGGGCCCACCGGCAGGAGCAGGGCGACCAGCAGCCAGATAAGCCGTTTTTTCAGGCCGAACTTGTCAGAGATAAAGCCGAAGAAAGGCTGCATCAGCAGGGCGATAAAGGCGTTGACCGAGTAAAGCAGCCCGGTCTTCGTGGCGCTGATGCCAAGATGCTGGGTGGTCCAGATAACGAAGAAAGCCATGGTCGACGACCAGGCGAACAGGTAGAGGAAATCGAAAAGACTCAACAGAAGGTAGTTTCTTTTACCGGACGTCATGTTTCAGTTCCTTGCAAATGGGCAGAGAGAATTTCAGCGATCCGCGGGCCGCGTTCGCTGTTTTCCTGAGATGTTATACGTATTACATTAATTATTTGTTATGACATCCGAATTGACGATGGTGCAACAGATTATATGAGGTATTGTGATCATTGCTGCACTAATTTTGTCTCTTATTGCCATTTTATGTTTATTAATTTCAGCTTGAAATTAATTGTGATCGTATAACATTGTTTTTGTTATACACCCTACAATGCGTTAAAGTTGCCACATTGTAAATGATGTTAAAGAACTGGGGATTGTTGACCTGGCGCATCATTTTGCACAAAAAATAACCGTATTATGGAAAGGGTAAAGGACGACAGAGGAGGAACCGTGATGACCGTTGACAGACTATACCGCCACCTTCTGCAGAAGCTTATTAACGCCAATATCGATATTGACGCCTATCTGCAACTGCGAAAGGCCAAAGGCTACATGTCAGTCAGCGAAAATGACCATCTGCGTGATAACTTGTTTGAGCTTTGCCGTGAAATGCGTGCGCAGGCGCCGCGCCTGCAGAGTGCCATTTCACCGGAGGAGAGGGATGTCCTTCGCCTGGCCGGCGAATCGGTCGCCGCCGCTGCACTATGCCTGATGAGCGGGCATCATGATTGTCCGCTATACATCGCTGTTAACGTAGAGAAGCTAGAACGCTGTCTGACAGGATTGACCTCAAATATTCATAAATTGAATAAATTGGCGCCAATCACTCATGCCTGATCGGCTGAAACCCAGGGGAGGTGAACGCTTCCCCTGTTAAAGGTTATGTAAAAATCCCCGCGCAAATTTCCCCGCTGGCTACCCTTTAGCCCAGAGCTGACGAAAGGAGAATGCCATGCGTCCGATCCCACTGCTGTTGATATTGAGCGCCTTAGCGCTACCAGCCCTGAGCCAGGCCGCGGTGCGGGTGGAGGTATTGCAAAACCGGCTGGCCCAGCCGTGGGGCATGGCCTTTCTGCCTGACGATCAGGGCATACTGATCACCCTGCGCGGCGGCGAGCTCAAGCGCTGGCAGCCGGGTAAAGGTCTGTCGGCGCCGATAGCCGGCGTGCCGCAGGTATGGGCCAACGGCCAGGGTGGCCTACTGGACGTGGCGCTGGCCCCGGATTTCGCCCAGTCGCGGCGGGTGTGGCTGAGCTATGCGGAAAGCGACGCCAGCGGTAAGGCGGGCACCGCGGTGGGCTATGGGCGGTTGAGCGAGGATGCCACGCAGCTGACGAACTTTACCGTGGTCTTTCGCCAGCAGCCGAAGCTCTCCGTCGGCAATCATTTTGGCGGCAGGCTGGTGTTCGACGGCAAAGGATATGTGTTTATCGGGCTGGGCGAAAATAATCAGCGCGCCACCGCCCAGGATCTCAGCAAGCTGCAGGGGAAAGTGGTCCGCCTGACGGAGACCGGAGGTGTACCGCCGGATAACCCTTTTGTCGGCCGGGCTGACGCCAGGCCGGAGATCTGGGCTTACGGCATCCGTAATCCGCAGGGCATGGCGATGAATCCCTGGAGCGAGTCGCTGTGGCTGAACGAGCATGGCCCGCGCGGCGGAGATGAAATTAATATTCCGCAGGCGGGGAAAAATTACGGCTGGCCGCTGGCGACGCACGGTATTAACTACAGCGGCCTGCCCATTCCGGAAGCAAAAGGCAAAACGGTTCCGGGGACCGAACCTCCCCTGTATGTCTGGTCGGTCTCTCCCGGGGTGAGCGGGATGGCCTTTTATTCGGCGCCGACCTTTCCCCAGTGGCAGCATAAGCTGTTTATCGGCGCGCTGAAGGAGACATCGCTGATTGTCCTGGCGGTGGACGGTAATCAGGTCCGCGAGGAGGGGAGATTACTGGAGGCGCGCGGAAAACGCATCCGCGATGTTCGCGTGGGACCCGACGGCTATCTGTACGTTTTAACCGACGAGTCTAACGGCGAGCTATTGCGGTTGAGTCCCGAGGCTTAGCCTCAGGTCACCGGGATCTGCACTACTTCGCGCCAGGCAGGACGTTGGCTAATCTGCTGATACCAGCGCTGCAGATGGGGCCGCGGTTGCCAGCTGTCGAGGATCGACAACAGATTGTAGACGAAGGGAGCGACGGCAATATCGCCAAGGCCGAACTGCTCGCCGGAGAGCCACGGCGTTTTGGCCAGTTCGTCATCCAGCATGGCGAACAGCGCTTCGCAGGCGCTGATCCCCGCGGCGATGGCCGCCGGGTCGCGCTGCTCCGGTGGCGTTCTCACCAGGCCCATTAATACCGGGCGATGGGCGGGTGAGAGGGTGCCGTTGGACCAATCCATCCACTTTTCCCCTTGCGCGCGCTGCGCCGGCGCGGCCAGCCACAGACGGTCAACGCCATACTGGGCCGCCAGGTAGCGAATAATCGTATTTGATTCCCACAATACCACCCCGGTGGCATCGTCCTTTAACAACGGCACCAGCCCGTTCGGGTTCATCGCCAGATATTCCGGGTCATGATTGAGACCAAACTCCAGCCCGGCGAGGATCTGCTGATAAGGCAGATCCAGCTCCTCCAGCACCCAGCGTACTTTCTTCACGTTGGTCGAGTTATTACGTCCCCACAGTGTAATCATTTTCGCTCCTGAGTTTGTTTCACTGCCGTTGCAGCGCGATCGGCGATCATGTTGGGATAAAGTTAAAAATCCGGCAAGCTTTTTTATTTGGCTGTTATTAAAGGTTTTTATGCTTACTCCCTTCAGCCAGGGGCACTCCTGGGTTACAGGGCCCGGAAAGTGTTTTTACTATTTTACAGGAGTAATATCTATAGGGTGTTACGCTACGAAGGAAAGGGCGTGAATATGGTGTATCTTATTGATAATTAAAGCTTTAAATCATGCATGCATCTATAAAAACGCTCCCTCTCCGTCTCGGTTAAAATCTCAATGTCGCCTGAGGGTATAATTTGATGCTGATTATTGCATCGCAATCATCTGAGGAACACAGGTTAATATTAATAAATAGAAAGTCAGTGAAAGAATTATTTTTTTTACAGGGATGAACTGTTGTTTTTATCGATCGGATATACATCTTTTTCATCCCACCCAGAAAAAATAGACCATGAGAGGCGCCGACTGGCTGGAAGATATTCTGAAAAATAGCAAAAAAAACCCAGTGACTGGCACTGGGGAGTAAATTTACTCAGGGTTGCATGCTGTTCTCAAGATAATATTCGAGTCTCGAAGTATGGGTTAACCAAAGGTAACCATCAACTTCCATACAGACTACATGGGAAATATACTGTATTAAATAACCAGGAATACACCCTTACTTTTGTGCTATTTATCTTACCTGGGTAATCACTGCGGGGGTAAGTGGTATATAATGCAATAATCAGTATTTGAATCTATAGCGTTAAACGAGCAGAGCCTGGTAGAGGACTTTACTTTCCCCGGAAGGATTTGAAAAAGGCGGTTAAAATGAATGACTGATAAGGATGGCCAGCATACTATCGCGGTGCTATCAAAACATCCCTGCAAAACGAAATAGGGATAAAAGAAGCACTGGCGAACTGCAGTCTGGAAGAGCAAGTCGTAGAGCTCGATATGGCATCGGACGAGAAGGGTAGGAGATTACCCGGGAAGAGATGTTAACCTTTTCATCAAACCGGCGTGATTAATAACGGGCAACAGAATCAGAGCGGCCCGGGGTTTTGAGAGCAATACTTCTGTAAAGGCTACGGCTGTGGATGCGCTGTTATGAATGTATTTGTAAAATTTATCACCATCCAGAGTCGCCTTGAAAAAAAAGCCCAGCGACAGGCTGGGGTGTAATTACACGCATAAAGGGATATGCCATTTTCAACACAATATGCGAATCTTAATTTATGGAATAACTGCGGGTGAGCTACCCGCTTCCATAAAGATTGCAGGGGAAACTATACTGTATTTAATGACCAGGAATCCATCCTTATCGATGTGCTATTTTTCTTACTTGTGTAATACGGAAAGGGAAAATAGCCCGATAAACTATCTTTTACCGATATGCCGACTAAAACAGGAAAGCCGTCTGCCTGCTTATCCAGTGGGCGAATAATTCATATCATTAGCGGGAGGCTCTCCCTTCCTGACCTCAATCCCTAATGGTGGCGTATAGGGGGGATAGCTGATTGATATGCTTTATCAAGGATATTGCGCCTCCATCGGCGGAATGCTATGGCAATCGAAGCCCTGCTGAACATGGCGATCGGGCAGGCCCGATGGAGAGAAAAGTGCGGGCGTTGTTGCTAATTTCCTGAGACGGGCGTAATGACCGTCTCAAGCATAGCCCGGGAGTTCTCAACTGCATTTCAGGCGTAAATAGGGCCTACAGAACCTTCAGGTTTATATTTAAGCGTCTGAGACTTCTACAGCAGCAAGTCAGATGTGGTTATTGTGAGTTCGGAAGTTGAACTGGGCCTCATGGAATGCAACCGGGCCGACATTTTGAGTTTTGTGAAGGGTATCAGCAGTAACAACCATCCCCGGTTCTCAGGTGAAGGGGGGCGAGGCGACTGGATATCACTGGCCAGGCTTTCGCTTACCCCACACGCTCCCGCCATAATGTGAATCTATAACCAGGCAAACCACAATGAAAGACACGCTTGCGACCTCTCTTTAGTAGCATTTTTCCCGAAGGCAAGTGAGCTATGTCATTGAAATTTCGGTGACTAATTGGTTTTGAAAGGCGATTTTTTTCTTGCCATAATAAAGTTAACATTAAGGCGATTACGATCAAAAAAATTGTTCTGATTAAAGCACAGCGGCATGTTATTGCGTAAACTTTAAAAACTTTACCAACTCGCTGTTTCTTTAAGGTCATTTGTACGCTTTACTCACCGGTTGCTGCGGCGCGGTCAGAGTGGCGCGGCATATTTTGTTTGGAAAGGATACTTGGGTGGCTCTTATGATGCATGACGCTTTTTCCCTTCGCGGCCTCGCGGCAGGTTGCGCGCTGTTATTTCTTGTCGCACCTGCGGTGCAGGCTGCGGAACAACTCCCCGACGCCCCTTCAATTGACGCTCGCGCCTGGATCCTGATGGACTATGCCAGCGGGAAGGTGCTCAGCGAAGGCAATGCCGATGAAAAACTCGACCCGGCCAGTCTGACGAAGATCATGACCAGCTACGTGGTAGGGCAGGCAATAAAAGCGGGAAAAATCAAACTGACCGATATGGTGACCGTTGGGCGCGATGCCTGGGCGACCGGCAACCCGGCGCTGCGCGGCTCATCGGTGATGTTCCTCAAGCCTGGCATGCAGGTTTCCGTAGAAGATCTGAACAAAGGGGTCATCATTCAGTCCGGTAACGACGCCAGCATTGCGATTGCTGACTACGTAGCGGGCAGCCAGGACGCTTTCGTTAGCCTGATGAACGGCTACGCCAAAAAAATGGGGCTGACCAACACCACCTTTATGACCGTCCACGGCCTTGACGCGCCGGGGCAGTTCAGCACCGCCCGCGATATGGCGCTGCTGACCAAAGCGATGATCCACGACGTACCGGAAGAGTATGCGGTACATAAAGAGAAAGAGTTCACTTTCAATAAAATTCGCCAGCCGAACCGCAACCGCCTGCTGTGGAGCAGCAACCTCAACGCCGATGGCGTGAAAACCGGGACCACCGCCGGGGCCGGCTATAACCTCGTCTCCTCGGCCACTCAGGGTGATATGCGTTTGATCGCCGTGGTGCTGGGGACCAAAACCGACCGCATTCGCTTTAACGAGTCAGAAAAACTGCTGACCTGGGGCTTCCGCTTCTTCGAAACCGTCAACCCGATTAAAGCTGGCAAAGAATTTGCCTCCGAACCGGCCTGGTTCGGCGACAGCGATCGCGCTTCGCTGGGGGTGGATAAAGACGTCTACCTGACCATTCCGCGCGGCCGAATGAAAGATCTGAAAGCCAGCTACGTGCTGAATAACACTGAGCTGCACGCCCCGCTGCAGAAAAACCAGGTTGTCGGCACCATTAACTTCCAGTTGGATGGTAAAACCATCGACCAGCGTCCGCTGGTGGTCCTGCAGGAAATTCCGGAAGGTAATTTCTTCGGCAAAATTATTGATTACATTAAATTAATGTTCCACCACTGGTTTGGTTAAAAATCGAACACTTGAAAGTGTGATTTCCATCCCCATATACTATTCATCCAAGTAACCTGATAACTCCCGCCCTTGGTGGGAGTTATTATTTTGTCGTAACACCGGAGCTGACATGAAAACCAAACTTAACGAACTGCTTGAATTCCCTACGCCATTTACCTACAAAGTAATGGGGCAGGCGTTGCCGGAGCTGGTTGATCAGGTGGTGGAAGTGGTACAGCGCCATGCGCCTGGTGATTACTCGCCGTCAGTAAAACCGAGCAGCAAAGGTAACTACCACTCGGTCTCCATCACCATCAACGCCACCCACATTGAACAAGTGGAAACGCTGTACGAAGAGTTAGGCAATATCGATATCGTTCGGATGGTGCTGTAACCTTTTCCCTGACCCGGCCGTCGTGCCGGGTCTTCTCATTCCCTTCTGCACGGCTATGATATACTCCCCAACCTGAATTCTCTCTTCCCGGCGGAGATGTTGTTTTGCAGCACAATAAAATTCTTATCCGGCAGCTTGGCCTGCAACCTTACGAACCCGTCTCGCAGGCGATGCATGAATTTACCGACGCCCGTGATGAAGATACCCTCGACGAGATCTGGCTGGTGGAACATCACCCCGTATTCACCCAGGGTCAGGCCGGCAAAGCGGAACACGTGCTGGTGCCCGGCGATATTCCGGTGATCCAGAGCGATCGCGGCGGCCAGGTCACCTATCACGGTCCGGGACAGCAGGTGATGTACGTCCTGTTGGACCTCAAGCGCCGTAAGTTGGGCGTGCGGGAGCTGGTGACGCTGCTGGAGCAAACGGTCGTCAATACCCTGGCTGAATATAGTATCGAGTCGCACCCCCGCGCCGATGCCCCTGGCGTCTATGTCGGCGAACGCAAAATCTGCTCCCTGGGATTGCGGATCCGTAAAGGTTGTTCTTTCCACGGTCTGGCGCTTAATATCGCCATGGATCTCACACCGTTTCTGCGTATCAACCCCTGCGGTTATGCCGGTATGGAGATGACGCAAATGCGCCAGTGGCAGCCGGCAGCCTCCCCGGAGACGGTCGCTCCGCGGCTGGTCGCCAATCTGCTGGCGCTGCTAAATCATCCACCGCACGAATATCTTCCCCGGGATTAAGCGGCAGGCCAACGTCCCGCTGTCAGCGGGGCGCTAAACGAGTAACACGTTATTTTTGCAATCAATTGTCACGCACGGCAACGCGGTGGGCCGCTATACTTGGCCTATCATTCCCAACCGGACTCATCGCGTGCCAGAGAATACGCCTCCGTCAGAATCTCCTGACAGACAGGATGAACGTTACGATCGTCAAATGTTTCGCATCCTGCGTAATATTGACCTCAATCTGTTGACGATCTTTGAAGCGGTATACGTGCATAAAGGTATCGTCAACGCCGCGAAGATACTCAATATCACACCCTCGGCGATTAGCCAGTCAATTAACAAACTGCGGGCGCTGTTCCCCGATCCGCTATTTATCCGCAAAGGACAGGGCGTCACCCCCACCGCCTATGCCACCCATCTTCATCAATACATCAGCCGCGGCATGGAAGCTTTCCTCAGCGCGCTGGATATCACCGGTAGCCCGCACCAGCAGCGGGTGATCACTATCGCCACTACGCCAGCGATGGGAGCGCTGCTGATGCCTGGCCTGGCCAGCGCGCTGAAGCCGACCTTTCCGCAGATCCTGTTGCACAATATCGCCATCGTCGACGCCGCGCGGCAGCTTGACCAGCGCCAGGTGGATCTGCTCATTGATACCCACCTGCACAGCGGCCAGGCGATAAGCCATCATGTGCTGTATCAGGATCGGGTACAGATGTACTGCCGCGCAGGGCATCCCGCGCTGGACGGTCCGCAGGATGAAACGACCCTCGCGGAGTACGAATTTGCGCTGCTGCTGCCGGAAGGCCAGCGCTACCCCACCCTCCATCGCCGACTACAGGAAGAGATGGGCGAGCGCCGCTGCGGCTTTAGCACCTTTAACCTGATGACCCAGGCGGCGATGATCGCCGGGAGCGATATGCTGGGTCTGACCACCGAACGCCTGTTCGCCATGGTGTCCCGTCTCTGGCCGCTGCAGACCCTGGATTTCCCTTCCCTCGGTGAAGAGCAGATTGACGTTGCGCTGCACTTTAATAAGCTGAGCGGGAAAGAGCCATTGCTGAAAGAGATCATCGAGACGGTGATCCGCTCGTTTAAGGCGTAGCGCACGGAAGGGAAAAGGATAAAACAACAACTATTTTACAATTTGCCGGGCAGGCAGGCTGCTTTCTGCCCCTTTTCAATGGTATACTGCCTGCTCTTGATTCAAAAATAGTTGATAATTGCAACATTTCATTGAATTAATTCGCTTTCCTTCGTGACTCGCAACTGGAACACGCACGCTATGAGTAAACCCATTGTGATGGAACGCGGTGTTAAGTACCGCGACGCCGATAAAATGGCCCTTATCCCGGTGAAAAACGTGGCAACTGAGCGTGAAGCTCTGCTCAGAAAACCGGAATGGATGAAAATCAAACTTCCGGCAGACTCGTCCCGTATCCAGGGAATCAAAGCAGCGATGCGTAAGAACGGCCTGCACTCTGTGTGCGAAGAGGCCTCCTGCCCGAACCTTGCAGAATGCTTCAACCACGGTACCGCGACCTTTATGATCCTCGGCGCGATCTGTACCCGCCGTTGCCCGTTCTGCGACGTCGCGCATGGACGCCCGGTCGCGCCAGATGCAAACGAGCCACAAAAGCTGGCGCAAACTATCGCCGATATGGGTCTGCGCTATGTCGTAGTCACCTCGGTAGACCGTGACGACCTGCGTGATGGCGGCGCACAGCATTTTGCCGACTGCATCAGCGCCATTCGCGAGAAAAATCCGTCGATTAAGATCGAAACGCTGGTTCCGGATTTCCGCGGTCGCATGGATCGCGCACTTGATATTCTGACGGTGACCCCGCCGGATGTCTTCAACCATAACCTCGAAAACGTGCCCCGTCTTTATCGTCAGGTACGTCCGGGCGCGGATTACAACTGGTCGCTGAAGCTGCTGGAGCGTTTTAAAGAAGCGCACCCGGAGATCCCGACGAAATCCGGCCTGATGGTAGGTCTGGGCGAAACCAACGACGAGATCATCGAAGTGATGCGCGACCTGCGTCGCCATGGCGTCACCATGCTGACGTTAGGCCAGTATCTGCAGCCGAGCCGTCACCACCTGCCGGTGCAGCGCTACGTCAGCCCGGAAGAGTTTGAAGAGATGAAAGCGGAAGCGATGGCGATGGGCTTCACCCACGCCGCCTGCGGTCCCTTCGTCCGCTCTTCCTATCATGCCGACCTGCAGGCTAAAGGGATGGAAGTTAAATAACCCACCGCTTCCGCCGCTGCGCGCCTTTTCGGCGCAGCGGCTCTCTCCGCTTCATCCGTTTCGCCTGTCCGTAACAGTTAGTTGCATCTTTTCTCCACGGCGTCGACAAAAACGACAAAGGCCGCAACGATAAACGTCGCGGCCTCTTCGCCGTACCGCCAGCATCCCGTCAGGAGACGCAGCCGGAGAATTACTCTTTATGAGAGAGCTTCTGCGCCGGTACTTCGTCTTCAGCGGTGGTTTTCTTCGCGCTATCGTCATCTTCGTTCATGGCTTTTTTAAAGCCCTTGATAGCCGACCCCAGGTCGCCGCCCAGCGTACGTAATTTCTTGGTACCAAACACTAAGATAATCAGTGCTGCGACTACCAGCAGTTTGGTAATACTAATCTCACCCATAGCTAACCTTCTTCTCTATACAAGCTGCGAATACGCCATCATACACGCATTTATCCGTCCTATTGTAATCCACCTGTGCGTGGGCTGCGTGTTTCGGCCCATAGCCTCCCCTCCGGGAGTGAGCGCTGAGATGTCCATCCTGACGTGCACAGCGAATTATTGGGATAAACAATACGGGTATTTGACGCGCGGACACAATAGCAATCTGTAACAAGGTGAATCAAGCCTTGTTTAAAAAAACGTCATAATAATTGCGGTGGCGCAAATCGTCGGTTCCGCAGCACTGGCAAACGCTCGCGAACGCGCGCAAGGTCATCCGCTGAGAGATCGGCAAAGATCAGCTGCGGCTCGCTCCCGGCCCCCGCCAGAGTGGTCCCCAGCGGATCGACGATGCGGCTCAGCCCGATATTGCGCGTTCCGCATTCGCCTGCCGCCACGATATAGCAGGTAGTATCGAGAGCGCGTGCCGCCAGCAGCGTCGCCCAGTGATGCTCTTTCTGCGGTCCTTTCACCCATGCAGCGGGCAGCACCAGCAGCTGTGCCCCATTCAGGGCCAACGAAAGCGCCAGTTCCGGAAAGCGAAGATCGTAGCAGGTCATCAGGCCAACGCGTAATCCCGCCACCTCAATCACCGGCGGGATCTGCTGACCGGGATCCACCCGCCGGGACTCCTGCATCGCGAAGGCGTCATATAGATGAAGTTTATGATAATGGGCGATCACTGCGCCTTCCCGCAATACCACCAACGTGTTGGTCGCTCTCCCCTCCCCTGACGGCACATGGAGCGTCAGGACCGTGGTCAGGCTGTTACGCCTGCTCTCGGCCAACAGCGGCTGCAAAAATGCGCCATCCAGCGGCTGGGCCGATTTAACTGACAGATCCGGGTCGTTGTCATCCCGCGCCAGCAACGCCTCCGGCAGCACCAGCAGCGCCGCCCCTTCTCGCTCCGCCTGCTGCATCATCGCCACACAGGTTTGCGCATTCGTCCGCCATACTGGCGTGACGGCAAATTGTCCTGCCGCTACCCGCATGTTCTTCTCCCGTCAGGTTATGGATAGCCAATCGCGCCCGATGCGCGCTACACTTGACACTCTCTTACATCAAATAGCAGGAAACGACCGTGTTTCAACTTCTTTGCGCCGTTTTTATTGGCGGCGGCACCGGCAGCGTATTGCGCTGGTGGCTCGGCATGAAGCTCAATCCTGTGCACCATGCTATCCCGATTGGGACTCTAACGGCCAACCTGTTAGGCGCCTTTGTGATTGGCGCCGGGCTGGCGTGGTTTAATCGTCTGACCGGTATTGACCCGATGTGGAAACTGCTGATTACCACCGGTTTCTGCGGCGGCCTGACCACGTTCTCCACCTTTTCTGCAGAAGTGGTGTTTCTCCTGCAGCAGGGCCGGGTAAGCTGGGCGCTGCTCAACGTCGCGGTGAATTTGCTGGGTTCGTTTGCGATGACGGCGGTCGCCTTCTGGCTTTTCTCGCAGGCGGCCAGCCGCTAAAAGCGAAGGAGACAGGCAAAAAAAAACCCGCTTATTAGCGGGTTTTTATATTCTACTGACGCGTTGCTTACAGAGCGATGACGTTTGCAGCAGAAGGGCCTTTGGCACCGTTAGTGATTTCGAACTCTACGCGCTGACCTTCAGCCAGAGTTTTGAAACCGTTGGACTGGATTGCAGAGAAGTGTACGAATACATCTTTGCTGCCATCTTCCGGAGTAATGAAACCGAATCCTTTGGACTCATTAAACCACTTAACGTTACCTTTAATCTTAGACATCAAAATTACCTTTATATGAAAAATCGACACTAATGCTGTGTCGGGTATCAGTACACCAATTGTGGTACCTTTTGTCCAGTGCAACTTTGCTAAAAAGTGATAAAAGTCGCTATCTTTTTTAGTGGGTAACGCTTTAGTCCTTGTTTTTGCACAAGACCTTCCGCTTATCTCATTTATTGCTAAGACTTAGCGAATTAAAACTGGATGCGCGCCCAGGCGAAGTAAACGTTACCGTTATTGTAGGTGCCGGGAATATAGGTCATCTGGAAAGTTGCCGGACCGTAACCTATTGACGCCAATGGCAAGATCACCGGGATCGGGATGTAGTTCCAGTTATCGCGCGCCGTGACGCCGAGGGTATAGCCAAGGCCGAGGTGGAAATTCTGGTCCGTCAGCGGGCGCCAGGTTTTCTCCCAGCCGTAGCCGCCGATGGGCTCCCACTTATTAAAAGAGTCTTTAAACGCCATCAGGTACAGGCCATGCCAGTTCCCTTTCTCATCCCAGCGCGAGACGCCGAAACCTGCCCCCCACGGACGTTCGTTATACTTATCGGTTTTTTCCTTGTCATAGGCAAAGCGCGCATGCCAGGTGATGGCTGGAACGTACAAATCATAGTGCTCCGGCTCATTCCAGGTCTGCGCTACGTTATTACTTAAGGTATGGTAACCTTCGCTAAGGGTCGATGAAAACGACGCGCTGGCGTTTCCGGACACCAATAACCATCCTAAAAAACCAAGAGAAAACAATGAAAAACGACGTAACATCAACACTTTTCTATTACCACTTTGATTTAAAAGCCACCTAAAATAGCAAAGATAATCTCAATACAGGTTGAACGAAATAAGGCAAACTCCTGATTTTCGCCCGCTGTCCATCAGAACGGCTTAACTATCCATCTGGTGATTATATCCAGGCGTGACGGGGGACGTGTAGTTCTTATCGCTTTATTGATTTGCATCAGCGAGTTTTGTCCGTTTTTTCGGCACATTCGCACATTAAAATTTGGTGTGGTGCTTTTTAGCTACATATTCTTTGGGTTTAGGGGTAATAAATGCTGACGTTTATTGAGATCCTGATAGGGATCGTGGTCATTGTGGGCGTAGCCCGCTATATCATTAAAGGCTACTCGGCCACCGGGGTGCTGTTCGTCGGAGGCTTAATCTTACTGATCGTCAGCGCCCTGCTGGGACATAAAGTGTTACCGGGTAATACCGCGAGCACCGGCTATTCCGCTACCGATATTATTGAATACATTAAGATTCTACTCATGAGCCGCGGCGGCGATCTGGGCATGATGATCATGATGCTGTGCGGCTTCGCCACCTATATGACCCATATTGGCGCCAATGATATGGTGGTCAAATTAGCGTCGAAGCCGTTGCGCTATATTAATTCGCCCTATCTGCTGATGATTGCCGCCTATTTTGTCGCCTGCCTGATGTCGCTGGCCGTCTCCTCCGCGACCGGCCTTGGCGTACTGCTGATGGCGACGCTGTTCCCGGTAATGGTGAATGTCGGTATCAGCCGCGGGGCCGCCGCCGCCATCTGCGCCTCACCGGCGGCGATTATCCTCTCGCCAACCTCGGGTGACGTCGTCCTGGCGGCCAAAGCCGCTGAAATGCCGCTGATCGACTTTGCTTTTAAAACCACGCTGCCGATCTCCATCGCGGCCATTATCTGCATGGCGATCGCCCACTTTTTCTGGCAGCGCTATCTGGATAAAAAAGAGCACATTTCTCACGAGATGCTCGATGTCAACGACATCACCACCACCGCCCCGGCGCTGTATGCCATTCTGCCGTTTACCCCGATCATCGGCGTGCTGATCTTTGACGGTAAATGGGGGCCGGAGCTGCACATTATCACCATCCTCGTTGGCTGCATGCTGCTGGCGGCGATCCTCGAGTTCCTGCGCGGTTTCAACACCAAAAACGTCTTTAGCGGGCTGGAAGTCGCCTACCGTGGAATGGCCGACGCCTTCGCCGGCGTAGTGATGCTGTTGGTTGCCGCCGGCGTCTTTGCCCAGGGGTTAAGCACTATCGGCTTTATCAACGGTCTGATCTCAATCGCCACCTCCTTCGGCTCGGCCAGCATTATTCTGATGCTGGTGCTGGTGATCCTGACCATGCTGGCGGCGATGACCACCGGTTCCGGTAATGCCCCGTTCTACGCCTTCGTTGAGATGATCCCCAAGCTGGCGCACTCCTCCGGCATCAATCCGGCCTACCTGTCGATTCCGATGCTGCAGGCTTCTAACCTCGGCCGCACGATATCGCCCGTCTCCGGGGTGGTGGTCGCCGTTGCCGGGATGGCGAAGATTTCCCCATTCGAAGTGGTCAAGCGCACCTCAGTGCCGGTGCTCGTTGGCCTGCTGGTGGTGATCGTTGCTACTGAAATCCTGGTGCCCGGCAGCGCGCTCCACTAATGGTCTAACCACGCGAAAAGGCGCCAGCGGGCGCCTTTTTTATGCTTTAATAACTCCCCGTTATCTTTTGCCATCCATAATCAGGAATAAAAATGTTCAGGAAGGATTTCGCCGCGATTGCCCTTGTGCTTACCGCCACTCAGGCCGGTGCTGAACCGCTCACCGCGACGCGATACGCTGATTTTGACCGCTACGTCCTTGCCCTCTCCTGGCAAACCGGATTCTGTCAGAGCATGTATGACCGCAATCGCAACGAACCGGAAGAGTGTCGCCTGCAGCAGGACACCGCGAATAAAGCCGACTTTCTGACCGTGCATGGCCTGTGGCCCGGGCTGCCAAAGTCCATTGCCGCGCGCGGAGTGGATGAACGTCGCTGGATGCGCTACGGCTGCGCCACGCGTCCGGTGCCCAACATGCCGGAGGTAAAAGCGAACCGCAAATGCCAGGCGGCGGAGACCGGACTGTCGCTGGAGATGGCCAATAAACTTAATAATGTGATGCCGGGATCGGGCGGCACCTCCTGTCTGGAACGCTACGAATATGCCAAACATGGCGTCTGCTTCGGCTTCGATCCCGACAGCTACTTTGGCGCCATGGTGCGACTAAACGGTGAAATTAAGCGCAGCCCGGTGGGGGATTTTCTCGCGAAGCACTATGGCCAAACGGTCAGCCGCGCCGACTTCGACGCCGCCGTGGCCCGCGCCTGGGGTCCGCAGAGCGTGAAGGCGTTTAAGCTAACCTGCAACGGTAATCCGGCCTATCTGACGGAGATGCAAATCTCGCTCAACGCCGCGACCATCAACGCCCCGCTGGCCACTTCCGCTTTTCTGCCCCAGCCTCACCCGGGTAACTGCGGCGCACAGTTTATCCTCGATAAGGTTGGTCACTAGCGCAAAGCGGGATGCTGATTGGAAAACACCGTCCGCCGGATGGTGTTGCACGCTGAATGTGCGTTTCATCACTTCAAACTGCCGGCAACTCTCAGTATGATGGTAGGACCTTAACCCTTGCCCCTTTCGGCGAGGGTTTTCTTTTACGGACAGGTTCCTGGATAACATGGAGTATGCAATGACCAGACCCGCAATCATCATTAATGAACTGGATGCCGAACGTATCGACAGGCTGCTGGAGCAGCCGGCTTTCGCCAACTCACCGGTTGCCGATGCCCTGAATGAGGAACTCGACCGCGCGCAAATGCTGGCCCCGGAAGCGATGCCGCATGATGTCGTCACCATGAATAGCAGGGTAAAATTCCGTGATTTAACCAGCGGCGAAGAGCGCGTGCGGACGCTGGTGTTTCCGTCACAGGTGACCGACAGCGCCAGCCAGCTCTCCGTCCTCGCGCCGGTGGGCGCCGCGCTGCTGGGCCTGAAAGTCGGCAGCACCATTCACTGGGAGCTGCCGGGCGGCGCATCGACGCACCTGGAAGTGCTGGAGCTATTGTACCAGCCGGAAGCCGCTGGCGAATTCCACCGCTAATCCCGCTGCCTGAGGCGTTTCGCGCTTTATTCAGAGGATGTCCGCACATCCTCTTTCTGCTGTTTTCCCGCCGCTTACCCTTTTTTACGCTTTGCGCCTGCCTGGCTGACAGTTTTGCGACCTGAATGACACAATATCCGCATATAATATGTTGATATAGACGCAAACGAACAAGGAGGATTGCATATGTATAAGACTATCATTATGCCGGTTGATGTCTTTGAGATGGCGCTGAGCGATAAAGCCGTCCGGCACGCGGAGTTTCTGGCCCAGCAGGACGGGGTGATCCATCTGCTCCACGTCTTACCGGGTTCCGCGAGCTTTACCATGAGCCGTTTTACCGCCGACCTGCGGCGGTTTGAGGAACATCTGCAGCATGAGGCGGAGACTCGCCTGCAGACGATGGTCAGCCACTTCAGCATTGACCCGTCTCGTATCAAGCTACATGTCCGTTTTGGCAGCGTGCGCGATATGGTCAACGAGCTGGCCAGCGAAATTAACGCCGACGTGGTAGTTATTGGCTCACGCAATCCCTCCATCAGTACCCACCTGCTCGGCTCCAATGCCTCAAGCGTGATCCGCCATGCCCATATCCCGGTAATGGTCGTCAGGTAAGAATGACGAAAAGAGTATAAAAAAAGAGGCTACCCCTGGGTAGCCTCTTTGTTATGCAGGTCTATTGTCTGACTTGTTATGCGGTTTTCGTGCGGATCAGGTAGTCGAAAGCGCTCAGCGACGCTTTTGCCCCTTCCCCTGCCGCGATAATAATCTGTTTGTACGGCACGGTGGTGCAATCGCCCGCGGCGAACACGCCTTTGACGTTGGTTTCGCACTTCGCATCGATGATGATCTCACCCATGCGGTTGCGCTCAACGGCGCCTTCCAGCCAGGTGGTGTTAGGCAGCAGGCCAATCTGGACGAAGATCCCCGCCAGCGCGATATGATGCTCATCGCCGCTCACCCGGTCACGATACTGCAGGCCGGTGACTTTGCTGCCATCGCCTTTCACTTCCGTGGTCTGCGCATTAAGAATGATGTCGACATTCTTCAGGCTGCGGACTTTATCCTGCAACACCTGGTCGGCTTTCATCTCTGGGGCAAACTCCAGCAGGGTTACGTGCTCCACTACGCCCGCCAGGTCAATGGCGGCTTCCACGCCGGAGTTCCCGCCGCCGATTACCGCTACGCGTTTGCCCTTAAACAGCGGACCATCGCAGTGAGGGCAGTAGGTCACGCCCTTGGTGCGATACTGTTCTTCGCCCGGCACGTTCATATTGCGCCATTTCGCCCCGGTGGCGATGATGACGCTACGCGCCTTGAGCACCGCGCCGGAGGCGGTTTCGATCTGATGCAGGCCGCCCTCTGTCGCCGCCGGCGTCAGTTTGGTCGCACTCTGGGAGTCGATCACGTCGACGTTATAGTCATTGACGTGCGCTTTCAGCGCGCCTGCCAGCTTCTGGCCTTCAGTTTTCGGCACCGAAATATAGTTTTCGATATCCACGGTATCCAGCACCTGGCCGCCGAAGCGTTCGCCCATCAGGCCGGTACGAATCCCTTTACGTGCAGAGTAGACCGCCGCCGCCGCGCCGGACGGGCCGGAGCCAACGATCAGTACATCGTAAGCGTCACGCTGATTCAGCTCTTCCGCTGCGCGTTTTTCCGCACCAGTATCCACTTTGGCGACGATTTCAGTCAGCGTCATCCGTCCCTGACCAAACTCCTGACCGTTCATGAACACCGCTGGCACGCCCATGACGTTACGCTCGGTGATCTCATTCTGGAAGGTCCCGCCGTCAATCGCCGTGTGTTTGATGCGCGGGTTGAGCACCGCCATCAGGTTCAGGGCCTGGACCACGTCCGGGCAGTTATGACAGGAGAGCGAATAGTAGGTTTCGAATTCGAAATCGCCATCAAGATCGCGGATCTGCTCCAGCAGCGACTGGGCCTCTTTCGACGGATGACCGCCGGTCCACAGCAGCGCCAGCACCAGCGAGGTAAACTCGTGGCCCAGCGGGGAGCCTGCAAAACGCGGGCCCTGGTCGGAACCTGGGTTAGTAATCAGGAACGAGGGCTTACGTACCGCGAGCGTGTTGTCTTCTTTAAAGGTGACTTTGTCTGACAGTTCAGCGATTTCAGCCAACAGTTCCTTGATTTCTGCCGATTTAGCGCTGTCATCCAGCGTGGCAATCAGCTCAACAGGCTTGGTCAGCTTCTCAAGGTAGGCCTTGAGCTGGGGTTTCATGTT
>OGXT01001712.1_pt1 | contig 20195 bp, 13 predicted proteins | sample 1576361 | NCBI WGS metagenome assembly OGXT01 (sample SAMEA3541514, study PRJEB24748) | human gut metagenome | biome: human gut; feature: human-associated habitat; material: faeces | place: China | collected 2012 | reverse complement strand
CGCCATCCGGGAGATCGTCGAGCGACTGGGAGAATAATCCCGCTTTTTCCCCGAAATATTTCACCCATTATGTTTAACCTCCGGAAATCCCGGCAATAATCAGCCTCGGAGGTGCTTAACAAATGAGCGACAACAAACATGCCGGCCGCGGCGGAAAGGGCTACTACATAGCCCTGATCCTGTGCGCAGCCGCCATCGGGATCACCAGCTATGTATACTATCGAAACGCCAACCGCGTGGAGGAAGTCTCCATTCAGGAATCCGTGGGGGAAGACATCCTCGTAGGAACCATGGAATCCGAGGACGTCCCGGCGCTGGCTACCCAGCCCCAGACCCAGTCCACGCCCCCCGCGACGCAGGGTACAACCCCCGCTCCCACCGCGAAGAAGCCGTTCAAGACCACGTCTCCGGTTTCCGGCGAGGAGATCTCCGCCTACTCCATGGAAGCGCTGAGCTACAATGAGACCACCCGGGACTGGCGCGTCCACAACGGCGTGGACATCGCCGCGGACGCGGGGACTGAGGTCTGCGCCGCCGCGGACGGTGAGGTTTACACCGTCTACGAGGACGACTCCATGGGCTACACCGTGGTCATCCGCCACGACGGCGGCTACCTCACCCGGTACGCCAGCCTGAGTCAGGACATCCCGGTGAAGTCCGGGGACACAGTGAGCGCAGGGCAGGTCATCGGCTATGTGGGCGACAGCGCTCTGGTTGAGACCACGCTGGGCAGCCACATCCATTTCAGCGTCACCCATCAGGACGAGCCTATGAACCCGGCGGATTTTCTCGCGCTGGGCGAATAAAAAGCCTTCTTCCTCTTTGAAGCAAACGAGCCGCCGGATAACCGGCGGCTCAACTTTATTCATGGGAAACCTGGTCTTAAGAAGCGAAAGGAGCCAGCGTTCCATCAACATATCCTACAAAATACATAAGAAAGCCTACAATAATCAGGCTGCAAACCCATACCGCGCCGGATATGATTTTGTCCTTTGTCAGTTTATTTAAGGCCGCAAAATACTTACTCAGCAGCCAGATCTCCGAAGCAAAGAACAGGACAAACAGCCAATCTGTTCTGAAAAGAAAGGTCATGCAGCTGAGTGCATAGCTTATGATGATGTAGTTTACAGATTCAATGACAATCTCAGTCCAGCTTTTTAAGGTCGTTTTCATTTCATCACCTGAAATCCTGATTTACTGAAACAGCCACGGCAGACCCGCCGTGGCTGTTGACTGTTTTTTATTCTTCCGTCTTTTCCGCTGCGGGAAGAGCGTTCTTGTCCGCATTGACGTAGGCCATCAGCTCGTCGCCGGTGATGGTCTCCTTTACCAGAAGGAACTCGGAAATTTCGTCCAGCAGTCCCCGGTTCTCCGTCAGAATGCGCTTGGCGTCGGCGTAGGCCTTCTGCAAGATCTCCATGACCTCCTTGTCCACCTCGGCGGCGGTCTCCTGAGAGCAGTCCATATACGCCTGCCCGTCCAGATACTGGTTCTCCACCGAAGCCGTGGACATCAGCCCGAACTTTTCGCTCATGCCGTACTGGGTCACCATGTTTCTCGCAAGCGCGGTTGCCCGCTGGATATCGTTGGCAGCGCCGGTGGTCTGGACGCCGAACACCACCTGCTCGGCAGCACGTCCGCCCACCAGAGTACGCAGCTCGGTACGCAGTTCTTCGGCGGTGGACAGATACTTTTCTTCCTCGGGCATCTGCATGGTATAGCCCAGCGCGCCGGAGGTGTGGGGAACAATGGTGATCTTGGACACGGGCTGGGAATGCTTTTCCAGCGCCGCCACCAGTGCGTGACCCACCTCGTGATAGGCGACCAGCCGCTTTTCCATGTCTGTCAGAACGGTGTTCTTCTTCTCCGTACCGGCAATGACCGTCTCGAAGGACACCAGCAGGTCTTCCTGATTCACCAGCTGACGGCCCTTGCGCACAGCCCGGAGAGCAGCCTCATTGACCAGATTGGCAAGGTCAGCGCCCACCGCGCCGGCCGTGGCCTGGGCGATCTTCCGCAGGTCCACATCGTCGGACAGCCTGATCTTCCGGGTGTGTACCTTCAACGTATCCAGCCGTCCCTGAAGGTTGGGCTTGTCCACGATGATCCGGCGGTCGAACCGGCCGGGACGGAGCAGTGCCTTGTCCAGAATCTCGGGGCGGTTGGTCGCCGCCAGACACACGATGCCCTTGGACGGCTCAAAGCCGTCGATCTCGCTGAGCAGCTGGTTGAGCGTCTGCTCCTGCTCGGAATTGTTCCCGTAGCGGTTGTCCCGGGCGCGGCCCACGGCGTCGATCTCATCAATAAAGATGATGCCCTGCTCCGCCTTATCCACATCGTTGTCCGCTGCAGCGAGAAGCTTGCTCACAACGCTTTCGATGTCGTCACCAATATACCCCGCCTCTGTCAGGGAGGTTGCATCCGCAATCGCCAGCGGAACGTCCAGAAGCTTCGCCAGCGTCTTTACCAGATAGGTCTTACCACTGCCGGTAGGTCCGATCATCAGGATATTGGACTTTTCGATTTCAATCTCATCCATTGTGCCGGTGGCAACCCTCTTATAATGGTTGTAAACCGCTACGGAAATGACTTTTTTGGCATATTCCTGACCGATCACATACTGATCAAGCTGCTCTTTAATCTTATGTGGTGCGGGAATGGACTTTAAATCAATCAACGGCTTTGTGCCGGTTCCTTTTTTCTTGATCTTCTGTTTCTGCGGCATCCCGTCGTTCATGAAATCCGCAAGATTGATGAAGCTGATGTTCGGGAAGCCTCTTCTGTTGCCCGAGGATTCATCGGAGCCGTTTTTGGAATCGTCATCCCCATCGGATGCCTCCAGAATGTCAGCGGCAGTGTTGTCGGATGCGCTGTTTCCATCCTGTGCACCGGTTCCGGCATTTCCTGCCTTGTCGCCACCTGCTGACGTGCCCGCGTCACTTCCGGTTGCGCCTGCGTTATTGTTGCCGTCCGTTCCATTCGACTTTGTCGGATCTCCATAGGGATGGAACGGATTATTCAACATGTTCATGAACATCGGATTATTCATCATCTGCTGATAATCAAACTGACTTACCGCATCCATCGTCTTGTGCATACAGTCGTCGCAGATACAGATGTTATTCGGCAGGTGGAACATTCTTCCCGCCTTGCTTTCCGGTCTGCGGCAAATATAACAAATATCTTCAAATTCTTTTTCATCCATAGTCGGTTACCTCATCTTCCGCTTTCTGCTATCAAAAGTATAATGCAGGATCGTTCCTGAGACAAGTAAACTTTCTCTAAACAACTGTCTCCTGTACAGAAATGGTTACTGTTCACACGCGCTATTCGCAAAACCGGGATGACTGCAGCTCTCGCCCAGCCATCCCGGTTCCATTCTTTATCTCTGTTTGCTTTCCTGTGCAGCCTTGCTCGCCGCATTGATCTGGTCATAGGAAGAAAGCGTGACTGTCACGTTTTTCTGCTGATAACCGTTTGCTGAATTTACCATAATCGTAATTTCAACGCTCTCCCCAGCTTTATAATACTGCATCTGCTTCGTCAGCTCTTCCTGATTCTGAACGGTTACGCCGTCAAACGCCACCACAATGTTGCCGCGCACCAATCCGGCAGCTTCCGCACCGGTTCCGGAATAAACCTGCGCCACAAAAATTCCCTGTGGCATACTGAAGTTCTCGGACAAATCGCTCGTCACATTGATGCAGGAAATTCCAAGATATCCGCGCTCTTCCTCGGAATATTTCGTCCGCGTCTGGCGTTCCATCAGATCTTCAATAATCGGTCTTGCCGTCGAAATCGGAATCGCGTAACCCATTCCCTCGATTGACGAGCCGCCGATCTTATTGGAGTTAATTCCAATCACCTCGCCCCGCATGTTCAGCAGTGCGCCGCCGGAGTTACCGGGGTTGATTGCTGCATCCGTCTGAATCAGGGAAGTTCCTTCTTCGGAATTGCTGCTCTCTATCTTACGGTTCAGTGCACTGATAACGCCTGTCGTCACAGACTGTCCATAGCCCAGTGCATTACCGATCGCAATGGCCGGTTCACCGATTTTCAGGCTGTCCGAATCTCCCATCCTTGCAATGCAGATTTCCTGTTTTGTGCTGTTCGCAATGGTATCCAGTTTTACTGCAACGACTGCAAGATCTGCGGAAGCATCGGTACCCTTTACCTGCGCTTCTACGGTTTCCCCGTCGATAAACTGAACATACAGCTGCTCTGTGCTGTCCACTACATGATTGTTGGTAACGATCAAAAGCTCCTGCTCGTTTTCTCCAATGATAATCCCGGAACCGCTTGCCGTCTCATCCTGGGAATAAGTCTGTCCCCAGAAATCCTGTACCGTCTGTGTAAAATTATTCGTAATCGAAACGCACGCCGGCATTACCGCTTCTACGACCTGCGTTACATCCGTTACAACTGCAGATGCGCTCTGCTGCTGTGCAATTTCCGATGCTGCAGCAACCTGTCCGTCTCCCGCTGTTGTATCCTCTGTCAGGGATGAATCTCCAGATCGTCCTGCTTCAGAGCGTTCGGGACTGTCTGTTGCTGCATGATTTCCGTCATCTTCCTGATTTTTTGCATCATCTCCTGCATCTGGAGCTACCTCTAAAACGCCGACCGACGCGGAATCCAGCTGATTTGCCGATCGGATCGAATAAACTCCGATCAAGCCGATTCCAATGCAGACGCAAACAAAGATGACGACAAGTGCGCTAACAGCAATCCATTTGCCCGCAGAATCTCTTTTTTTGGGCGCAGGCGTCTGCTGTACGCCTGGCTGATAGCCATATTTCTGTTTTGAATCATCGCCCCGGTATCTGTCGTTGTAATAATTTTGATATTCGTAGTGGCTGCGCGAGGGCTGCGCGCCCTGTTCAGCGTCCGGTGCGCTGTTGAATGTGTCCTGCGTGTTGTCGGATGTGTCCTGCGTGTTGTCGGATGCGTTCTGTGCGTTATCCGCCGCACCCGTGCTTCCACTGCTATATGCCGATGTGTCATCGGACACGCCACTGTACGCCGACATATCCGACGCATCCGTTTTCTGTGCACTGTCCGTGTATTCCTGTTCGCCGCTCTCCGGCGCTGTGTCGTCCCTATGCTCCTGTCCGGTTGTTTCTTCCGGGTCGTATCCGTAACCCATGTTGTGACCTCTTTTCTCATTCGCTGCCGTATCCGGTGCGCCTGCTTGCTCTGCAGACAGTATACCGAATAGTTGTGTCCATTCTGTGAAAAAAGCCGCTTCCGGAGTTTTTCGGAAACGACTTTTTATGTCTTATTCTTTCTCCTGCTTCCAGTAGCCTTTCTGCAAACTGCAGAAGCGAACCAGCCCAGGCGGAAGCTTCTGGTATTTTTTACCGAAACGGTAGCCCAGCCATTTCATGCCGCTCTGCCAGATCAGCTTCGGCAAAAGCCACGGTGCGGTTTTTGCAAGATAAACGGCGGTCTTTTTGACCAGCTTCATGCCCTCGCCCTCCGGCGGCACACCGTCAAACACAGCCGGGTACTGCACATGGGATACACCGAGGTCAAAGTTTCTCGTAAACTGCTGCCAGGCGGAATAATTGTGGGAATGAATCACCTTCGCATCCGCTGCATAGGCAATCCCATAGCCCGCCTGAATCGCTGCGGCAGCATAAATCATATCCTCATTAAAAATCGTATGATTCACGAATCCGCCCAGCTGTTTAAAAATATCGCGCTTATAAGCGGCGCAGACGTTGGAGCAAAAATACGTCTTGATTCCGAGCCTCAAAAGATCCGCCTTTGTTTTGACCGACGGCTGCTCCGGGTAATTGAACTGCCTCGTATAGCGTTCCATTCGGCTGCAATTTTCTTCCGGAAGTTGTCTTGCATAGGCGGCTGCGATTTTTTCATCGGAAAACAAGGCCTTGCACAGCTCCTGCGTCAGATACGCATCCGCCGGAAGTGCATCCTGCGTCATGCAGACAAACACCTCCGCATCCGAATTGGAAACAGCGAGGTTCCGTGTTCTTCCATGATCGAACTCATCCTGAGAGATATGGAACAGCATCGCTTTTGGATGCTCTTTTAAAAATGTGTCGCAATCCATCAGCGCTTCGAACGCTTTTTTTTCGGTATTTACAATTACAATCCGGTTCACCGCAAGCACCTGCTTCTCCAGCTGCTCCATCAGCGCCAGAAAACGTGCCTTTGGATGAAACGTCGGAATGATAACATCAATTTTTACAGAATCCATATTTTACTTTTTTATATACTGGCTGGTGTCCGCCTGTACCTTCTGGCTGTACTGTTTTACCTGATCGGAAGGTTCGTACTCGGTTACGTCGAACAGCAGCTCATGGAGCTTGACAACGTTTGTTTCCAGATCCAGCGGGATGACACAGGAGCCCTTCTTGCCAACTGTGCCGGTTGTACGACTATCCTCGAACGGCACGCCGTCCTGTGCTACGATCTGATAGTTTGCAACGTCAGACAGGATAGAAGCCATTTCCGTCACGTCCAGGTTGGTGTATACATTTTCCATCACCTTGTTCAGGATCGATACCAGAGTAGTCGGGCTCATGGTCTTTGCCTTATCCATACATGCCATCAGCACTTTCCGCTGACGCTCTGCACGGCCAAAGTCATCACCAACATAGCGGATACGGCAATATGCGGTTGCCTGCAGACCGCTCAGTGTCTGCATACCGGAATGCGTAACCTTTACAATGTTTTCGTTCAGCGCATCATTTTCATTTTCTACGAACATGCTTCGCTGATAGTTGTTCAGATGGTCGATTTCGTTATCGTGCACGTCAATGTCTATGCCGCCCAGCTCGTCAATGGTCTCGATCAGCGCATCAAAGCCCACTGTCACATATTCCGTGATATCCAGGTCGAAGTTCATATTCAGCATGTTGATGGCCTGCTCCGGACCGCCCTGGGCATATGCCGCATTCGCTTTATTGTAGCTGTCCGTTCCGAGATTTAAGTAGGTATCACGGTAAACGGAAACCAGCTTAACGTCTCCGGTGTCCTGATTGATAGACGCGATCATGACCGTGTCGGAACGGGAGCCCTTGCCGAGCTTGCCCTTTCTGGAATCCACGCCAAACAGTGCGATATTACGGTACCCTTTCATTTCCTTATTATTTTCTACCTGTGGATTTACCACAATATCTTCTTCATTGATCTTGATCTTGTCGATCTTCGTTACCATATTGACGCCGACAATCGCAATCAGTAAAACGATCAGTGCTACGATTTCCACTGCAAAGAAAATGATCCTTCTTCTCTGTTTTGCCTTACGCTTCTTCGCAGACATCTTTTTTCTGCTGCTGGAACTGCCACTTCTCTGCGGTGCTCTCTTAGAGCTATTTGTACCTGTTGACATGTTTTCCTCTCCTTGTGTTTTTTTCACGCATTCGAATCAATACGCGTTTTCGTTGATAAATCCTTTAAAAATAGTTAAAAACATGATTTTGAAATCAAAGCTCATGCTCCAGTTTTCAATATAATAAATGTCATACTCAATTCGTTTGCGAATCGACGTATCTCCCCGGTAGCCGTTGATCTGCGCCCAGCCGGTCAGCCCCGGACGAACCTGGTGCTTGATCATATAACGCGGAATCTCTTCCTTAAACTTCTCAACATACTGCGGGCGCTCCGGTCTGGGACCTACCAGACTCATATCCCCGATCAGGATATTGATCAACTGCGGCAGCTCGTCGATGCTGGTCTTGCGCAGAATCCGCCCAACCTTTGTGACACGGGGATCGTTTTTCGTCGTCCAGCCCTTCTTTTCTTCCTTAGTGTCCTGAACATACATTGTACGGAATTTGTACATTTTAAACGCATGATTGTGCTGTCCGATTCTTTCCTGGCTGAAAATAATCGGTCCCTTACTCGTCGCTCGGATCAAAATCGCTACGATCAAAAGAAGCGGCGATGTCACAATCAGCCCGCAAAGCGAACCCACAATATCCACGGCGCGCTTTGCAACCGCATTTAATGTGTTGCTCAGCGGGACATAACGGATGTTGATGACCGGCAGTCCGCCAAGATCCTCCGTATAAGGCTTGCCCGGAATCAGGCTATTATAGTCCGGAATAAACTTCGTATGCACGCCGGATTTTTCACAGAGATTGACGATCTCTTCCAGACGGTCGTAGTCCTGCAGCGCAAGGGTCACAGCGATCTCATCCAGTTTGTTTTCCGGCAGGATAAAGGGCAGGTTATCGATGGAACCCAGCACCTTGACTCCCTTGTAAACCGCGCCTCTCGGCACATTATCGTCCAGAATGCCCCGCACCATATAGCCCCACTGGGGATTGGCGATAATCCGGTCGATATAGGCTTCCGCCGCGCGAGAATACCCCACCAGCAAAATGTGTTTCAAATTATAACCGCGTTTGCGCATCAGATGCAGGATTCTACGGATCAGCGCACGCACCAGAATTCCTGAAATCGTATTGATGGTGGCAAATAATGCCAGCATGCCGCGGGAAAAATGCTGCAGCTCGCGGTCGATGGAGTTGGCAAGGTATAACCCCGCAAGAAACAGGACAATTCCGATCAGATTCGCCCTGATAATATTCAGTATTTCATTTTCCGGGCGTTGTACACGCTTCGGCGTATACAATTTGTTCCAGTAATAAAGGATCAGGTAACCGGGCACAACAAAATAAAGGGCGGAAAAATAAATGCCCATGTCCAGTACACCTATTTCTTTATCTGCAAAGCGGCTCCCGAACATCAGCCACCAGGCCAACAGATAGGAAGCTGCTGTAACCACGGCGTCTACAACAACATGAAGCCGGTTCAAATAACGTTGATTATCCTTTATCATTACGGCTCGTCCCCATATTCAAAGTGTAGTATACAATACCTTCCAGCAAAGCACAAGGATTTTTACAAATCCCACAGGTGAACTGTAACACTTGTGTACGCCTACAGTCACCGCTTACACACGCCGAAACAGGTTGACCCACAGCTGTAGCTGCAAACTGCAATAATGCAGCAAATTTCGTCCTGTAAAGGGAACCTTATGGGCGCGTCCCGCTTTCGAAGCGGACAGGCAGATTCCCGCCCGGATTCCTTTTGCGTAAGTCGCCCCAAATCCTTTCTGGATAAAAAACAGCTGTTTCATCAAAAATCCCGCCAGCAAAAACGGCAGATTCAGGATCAGCTGCAGCAGCGGCATATTTTTATAGATCAGATAAATATTGTTTCTCGAAGAATGCGTCACCTTAAACGCATTGTACCGCGAACCGGTAGAACCGCTCCCCGCGTGATAGACGACTGCAGCCGGCTCTGTGACATTTTTCAGCCCGAAAATCTGCGCCCGGTATCCGATATCCACGTCTTCCAGGTATGCAAAATGAAGCTCGTCAAACCCTCCGATCTGCTCCAGATGTGCCCTGCGGTAGAGCGCCGCCCCTGCGCAATTGGAAAAAACGCGCTTTGGCGCTGTGTAATTGGAAGAAGGCTTTCCCTTTCCGATCGCATACGCCCAGCCAAAGGCCGAGTACAGATCCCCTGCCGTATCCACAAGCTCCGGTTCCTTCATCGAAAGCATCTTCGCCCCGACTGAAAAAATCTTCTCATCCGCTTCCATTGCCCTTTCCAGACGTTCCAGACAGAAACGGTCTGTTTTTGTATCGTTATTTAAAAGAAAAACATAGGGTGTAGCAGCAGCTTCAATTCCGGTATTGACTGCCGTACAAAAACCCTTATTTTCCGAAAAACAGATCAGCTTCACCTGCGGAAAATGCTCCTGTATCCACGAAACACTTCCGTCCGTCGACCCGTTATCCACAACGATCACGGCGATTTCCACTGTGCTCTGAAGCAGGCTGTCCAGACAGTCCTGCAGAAAATGTTTTCCGTTATAGTTCGGTATTACCACGGTCGTTTTCATCCACCGATTTTGCTCCTCATGTTTCCTGTGTTTGCCGTCCGCGCGAGGGAGAGCCTCAGAGCACGGATCGCCTGCCTACGCAGCAACAAAGCCGCCTGCCGCGATGCGCTCTATCTGCGGCTTACGCCTGCGGATCCCATAAAATCCCATACCCTGCCGCTGTCGCTTCTTTACAAAATTCCATACTCTTTTGAAGGATCTTTGTTTCCTGCGCTGCCGTCGGAAGCCCCTGGCAGGCTTCTTTTAATTCCGCTATCGTCTGCGCGTAACGCCCCTTTAATGCGCTGCAAACCTCCATGCTGCGCAGGTCTGCTGCCGGTGCGCTCTGCTGCAGCGCTGCACGGTGCATCGGTCCGGAATATCCTTTCCGAAGCCCTGCATACCGCATCAAACCGTCGTTTTCATACAGTCCGCTCACCAGGAAGCCTTTCGGATGCCGGATGCCAAAAATATCCCTGCCGCCCGGCAGAGGCTTTGCCCAAATCCCGATTTCCGGGCGCTGGCAAAATACACTGTCTTCATAGTCTTCCCGATAAAAGCCAAGATGTTTCAGCCCGCTCACTGTCGCCTTCCAGCCTTTTCGAAGACAATAATCTTCCAGCGCACGCTGCCCCGCCTCGTAAGCGTAGCGCTTGCTCTGCGGGTTCGATGCCGTAGACGCTTCATGGCAGCGCCAGTGGTACAGCACCTTCGGCACATGCACAAACTGTCCGCCTGCCGCATAGGCCCGCAGCATCAGATCGTAATCCTGCGCCCCGTCAAATCCGCTGCGCAGCTTTAATTCTTTCAAAAATGCCGTTTCGATCACCGTAAAATGACAGATATAATTGTTGGTTAAAAGCAATTCCCCGTCAAAATCCGGCTTGAAATTCGGCTCATAGAAGCGGCTCGCCGCTCCGTCGCATTTATCTTCATCGGAAAACAGCACAAGCTTTTGTTTTCCGCGCTTTTTTTCTTTTTCCAGACAATCCGCCATCTCCCAGAGCGCATTCGCAGTCAGCAGATCGTCGTGATCCAGCAGACCGACTGCGTCTCCCGCTGCAAGTTCAATTCCTGCGTTCGTATTAGCGGAAATTCCTTTGTTTTCGGAAAGGGTGCAGAGCATGATGCTCTGATCCTTCCATTCTGCAAGATTTGATGCATCTGCCGCTTTCCGCAGGCAGATTCCGTTCTTTTTTGCCCAGGCCTGTACAGACTCTGCCGTGCCGCCCGCATCTGCTACAATCAGCTCCCAGTGCGGGTACGACTGCTTCGATACGCTCTTAAGCATCGCTTCAAGATGCTCTTTTTTCGTCCGGTATGCCGGAACGACGATACTGATGCGCAAGGAAGCAGAATGCTCCCGTTGGAACGAAAGTGTCTTTTCCTCCGGCTCCTGCCAGGTATAGACCTCCTGTTCCTGCCCAATCCGCTCCAACACCGCCCACACGGCATTTCTGATTCCGTTTTTTTGCAGATAATACCAGGTTTTTTTCAGATTGGATAGGGAAAAAACAGACATCCGTCGAACTCCTTTTCCTGCTACAGACGCCTGCGCGTGCCCAAGTGCCGGAAAACTCCGACACCGGGCACGCGCCGTGTCCTTTTGATTCGTGATATAACCCCTATGCCAGAGCGCATGCCGCATTTTCGTTGCAAAATACGCTGCCGGTGTTCCGGCTTTTTCTTTTACAGAATTGCCTTCAGGTCAGCAGTCAGCTTGTCAACCTTTGCCTGTGCATCTTCCAGGCTGGTTCCCTTTACGCCCATATAGAATTTAATCTTAGGCTCGGTTCCGGAAGGACGTGCACAGCACCAGGAATTGTTGGTCAGTTCAAAGTACAGAACGTTGGACTTTGGAAGTCCGGTGGGCCGAACCTGGCCGGTTGCCATATCTGTAACCTGATCCTTATCGTAGTCGCGCATCTCTACAACCTGCAGGTCGCCGAAATTCTTCGGAGGATTGCTGCGAAGCTTATCCATCATTGCGGAGATCTGGGCTGCGCCGTCGATTCCCTTCAGAGTAATCGCATACTGAGTTTCTTTGTAGTAGCCATATTTCTCATACAGCGCAAGCATCTGATCCCAGCAGGTCATGCCGTGCTTCTTGCACCATGCAGCGGTCTCGCACAGACACATTACTGCAACGATCGCGTCCTTATCTCTTGCATGGGTGCCTGCCAGACAGCCGTAGGACTCTTCCAGACCGAATACATAGTGGCCTTTCCCAGCCTGTTCCATCCATTTGATCTGCTCGCCGATATACTTAAAGCCGGTCAGAACTTCTCTTAATTCTACGTTATAATCTGCTGCAATCGCTGCTGCCATATTGGTCGTAACGATGGTGGATACCATAACAGGATCAACCGGCATCCGGTTGGTAGCGGTGCGCTCGCGCAGGATGTACTCTGCAATCAGCATGCCGGACATGTTGCCGGTGAAGGGCATGTACTCGCCGGTCTTGGAATCCTTTGCATAAATGCCGAGACGGTCTGCATCCGGGTCAGTAGCCAGAACGATGTCTGCGTCCACCTTCTTTGCAAGCTTTAATGCCAGGGTAAATGCCTTGGGATCTTCCGGATTCGGGTAATCCAGCGTCGTAAATGCAGGATCGGGACGTTCCTGTTCGGGAACAACATAAACGTGCTTGAAGCCCAGCTCAGCCAGAATTCTTCTGACGGGCTTGTTGCCGGTACCATGGAACGGTGTGTACACGATTTTCAGTTCATCCGCTACTTCTTTGATGATTTCGGGATGAATGATCTGTTTCTTTAACTCTTCCATGTAGGCAACGTCGATTTCTTCGCCGATGTACTGATACAGACCGGCTTCGATGGCATCGTCCTTGGACATGGTTTTTACCGTATGGAAATCGGTTACATGCTCTACCTCGTCGATGATCTCATGATCCTTGGGGGCAGTTACCTGTGCACCGTCCTCCCAGTAAACCTTGTAGCCGTTGTATTCCGGAGGATTGTGGCTCGCCGTTACAACGATACCGGAAATACAGCCTAAGGTACGCAATGCAAAGGACAGCTCAGGTGTCGGACGGAGTTCATCGAATACATACGCCTTAATGCCGTTTGCAGCCATGCACAGTGCAGCCTCATCTGCAAATTCAGGAGAATAATAACGGCTGTCGTATGCAATTGCAACGCCCTTGTCAGCGCCGCCCTGCTTTAAAATGTAGTTTGCCAGACCCTGTGTTGCTTTTCTGACAGTATAAATATTCATCCGGTTGGTTCCGGCTCCGATCACACCGCGCAGACCGCCGGTACCAAACGCCAGATCCTTGTAAAAACGATCTTCAATCTCCGCCTGATTATCTGCAATTTTGCGGAGCTCTTCCTTGGTTCCTTCATCAAAGTAGGAATCCTCCAGCCAGAATTTGTACTGATCCATGTAATTCATCGCTTTTGCTACCTCCATCTTTTCTGATGCCTGCCGTCTCTTACGTCCCTACCTGTCAGTCATTCCTTGGCTGCAGTGCATCTTCTTTAAGTTAGTATACACTATTTTTTCAGACCCGTAAAGAAAAGTCAGATTTATCTAACGAAAAATTCGGGTTGAAATAAGGATCTCCGGCTTCCAGCTCGGCTTTCCATTTGTTGCGGAAGCGTTCGGACTCTTCGTTATACCGTTTTGCTTTTTCTCCCTGATCGTCTAATCCTCTCGAAATCGATTCGAAATGATACAGCTCGGCAAAGGGCGTAAAGACGTTCAGATAACCAGCCTTGCGCAGCTTCAAACAGAAGTCCACATCGTTTAATGAAATTTCAAAACTCTCATCCAGACCGCCGACCTGCTCATAGAGCGATTTTTTCACCAACAGGCAGGCTCCGGTTACTGCCGTCATGTCCTGCGCATAGCACAGACGTCCCATGTATCCTAAATTTTCCCGCTTCTGGCGGTAATGCACATGTCCTGCCGTCCGATGCGCGCCAAGCCCGATCACGACGCCCGCATGCTGGATCGTTTTATCCCCATAGTAAAGCTTTCCGCCGACTGCGCCGACATCCGGGCGCTGCGCATACATCAGAAGCTCTTCCATCCAGTTGATCGTAATTACCTGGGTATCATTGTTTAATAACAGCACATAGTCTCCGGTCGCAAGAGAGACGCCGAAATTGTTGATTTTCGAATAATTAAATTTACCCTCGAAGGTCACCACGCGGATCTGCGGATTATTCTGCAGCTCGTCATAGTAGGAAAAAATCTCCTTCGTCTCGCTGTTGTTCTCCACTACAATGATCTCGTAATTTTCCCAGGTCGATTTTTCCACAATGGAGCTGATACAGCGGCGCAGGTCTTCCACATGATCCTTGTTTGGAATAATGATAGAAATCTTCGGTTCCCCGATAATTTCATAACTGATTTTAAAAATCGTCTCAAACGCGCGAGTGCTCGTAATTGTAAAGTTTTTGAAGCCGTGTCTGCGCAAATGATCCGCAACCGCGCCTCTCGCTGCTTCGACCACGTAAGGCTTTGCCTCGATATTGCCCGCAACACTGCCTGCATGGGAGCGCCAATAATACAGAAGCTTTGGCACATGGACGATGTGCTTCGCATTGTCCGTCAGGCGCAGAATCATGTCATGATCCTGACTGCCGTCAAATTTTGTCCGAAACAGCTCCGTGCCGTCCAACAGTGCTCTGGAAAATACGCTGAAATGACAAATATAGTTGTTCGCGCGCAGGTTGTCGATTGCATAATCCGGTTTGAAGTGCATCGTGATCATTTTGTTGATGTCCGGGCTCTTAAACGTCGCCTCATCACAGTAAATAAAGTCCGCATCCTTTTCGTTGATCGCCTTTACATATTCGTAAAGTGCGCAGGGATGCAGAATATCGTCGTGGTCAAACAGCCCGATAAACTCGCCGGATGCAAGCTTATAGCATTCGTTCGTGTTGCCCGAAATGCCCTCGTTTTTGGCAAGCTTCTGATAAACGATTCTCGAATCCTGCGCCGCCAGCCTTTTGCAGTATTCGCCGACATAGGCGTGCGCATCGTCCGAACCGTCCGCCAGACACAGCTCCCAGTTTTTGTAGGTCTGCCACTGGACGGAGCCGATCATCTCGGTTAAAAAGCTTTCCGGCGTGTTCCACAACGGAACAAGAATACTGATCTTTGGCATCCGTTCAAAGACAGCCTCCTCCTGCTTCTGTCTTTCCTCTGCGGAGGGAAAGCTCCGGGTGCCGTAATGGGTCATCGCCTTCTTTTCCCAGGATTTATAGCGCACCTTTGCAATCACCCCCGACAGGCTGCCGCAATTTTTCAAACGGTCCTTCTGGCGGATCACAAAATGCATGCACTTTCTGGCAGGGCCGGACGCTTTCCAGATCGGATTGTTTTTGATGCGGTTCAATTTGAACTGCAGATCGTCCACCTGATCCTCCAGCTCAGCGACCCGGTTTGCCAGATAAACGGCTTTATAATGTTCTTTCTCGTAAGCGTCCTGATAGTCCTTTTTTTCTTCCATGATTTTATTATTTCCTCACTGTAAGCATTTCCGGACTGAAGCGGTAAAGCTTCTGCCGCGAACAGGTATCTTCCCACAAAAAGCCGATCAGATAGTCTCCTTCCGGCAGGCTGTCCCGATCGAAGGTCACGCACACGCCCGGCAGCTCGGTATGGACAATTCCGTGCAGATTTTCGTCGATATCCGGGCGGAACTGCCTCGTACAGGGAATCCTCCAGACCTCGCCCCGATCCTCAGGAATCGCTTCCGTACTGGAGCCGGGCGCAATATAGCCGGTCTCCACCTTCTTTAACAACAGGGAAAAATCGTACCGACAGTTGTCAACCTGCAGTGCCCACGTCCAGCCCTGGATCATCCAGTCGCCGGTTCCTGCTCCTGCAGTGCCCCTTTGCCAGCGTCCCATGTCCCCGGCGAACTCCACACCGATGCGCAGCACCTCGTTATGCCACTGCGGTTCCAGAACACCCTCGATCTTCTCAGGGGAAACTTTTTCCACTCTTTTGTCAAAATCATAACGGCAGCCCGTATAAAATTCCGCATCCAGCACATCCTTTACCAGATATCTGTGATAAAACGGGTCGGTTCCGTATAGGGACGGGTGCAGTTCATAGAGCAGATTCAGTTCCTGATGCAGGCGGCGCAGCTTTTCCGTGCTGTCGTCCGCACCGCGGCTTAAGGATTCATGATGCGTCAGCGTCACGTCGTTGCGTACCACGTTGTAATAGCCCATTTCATATACATGATAGCAGAATTCCACGTCGTTGAACGCGACACGCAGGTTCTCGGACAGTCCTTGCGCCTGATCGTAAATGCTTTTTTTCACCAGCAGGCAGGCTCCGGTTACACCCAGGACATCCATCGCCATGCGGTTGCGCCCGAAATAAAATTCCAGCGCATCGGAGCGGAACTGCAGCTTGTGGGCAGGCCCCAGATGAATGTTGGTGATGCCCGCGTGCTGAATGATCTCCGTGCCCGGATAGATCAGCTTTGCGCCCACCGCGCCGACGTGCGGCAGAACCGCCTTTTCCATCAGCTTTTCCAGCCAGTTGTCCTGCGTAATTTCGATATCGTCATTCAATAACAGGATGTAATCGCCGGTCGCCAGGGACACGCCAAGGTTGCACATTTTGGAAAAATTGAACTCCATCGGTTCATAGTGATAAACGAACCGGAAATCCTCCTTCAACATGTCGCGCATCCGTTCAATTCTTGCACGGTTTTGTTCATTGCTTCCGTTATCCACAACGATGATCTCAAAATCCCGGTAGTTTCCACTTTCCAGGACAGAATGAATGCAATTCGATAAAATATGGGGATGATCCTTGGTCGGGATGATGATCGAAACCTTCCCGGAGGGTGTAAGAGGCCAGCCTCTTCTTACATATGCCGCCTTTTTCAGATCATCATACGTCTCTTCCATACCCCAGACTTCGATTTTTTCATGATGGAACAGCACGCTGTCGATATGTGCCGTTCCATTCTCAATTTCCGTCAGGCGCAGCACCAGGTCATAAAGGTTGCGCAGTGGGTTCTCATCTGCCAGCCACGGACAGTTCTCCATCGCCTGTCTGCGCACCGCAAAGAATCCGCCGAAATAAAAGCAGGACATCAGTGTATCCGGCGACCAGTCCGGCTTCAGCCAGGGATTTTTGCGCTTACCGGCTTCGTCGATTTCATCCTCGTCCGCGTAGGCGATCACCGTTTCAGGATGGGCTTCAAACCAGCTGAGCACATGTGAAATGCCTCTCGTGTCCGGGCTTGCGTCCGGCGCGTGGAAAATTAGGACGTCCGCCGGCGTCGTGCCGTGGGCATACCGACGCACATCAAAATCCGCGCGGCACTCATCGTAGGAGATCACCTCTGCGTGCTCTGCCCTGTGCTCTGCGCGCAGTGCCTCGTCCTCCTGTGCTTCCTTTTCCCGAATCCACTCGTCATAGGTGAGGGTCTGTTTCTGAATCTGCTCCTGATACCAGCGGTATCTTTTCTTTACCAGATTATTCTGAATTGTTTCTTTTATCTTTAAAACCAAAAACCTTTCCTCCTTGCCGCTGCCGCCAGGCGCGCCTGAATATCCTGCAGCATTTCCGCCGACAGCCATGCGATCTGTGCCCGGATGATCAGCGCTTCACCATCCGTCGCCTCGTTGTCCAGACAATCCAGCCGAACGCTGATGTTCGGATCTCCTGTTTCAAACAGTACCGTCGGAACATGGGACGGGGTATCTGCAAGCACCTGTCCGTTCGTCGACAGGCACTGATCCAGCTGTGCCCGCGTCAGCGCTTTTCCGCGCCATTCGATTCCATGAATCTGTACCAGACACGGCAGCTCCGCAGGATCTAAGCGAATCGCTTTTGTACCTGCTTTGCAGATGATCCTGGCGTTGATCAGATCGTCCGCCTCATACGCATCATATTGATAATAAGAATGCTCCGGTGTATATCCTGCGCCGAAGTCTTCAAATACCTGCACCTTTTTGCGGTCCGCCCGGGCGAAAAATTCCTGATACGGCACAGCACGGTTGCCGATCAGATGCCGAAGCTGCCCAAGAGCCGTCCGGCTCCGCCCGTCCTTTTCCTGCAGGACAAAGTGCTGGAACGCCAGCTCTTTTTCCGAAAGCTCCCGCATCTGCTCTTTGCCGATGCCGAGGGCTTCCAGATGCTTTTTCACAATCGGATGCTCCATCCGAACCGGATCCTCCTGACCATAGCAGTTCAATGCCCGGCTGATGATCTGCTGCGGCGTCAGCTTGTCTGTCGTCCACTCGTAATCGATCATCGTCCAGATATCACCCTGTACGCAGATATTCGGGAAGGTCAAGTCATAATCCTGCTTCGTCCCCTCCGCTTTCCACGCTGCGATTTTACAGTAACGGTCAAACAGCTTATCAAAACCGGCTTCGTCATTGTTCTGTAAGCACTCATCCAGCAGCTCTTCCAATGTCCGGCTATTTTCGAGATATTCGATTTCCGCAAAGGGCAATCCATCCGGATTCCGTTTCAGCTCCAGACGGTTGACTGAGAGGGTGCTGCCTTTAAACCGTTCTGTGAAGACGCATTCATTTTCTGCCAGGGCTTCAATATGTGCCGCAGCAGCTGAGGTTGCCGGATATTTCCGGACAGTGTGTTTTCCGTCCTTTTCCAGAATATCCGTGCGGATGCTCAGATGCTCCGCCCTGTCGTTGGAAAAACGGCTGTAAACAATATCCGTCATGGGTCCTGTCATCACGAGGAACGAATTGCTGTACTGTCCAAACAGTCCCTCGCGGATGAGCATGTCGAACACCTTTTTTTCATCGAACAGCAGCATCCGGTCGCGGTCGAAATTTCGCAGGTTATTAGATAGTTCTCCGACTTTCGGCAGATACCGGTCGGAGTACAGCGTCGTCATAAATTTATAATCCGGATAAGGGTAGTAGAAATGATATTCCGTCTCACCGCATTCTTTCAGGATTTTTTCCAGACCGCTCCGGGAAAAGGTGCGAGCCGCACCGCCCTTGGGGTAATCCTCCAGGCCTGAAAAAAACGTGCCGACGTGGTCTTCCCGGCACCCCGCCCAATATTTTAAACCAAGTTTATTCTCTATCGCAATCACGATATGTCCATCGGATTTCACATGTTTTTTGATAATCCGGTAGAAATCGTGAAAGGGGGTTTTTCCGCCGATATAGCTCTGCCCGTATTCGAACACGCCGATCAGACAGACAAAATCATAATCCGTCGGCAGATCCGGCTCGATGTCCGAAAAGTTGCCCACATGGATCGTCACGTTGTCACAGTCCTGATGGCGGTAAGCGTTGATCAAACTGCGTTTTTTCGAAAGGTCGACGCAGGTTACGCTGCCTGCCTTCTGTGCGAGGCTTCCCGTAATCGCGCCGCAGCCGGAACCGATTTCCAGCACCTTCATGCTTTTGTCAACAGGCAGCCATCCGACGATATTTTCCCGCAGGTCGGAAAGGTGGTAAAGCACCTCCCAGCTCGCCGCTTTATAGATTTCCTGGGGATATTCCCGGGGCGGGATTGTTTTTACCAGCTCCAAAAGTGCATCCTCCGACGCTCCGTCGCAGTAAAAATCCTGTTCCGGATAATGGGAATAATCCAGCACAACATTCCCGATCTTCTCTGTCCTGCCTGTCTGCATACGTTAAATCTCCTTCACCTCAACCTGAGATTCCATATCAAAATAGCCCACCGTATCCTTGTCGGACACGACCGTAATATTCAGCACGTCATAAAGACGATGATACACTTTAAACGTATCTTTTTCATATCCTGTCACACCCAGGGATATGAGATAGTCACCGCCCTGCAGGCGCATCTTCTGGCGGAATGTAATTTCCAGCACCTGCCCTGCCTTTACGCTCTCCAGAAACGTCTTTTCAAACATCGTGTTCGTTCCCGTGATCTCCACGCCCTTGATGTTTTTGATGGAAAAAGCAAAGATCGGTGCCGGAAGATCCTGACCGATTTTCACCTTCATATGCATCGTGAATTCGTCGCCCTTTAAAATTGCGGTCGTCTGCACGTCGTTTTTGTCCGTAATGTAATACGAAACAATTTCCGCCTGCTTCGTGCCGTATTCCAGTGTCTCCGGGTTGACGCCCATGCGCGCCGCTTCCTGCTTCTTTTTCTGTTTGTCAAGGGCCGCCCGAACATCCCCGTCCGCCGTCAGGTCAGGTACATCCACGCCAGCCTTAGGCGTTTCGTACTGTCCCACCAGCACCTGCTTGTAGGCGTCGATCATGTCTTTGGGCGAGCCTTCTCCGAGCTTTACGCCCTGATTTAACAGAATCGCACGGTCGCAGTATTTGCTGATCGCGCTCAGATCGTGGCTGACGAACAGGATCGTCTTGCC
>OGXT01001710.1_pt1 | contig 20213 bp, 19 predicted proteins | sample 1576361 | NCBI WGS metagenome assembly OGXT01 (sample SAMEA3541514, study PRJEB24748) | human gut metagenome | biome: human gut; feature: human-associated habitat; material: faeces | place: China | collected 2012 | reverse complement strand
GCGACAGCATGAATACCACCAGCATCCAGAAGGTGGAGAGCAACCGGTTCAGCCGTGCGGACTTGGAGAACAAACTCCTGATGGTGGATGATGATATGGATTTGAGCGCCCTGCCCAAGACCAACTATATCAAATCCATCGTCACGTCCGAGTGCAAGATGGACATGGAGCGCAAGGGCGTTCAGAGCTATCAGAGTCAGCTTTATGTGCGTTTCCTCTGCTTCGGTAACGGTGCGCTGACCGCCCTGCACGACAAGTCCGACGGCTTCTTTCGCCGCCAGATTGTGCTGACCACCAAAGACCGGCCCGCAGGCAGAGCGGACGATGCGTTTCTGGTGGATAAGCTGCTGCGGGAAAAGGAGGGCATCCTTCTCTGGTGTCTGGAGGGGCTGCACCGGCTGATCCGGAACAACTATCAGTTCAGCATTTCCGGTAAGGCCAGAGAAAATATGGAGACGGTCAAGCGCAGCAGCAACAATGTGATTGAGTTCCTGCAATCCGAGGGCTACATCCGCTTCAAAGCCGACAGCGAGGCCAGCTCCAAGGCGATCTACGAAGCCTATACGAGATGGTGCGACGATAACGCACAGAAGCCCATGTCTGCCAACCGCGTCAGCTCCGAGCTGGCGCAGAACGAGCGTTTTTACAATGTGGAGGCCACTAACAATGTCCATGTCGGCGGCAAACGTGTTCGTGGCTTTGTGGGCATTGAGGTGGTCAATCCGCTGCCATATTGAAAATGAGCACCGGACTTCAAAACAGCCGTACACGCCGTACACTCTGTACGGCTGTTTTTGATTCCATTCTTAAAAACCATTTTGCTTGTGCGCATCGTGGAGTATTTCACGGCAGAGTGTAAAACCTGCCGTCGAATCGGCGGCTGGTACACAAAACCGGCGTACAGAAGCGTACACGAGCCGTCTATGCCGTACCGAGCCGTACACCGGCGGCTCAATTTTGCAGCCCCCAAAACAATCCTTGTGAAATCCGTGAAGATTTTTGCCGCAGATTGAACGCACTGCACCATCCGGTGATTTACCGAAGCGTGAAGCTGCTGCACCGGATTGCGGCATATCCTTTCATTCCGTATGTTCTCACGCAGAACGATAAAACCGATAGAGTGCTGTTACGAACAGGGCATCACGGACGGAAATCTGATCGGATTTACGGCACGGCAGATTTTTCACCGCAAAGCGCACACAGTTCACTTACTCAAAAACCAATATCACGAAAATATGGAGGTAAAAAGTTGATGAAATCCAATCTGAGAAATGAGATCAAGTCGTACATCGTCCGTCAGGGAATGACCATGCAGGAGGCCGTTGATCTGCTGCGGGACGAACACGGCTGGTCTGACAGCGTTTCCAACCTTTCAAACAAGCTCCAGCGGGAGTCCCTGCGCTATGTCGAGGCTGTCCAGCTTGCCGACGCGCTGGGCTATGAGATCGTCTGGCAGAGGCGGAAGTGAGGAGGATGTTCACATGACGGATACGGAAAAGAAGCTGTTGCAGGCGCAGCACCGATTGGAGGAAGCACAGGCGCGGGATCGCGTCAAGGAGCGAAAAGCCCGCACTCGCAGGCTCATTCAGGAGGGTGCAATTCTGGAAAAGGTGCTGCCGGAGGTGCAGACGATGGAGCTGCCTGCGCTGGAGGGGTATCTTTCACGGAAACTGGGAAAACAAATCTAAATTTCAGATAGGAGGTCTCCGGGAAGCCGGGGGCCTCCTTCTTTTTTCTCCCGTAAGGGCGCACTTACTCACCACCCAGAAGGGGCGGTGGTATTGCCTGCGGCAACCGTGCGCTCTGCGAGGCGGATGCGGCTCCTGCGGGAGCCTTATGTCCAATGCCACATCACATCTGTGCTGCTGCCATTGGCCACGCAGTCGGCTATATGTTTTGCTTCATCATCAAAACTGTTGTTTCCGTTTTGGAAACAACCCGCCGCCTGCCCGCATAAAGCTGCCACCGGCAGCTTTATTTGCGGTTATGGGTATCGCTTGCCGCAATACCCATTTTCTTTTTGCGAAAAAGAAACAAAAACAAGGGCGAAAGGACGGTGAGAATGAATGGCGATTTACCACTTAGAAGCCAAGGTGGTCAGCCGGGGAACGGGGCGGTCTGCCGTTGCAGCTTCTGCATATCTGAGCTGTACCAACATCCTCAATGACTACGATGGAGTGCGGCACGATTATACCCGTAAGAAAGGACTGATCTGGCGTGAGGTGTTTCTGCCAGAGTATGCTCCACCAGAATGGAAAGACCGGGGCGTACTCTGGAACGCTGTAGAAGAAAACGAAAAGACAAAGGACAGCCGCCTTGCCCGTGAGTTTGTCCCGGCTCTGCCTGTTGAACTGACCCCGACCCAATGGCAGGAGCTTCTATCTGATTTTATTAAGGAAAGTTTTGTTGCAGACGGGATGTGCGCCGATGTAGCAATTCACGACCCATACCCTCCCGGTCACAATCCCCATGCCCATATTATGCTGACAGTGCGCCCGTTAGATGAAAAAGGGAACTGGCAATATAAGACGCAGAAAGAATATCTCTGTGTGAAAAATGGAGAGGAACAAGGTTTTACTGCGGATGAGTTTAAGGCAGCACAGACAGAGGGATGGGAAAAGCAATACCAGTATAAGGTTGGAAAGAAAAAGGTTTATATGACTGCTTCTGCTGCTGAAGCAAAAGGCTATGAACGGGTATCGAAATATCCCAAAAGCACGAAATACGGAAGGCAGAATCCCATTGCCGAGCGTTGGAATAGCGAAGAACAACTTGTTTTATGGAGAGCAGCGTGGGCTGATGTGACGAACCGCCATTTGGAGACTGCCGGACACGAAGAACGTATCGACCACCGCAGCCATGCAGATCGTGGCTTGACCGAACAGCCCACCATTCACGAGGGTGTGGTTGCAAGAGCATTGGAGAAAAAGGGGATTGTTTCTGACCGCTGTGAGTTGAATCGTCAGATTAAGGCAGACAATGCCCTTCTACGGGAATTGAAAACGACAGTGAAAAAGCTGATGCAGGCAGTCAAAGTATCTATTCCTGCGCTTGCGGAAGCAATGGAGTCCTTGCGGGCAAACATGGTTATTTTCCGCTATCAAATCCGCTATGCCGGTTTTGGAAAACACAAATTATCGGAAAAACTGAATGTGCTGAAGCCCGATCTGGAGCGCTATACCTTACTGGTACAGCAGATTAAAAATAAGACCAAAGAACGGAAAACGCTGCTTACAGAAAAGAAAGCGACACCATTTTATCAGTTTGTTGCTCATAATGATTTGGCAAAACAGATTGCCGAACTGACAGAGGACTTGGAAGAACTGAAATCCGAAAAGACGATGCTCCTCAGTTCATTTGATTGTAGTGAGGATACCGGAATTGCTGAGGTCAAAAAGAGTATTGCGGCTATGGAGGAAAATTTGAAGCGTCTGACAAAGCAGGAAGAAAAATATGCTGCCGAGTTGGAAGATGCCTTAAAGCAGTATGCCGAGCTGAAAGAACAGGCTGTCGGTATAGATGCCGCTGAGCTGATAGAAGCACGGCTTGCTGTCCGTGAGGAAAAGGAACACTCTGCCGTTGAAAAAGTGAAATCTGCCTATAGCGAGAAATACGATCCGATGCTGATGCACGACAGCAAGCGTGATGTGGCAAATCTACTCCATGAGGAGGCGGAAGTACGATCTGTGCGGGAGTTCGTTCGTCAGAAGCAGCAACAGCAAGCACAGCAAAAGCAGAACAAAAAGAAACGTCGAGACAGTTGGGAACGATAAAATTTCAGCGGGAGTGCATTTGGAACGATGTACTCCCTTTCCAAAAAGCAATCTGCTAATTATGTGAATACAATTTTACTTCTTCTTAATTTCAATCAAAAATCCCTTTCCCTGTTTTAATTCCTTCTATGCTACTCTTGTAAGCACAAAAGGAGGAGTTGACTATGACAACCTTAATAAAATCCATTCATAAATACGAAGACAAATTTGAGAAGAAGGCGGAACGCTTTACTTTTCATCATCCATATTTTGCATTTTTTGCTCTGTTTATTGGGATGCCCATTTTTACTTTGATTGCTGTTGCGGCAGGCACCACAGTGATTGCCTTGCCGCTTTCCCTTATTTTCGGTTGGGTCTAACATCTTTATGGCAACTTTATGGCAAGTAAAAAAGACTTTTACCGACTTTATGAGAAAGAGATTAAGATAATGGGGAAATCAGATTAGAGGAGGGAATAAAAATGCTTGATATTTGGATGCTGCTTCTTTTAGGTGCTTGCTGTGGATCGATTGCATTGTTGATTCATTGGTGTCAGAAACAGGTCGATCAAAACGAATAGGAAGGAGATTGTTTTTATGATGTATGTACTTGGAGGCATTGTCCTCTTAATGGGTGGCTATTTGGTGTACGCATTGGTTCACCCGGAAAAATTCTAATATGTAAAGGAGGAAAAAGCGATGCTTCAACTTGTGTTGACGATTCTCATTTATTTGATTATGGTCATTCCGGTAGGCAGCTATTTATATCATATTGCCGCCGGAAAACATACCTTTGCCGATCCGGTATTGAATCGTGTGGATGATGTGATTTATAAGATAAGCGGCATTGACCCACACAAAAAGATGGATTGGAAAAAATATGCCCTGGCTTTGCTTGGTACAAACGCAGTTATGATTTTACTGGGGTATATGATTTTGAGGATTCAAAGTATTCCCATTTTCAATCCCAACGGTGTAGGAGCTATGGAGGAATCCTTATCGTTTAATACGATTATTAGCTTTATGACAAATACTAACCTTCAGCATTATTCAGGGGAATCCGGTCTGAGTTATCTCTCCCAGATGCTGGTCATTACCTTTATGATGTTTGTTTCCGCAGCCAGCGGATATGCTGCCTGTGTTGCTTTTATCCGTGGGTTGGCTGGAAAAAGCAAAAATAACGTAGGAAACTTTTATTCGGATCTGGTCCGGATCATCACTCGTGTACTGCTTCCGTTTTCCATCATTGGCGGTTTGCTTCTTGTCTGGCAGGGTGTTCCGCAGAACTTCAGCGGCAATGTGATTGTAGATACCATTGAGGGTGCCAAACAGATTATCGCACAGGGTCCGGTCGCTGCTCTGGAAATTATCAAACATTTGGGAACCAATGGCGGCGGATTTATCGGTGCAAACTCTGCTACACCTATAGAAAATCCTACGATTCTTACCAACCTGATTGAGTTGTATTCCATGATGCTGCTTCCCGGCGCTTGTGTAATCACATTCGGTAAAATGGTTCGTGACCGCAAATGTGAGGCACAGGCAGGCAGTACAGCTTTTACAGTTCGCAGCGGCGTAGATTCCCGCAGTTTTACTGCCCGTTTCTTTGGTAGGGAGGGCAGAACCATTTTTGCTGCGATGAGTATTCTTTTTGTGATTGGTCTGGGCATTTGCTTCTGGGCAGAATCTCAAGGAAATCCAGCATTGGCAGAAGCTGGATTGTCTCAGTCGATGGGAAGTATGGAAGGCAAGGAGGTTCGGTTTGGCGTTGCACAATCAGCAATGTTTACAACTACGACTACCTCTTTTACTACCGGTACAGTCAATAATATGCATGATACCCTAACACCACTGGGCGGTATGATCCCACTTTTGCACATGATGCTCAATGTGGTGTTCGGCGGTAAAGGTGTCGGTTTAATGAACATGATCATGTATGCAATTTTAGCAGTCTTTATCTGTGGCTTGATGATCGGACGGACACCGGAATATCTGGGTAAAAAAATTGAAGGCCGTGAAATGAAGCTCACTGCCCTTTGTATCATTATCCATCCGTTTTTGATTTTGGCATTTTCCGCTTTAGCGGTAGGGACACAGGCTGGTTTGGAAGGCATTACGAATCCTGGCTTTCATGGACTGTCCCAGGTGCTTTATGAATTTTCTTCATCAGCAGCCAATAATGGCTCCGGCTTTGAAGGACTGGCAGACAACACCATATTCTGGAATATTACAACCGGTCTTGCCATGTTCTTTGGACGATATTTGTCCATTGTGATCCAGCTTGCGATTGCAGGTTCGTTTATGAAGAAAAAATTTGTAAATGACTCCGTCGGTTCCCTGCATACAGATACGGCTACATTTCCGATTATTCTTGTCGTTGTCGTTTATATTTTTGCGGCGCTGACATTTTTCCCGGTGCTGGCTCTCGGTCCGATTGCAGAGCATCTGACACTATGGGCGTAAGGAGGCAAAACGAATATGAGTAAAAAACAAACAAAAAAATTGATAACGCCGGAAATCTTCCATCAGGCGGTCATCGGTTCCTTTGTAAAGCTGAATCCACGATATATGATGAAAAATCCGGTGATGTTCGTGGTGGAAGTAGGATGCTTTATCACCCTGCTGCTTTCTTTCCTTCCTGGTTTGTTTGGCGATATAGCAACCAGCAATCTCAGGGTATATAACATCATTGTCTGCGTGGTGTTGTTTGTGACCGTATTGTTCGCCAACTTCGCCGAATCTGTGGCTGAAGGCCGAGGCAAGGCACAGGCGGCAAGCCTGAAAAAGACGCAAAAAGATACCACGGCGCATCTGCTCGGTTCGGACGGTTCTACAACAGACATCCGATCCAGCGAGCTGAAAAAGAATGATGTCGTTCTGGTTTCTGCCGGTGAAATTATCCCCGGTGATGGTGAGGTAATCGAAGGAGTCGCTTCTGTGGATGAATCCGCTATTACAGGTGAATCGGCTCCGGTTGTCAGAGAGTCCGGCGGAGACTTTTGCTCCGTTACCGGAGGTACAACCGTGGTTTCAGACTGGTTGAAAATCCGCATTACTTCTGATCCCGGCAACAGCTTTCTGGACCGTATGATTGCACTGGTAGAAGGTGCTTCCCGAAAAAAAACACCCAACGAGATTGCACTCAATACCTTACTGGTTTCTTTGACGATTATCTTTTTAATTGTGATTGTTACCCTTTATCCGATGGCAGTATATTCCGGCGTTCAGCTTCAGATTTCCACGCTGATTGCCCTGGCTGTTTGCCTGATCCCTACGACCATTGGCGGTTTGCTTTCCGCTATCGGGATTGCAGGTATGGATCGAGTGACTCGCTTCAATGTAATCGCCATGTCCGGTAAAGCAGTAGAAGCCTGCGGTGATGTGGATACCATGATTCTTGATAAAACTGGTACGATTACCTACGGAAACCGTCTGGCGGCCGATTTCTTCCCAGTGGAAGGTGCAGACCGCAGCGAGCTGATTCGCTGTGCGGCGCTGACCTGCCTTCATGATGACACACCGGAGGGAAAATCTACGCTGGAACTTGCTCGCCGTATGGGTGACAACAGCACGGAAACACCCGGTTCTAACTTTATCGAGTTTACCGCACAAACCCGTATGAGCGGTGTGGATATTCCTAACGGAACAAAAATCCGAAAAGGTGCGGCGGAAGCAATAGAGAATTATGTAAAAGAACAGGGTGGGCATATTCCCCAAAATTTACGAGAAGAAGTGGAAAAAATTTCTTCTCTTGGAGGAACGCCCCTGACAGTCTGTGAAAATAATCGTATTTTAGGAGTTATTTATCTGAAAGATACGGTAAAAGCGGGAATGGCGGAACGATTTGAACGGCTGAGAGCCATTGGTATCAAGACAATTATGTGTACCGGAGATAATCCGCTGACTGCCGCCACTATTGCAAAGGAAGCCGGTGTTGATGGTTTTATCGCAGAATGTAAGCCGGAGGATAAGATAGAAGTTATTAAGAAAGAGCAGGCTGAAGGAAAAATCGTGGCTATGACCGGAGATGGTACAAACGATGCTCCGGCACTGGCACAGGCGAATGTAGGACTCGCCATGAACAGTGGTACAACAGCGGCAAAAGAGGCTGCCAATATGGTGGATTTGGATTCCGATCCTACAAAAATTCTGGAAGTCGTGGAGATTGGTAAGCAGCTTCTGATTACAAGGGGAAGCTTAACTACCTTTTCCATTGCCAATGATATAGCAAAGTATTTTGCTATTATTCCGGCGATGTTTATGATGGCGATCCCTGAATTAGGGGTTCTTAATATCATGCATTTGGCTACGCCATACAGCGCCATCCTCTCCGCTTTGATTTTCAATGCGATTATCATACCGTGTCTGATCCCACTGGCAATGAAAGGCGTAAAATATCGTCCCATGTCTTCAGGGAAAATGCTGTTGCGGAATATGATGATTTTTGGTGTTGGCGGTGTCATTACACCTTTTGTGGGTATTAAGTTAATTGATATGATCATTCACCCATTGTTGGCACTGCTGGGACTGTAATAGGAGGTTGATTATTCATGAAAGAGAATATAAAAGGAATGTTGCATTATATAAGGCAAGCCTTTGGTGTATCTCTGGTGCTGATGTTGGTTTGCGGACTGCTTTTTCCGCTTTTACTTTCCGACCTTTCTGCGATTCTTTTCCCGCATCAGGCTGAAGGCAGTTTGATAGAGATAAACGGTAAGGCAGTGGCAGCAGAGAATGTAGGGCAGGAATTTACAGAAGATTATTATTTGTGGAGCCGACCGTCTGCTTACCATTACAATGTATACATAGAAAATGCGGACGGAACTCAAACTTATCAGGACGGAACGGAATTTTCCGGAATTGGTTCCGGCTCTAATAACTATGCGCCGTCTAATCCCGAGCTTGTAGAACGAGTGGAAGCAGATATGGCATTTTTTCTGGAAAAAAATCCGGATGTAAAGCCGGAGGATATTCCTACTGACTTGCTGACGGCTTCCGGCTCCGGTCTTGACCCTCATATTTCTCCAAAGGCAGCTGAAATCCAGATTCCTCGTATTGTAGCTGCTTCTGGGTTGGAGGAAGATCAGGTGCGTAAAATCATAGAGAATCATACTACCAGTAAGCTGTTAGGAGTATTTGGAGAGGAAACTGTGAATGTAGTAAAAGTGAATATTGAACTTGGTACAGCAATGGGATTGCTTCAAAACTGAAAAGGAGGCAGGATAAGATGTTAAAACAAGTAGGTTCACTGATGTTAAAACTGATGGCAATGGTATTGACGGTAATGTTTGTAATAATCTTAAAACTTGTCTGCTTTGCTCCTGATATTTTTTCACAGGTAGCAGGAAATGTCATATAATATAGAGAAGTTAAAAGGCAGGAAAAATCTTTTCCTGCCCTTTATACAATCTTAATGCGTTTCAATGTTTACTCATACACATTTTATAAAAATAAAGATAAAATGAAAGAAATACAGGTGGCTTTGAGGTCTTTGCAGCTGCGAAAGAAGGAAAGAAATGAAAGAAATTATTTTAATAGGTGCAGTCATGGCAATGTTTGCCTTTGGTTTTTATATCATGGATAAGGTAGATCATTTCTTAAACGATAATTACAGTCGGCTGGAAGTGATGGAACACACCTCTGCCCTTCGTATAGCTATGGAGGATTCTTCCATAGCTGCTTCTTTATCCGATTTGCTGGAAGAATTTTCTAAAAGAAATCCGGATTGCGATATATATTTCATGACTGGAAATATACATGAGATACAGGAAGGCTTGACAGAAAATAATTTTGATTTAGGATTTGTTGCAGCGGATTGTCAGGAAATTCAAAAGGAAGAATACTCGTCTGCACTTATTATGTTGAAGCGCAATTCTTTAAGTACATTCGTAATTGACATTCCTATTAATCCGATTGATACAACTCCGATTATGATAAAAGTATTATGGAAAAGAGATCTATATAAACGGGAATTAAATCAGTTTGTCGAACTGTTAAAGCAATATGATAAATTCTGTGATGCAATCGCTTAGAATTTAGCTGGTTTGAAAAAAAGACCGTTATATTGTACAATCTTTATGCAATCTTAATGTCTGTATTCAGATTCTTTTTGCAACTTAATGGGATATAGGCCAAACTAATGTAATGATAAGAGGTGAGAACTTGTGAGTGAGAATAATCTTATGGCTGATAAACTTTTGAAAGCGATTCAAGAGGAAGAACGAGATAAAACCAGAGGACGTTTGAAAATATTTTTTGGATATGCCGCCGGAGTTGGGAAAACCTATGCTATGCTGAAAGCGGCTCATGAGGCAAAGCAGCGTGGAATTGATGTGATTGTCGGATATATCGAACCTCATGCACGACCAAAAACAGCTGCTCTTTTGCATGGTCTGGAAGTGCTTCCGAGTAAAAGTGTTCCATACAACGGGATTACCCTCCGGGAATTTGATATTGATGCAGCCCTTCAAAGAAAGCCGCAGTTGATTCTTGTAGATGAGCTGGCTCATACAAATGCCGACGGCAGCCGCCATGCAAAACGCTATCAGGATATAAAAGAGCTGTTATATGCCGGAATTGATGTGTATACTACAGTTAATGTACAACATATCGAAAGTCTGAATGATATGGTTGCTTCTATTACCGGCGTTTTTGTGCGTGAACGCATCCCTGACTCCATTTTCGATCAGGCTGATCAGGTAGAGCTTGTGGATATTGAACCTCAGGAGCTGATCGAACGGTTGAAAGAGGGAAATGTTTATCGGGAATCCCAGGCAAAGCGGGCAGTAAATAACTTTTTTACTGTAGAAAATTTAACAGCCCTTCGGGAAATTGCACTGCGCCGCTGTGCAGATCGGGTAAATATCCTGACTGAAAACAGCAGAATCAAAAGTCATGGTGATTATCATACCGATGAGCATATTCTTGTGTGTCTTTCTTCCTCTCCCTCCAACGCAAAATTAATCCGGACTGCCGCAAGAATGGCAAATGCTTTCCGCAGTGATTTTACGGCATTATTTGTAGAAACACCAGCTTTTTCTGCTATGAAAGCGGAAGATAAAAAAAGACTTCGGGATAATGTGCATCTTGCCAGACAATTAGGGGCAAAGATAGAAACTGTATATGGCGATGATATTCCCTTACAAATTGCAGAATTTGCGAGACTTTCCGGTGTATCAAAAATTGTGATCGGACGAAGTGTAGCTGCGAAAAAGCATTTATTCAGCAAACCTACACTGACAGAAAAGCTGATTGCCCATGCCCCCAATTTAGATGTGCATATTATTCCAGACACAACTTCTGCCCCTGTTTCCTACTATGCAAAAAAAGCAAAGGGAATCAGGCATCTGGTATTTTCTCCAGCCGATCTTGCAAAAAGTATCGGTATTTTGATTGCTGCAACCGGCATCGGGTTTCTGTTTCAAAAATTAGGGTTTGCCGAAGCTAATATCATTACGGTGTATGTCCTGGGAGTGCTGCTTACTTCGGTTATCACAACACACCGGATTTACAGCCTGATTTCTTCCATTGTGAGCGTATTGGTATTTAATTTTTTGTTTACTGTTCCGAGATATTCATTGGAAGCATACGATCAGGGATATCCTGTTACCTTTATTATCATGTTCCTTGCGGCATTCCTGACAGGTTCCCTTGCCACACAGCTTAAGAATCATGCAAAACAATCCGCACAGGCTGCATATCGTACCAAGGTTTTATTTGACACGAATCAGATTTTGCAGCAGGAAAAAAATCAGGAGGATATTATTTCCGCCACATCAAGGCAGCTTGTCAAGCTGCTTGGGAGGGGGATTGTGTTTTATCCTGTAGAAAATGGCTTGCTTGGAGAAGCACGTACTTTTTCACCGGACGGGAATGTCTTGGATAACAGCTTCCTATCTGTAAATGAAAAAGGGGTGGCAAAGTGGGTTTTGAAAAACAACAAACATGCAGGTGCTACCACAGATACACTTTCTGATGCAAAATGCCTTTATCTTGCTGTACGGATTATGGACAGAGTGTACGGTGTGGTGGGAATCGTCATTGGCGAACAGCCTCTGGATGCTTTTGAGAACAGCATTTTGCTTTCGATTCTTGGTGAGTGTGCAATGTCACTGGAAAATGAGAAAAACGCCAGAGAGAAAGAGGAAGCGGCAATTCTTGCCAGAAATGAACAGCTTCGGGCAAATCTTCTACGGGCGATTTCCCATGACCTTCGCACTCCCCTGACTTCTATTTCCGGCAATGCCAGCAATCTTTTGTCAAACGGAAAATCCTTTGACGAAGATACCAAGCTCCAGCTATACACCGATATTTACGACGATTCCATGTGGTTGATTAATCTTGTGGAAAATCTTCTCGCCGTTACTCGGATAGAGGAAGGGCGGCTGAATATTCGTGCGTCTGCAAATTTGATAGATGAAGTAATTGCGGAGGCATTGCACCATGTAAATCGTAAAAGTGTAGAGCATTGCATTACGGTAAAACATGAAGAAGATTTTATCCTTGCTAAAATAGACGCCAGACTGATCGTTCAGGTCATTATCAATATTGTAGACAATGCCATTAAGTATACTCCAAAAGGCTCGCATATTCAGATAAAAACAAGGAAGCAAGACGAGCATGTAATTGTTACTGTAGCAGATGATGGGGAAGGAATTCCAGATGAGCTGAAACCGAAAGTGTTCGATATGTTTTATAGTGGTGCGAATAAGATTGCAGACAGCCGGCGTAGCTTAGGATTGGGACTGTCGTTGTGCAAATCGATTATCCATGCACATGGCGGTACGATTTCTGTTTCCGATAACATACCACATGGAACAGTGTTTACATTCACATTACCTGCTGAGGAGGCACAAATACATGAATAAACCACTCATTTTAGTTGTGGAAGATGATTCTTCCGTGAAAAATTTGATTACAACCACATTGAAGGCACATGATTACCGGCATCTAACGGCTCCCAATGGGAAGGCTGCAATTTTAGAAGCATCTTCCCACAATCCGGATATTGTACTTTTGGATTTGGGATTACCGGACATAGACGGCGTGGATGTGATCAAAAAAATCAGAACATGGTCTAATATGCCAATTATTGTCATTAGCGCAAGGAGCGAAGATACCGATAAGATAGATGCTTTGGATGCTGGTGCAGATGATTATCTTACAAAACCATTTTCTGTGGAGGAGCTATTGGCTCGCCTTCGTGTTACCCAACGGAGAATTGCAATGATGGAAAGCGAATCTTCGGCAGGTGCAGCAGTCTTTTCCAATGGACAGCTTCGGATTGATTATGCCGCTGGATGTGCTTACTTGAATGAGCAGGAATTACATTTGACACCAATCGAGTATAAACTGTTGTGTATCCTTTCTCAAAATGTAGGAAAGGTTCTGACCCACACCTACATTACACAAAAAATATGGGGGCACAGCTGGGAAAATGATATTGCTTCTCTTCGAGTCTTTATGGCGACTCTTCGTAAGAAAATAGAAACAACCCCTGAGTCCCCCCAATATATTCAGACACATATCGGTGTTGGTTATCGAATGCTGCGGGTAGAGTAAAGATTTGATTGTATATTCGGAAATGTCATTTATCATTCTGTTTGGATAAATGCAGTATTTTTACATCCTGAAAATTATTAAGGTGTCTCTTTGTGAGAAATAGACCAACATTAGAGAAGACCAGCGCTGAGATTGCATTATATCCATACGCTGGTCTTTTTTTATTGTAAATACAGAGATTTATGATAAAGGGTGCTGTATATAAAGCCTTCTAAAAAAAAAGTGTTTTTTTATCAGAAAATCACCTTGACAAATCTCGTCTCATAAGGATCTATGATTATTTTTTCATATTTAGGTTTCGGTTCTGTTGTTTGAATTTCTTTTGAAACAGCTGCTTTGTCTTGGCTTGCTAAAATTCTCTGATAGTACATCGTGTTGATCTGCCGTTCTAACTGTCGGACGCTCCACGCAGACTTTACACATTCCTCCATATAAAAGGTTCGTGCCTGTTCATCTGATACACGCATCAAAAGGCGGTAATGTGACCAACTCAATTCAAGACACAGTGTGTCTCGAATTGGGAATGTACAGTAGAACTGCCTCATCTTACGAAGATTTGATTTGTCAAAACCTTTTCCAAACTCAACAGTCAATTGAGCTGAAAGATAGTCCAACAAATTTTTTCCGTATGCCGCTCTGTCATTTTCTCCACACGCTTTATAAATCTGTTCCCCAATTTCCCAGTAGGTTATTACCATTGCGTAGTTCACCGCAGCACTTAACTTATGCTGTGCTGATACAATAGACTGGCGAATAGAATGATAGGTCTGTTCTGCATTTTGATTTATTTGCAAATTGTTATCCATTTTGTACCCTCCTCACTGTGGGTGCTATTAAAATATTGTACCACAAAAGGAGCTTCTTGTTCATCCTTTCATATCATTATTTTTCATGATATATTTTTTCCTTGAAAACTGGATGAAGGGGAGCAGAAATCCCAAATATAGAAAAATCCTGCGTTCCAGCAGTGGATCAGAGGATGGCCTGCGTGTTTCCGATATTCATGCCCGGAAAAACTTTCTAAAGACCAGAAGATACTGGATCACATGGATAGTGAGGAATCAAGCGCAAACGAATGCAGTGTTCCGCCAGCTTATAACAGCCTTCCGTGTGCCGGTGGCCGCAGGCTGTCCCCTGGCTTCCCCCGGTATAGCCGCAGTCCTCGTCATGGGCCGGATGATGCTCACAAAGTGTCTGCTTCTTCCCTGCCTCCGTCCTGGCCGCATATACCGTCGGCGCCGCCTGGGCGGCCACCAGGCTGAAGCACAGGGCTGCCGCCATTAAGGAGCGCAGTCCCCGCCGTTTTTTTTCATATTCCTCTTCCTCCTTATCGTTATTTTTCATCGCAAAAAGCCACCACAGTTACACTGCGCATACCCGCAGCGTAAACTGTGATGGCTTTTTAATAAAGCTCTCCCCTAAAAAGGGCAGGGTTATTCTGCTCTGCTCATGGATTGTCCGGTATTTCTTCATCCATGTAAACCCCTTGTCTTTGTTTCGTTCATAATTTTTATTATATCAGCATTCCTGCCGCCTGTCTAACGTTTTTGCACAGAAGCTCCGTTCCCCTTCTTCAGATCTCCATATCCCAGTATCAGGATCGTGGCAATGATCATGGAAAAACCCAGAAAATCAATGGGCTTAAACGGCGCCTTCAGCCACACAGCCGACAGCAGCGTGGCCGCAATGGGCTCCACACAGGCGTAGAGACTGGCCCGGGCCGGGCCGATGAGCTTTACCCCCTGCATATACAGGGTAAAGGCCGCCATGGACCCCAGAAAGATAATGGCCCCCAGGGCCAGAAGAAAGGGGAGATCCAGGGTATAGCGGTATCTCCATGGCTGAAAGACCAGGGCCAGGACGATCCCGCCGATGGTCATTCCCCAGGCCAGAAGGTATGCTGTGGGATAATAGGCCATGAGCCGCCGGGGCTGCATATTGTAAAGGACCACTGTGGCCGCCGACAAAAGCCCCATGACCAGGGCCTCCCTGGAGATCACCATCTGATGGACATTTCCATGGGTAGCGATCAGAAAGATCCCCGATATGGCCAGGATAAGGGACAGGACCTCCACTGCCCTGGGAAGCCGCTTTTCCATAAAGCACACCAGCACCATGATGAGCACCGGAGACAGGTACTGGATCACAGTGGCCGTTCCGGCATTGGAAAGCTCGATGGTGACAAAATATGTATACTGGCAGAGCATGAGACCGGCGATCCCGTAGATCATCACCTCCGCCGCGTCCCTGCCCTTTTTCCAGATCCGGAAGGCCGCTCCTCTTTCCTTAAAAATATAATACAGCAGCATGGTCAGGCCGGCCATGGTCAGGCGGATCGGCACCAGCCACCCCGAGGTCACGCCCTTATACTCAAACAGATACTGTCCGCAGGCCCCCGATAGCCCCCAGAGCGCTCCCCCCAGGATCGTGATCAGGACTCCCGCCTGTGTTCCCATAGTCTTCCGTTCCATGCTCCGTTCTCCCTTCTTCTGCTTTCCATGCATTTTCATACGCCTATATTTTTATTTCAGCCTTGTGTATCCGCCGGAAGAGGTACACGGGATCTCCGTCACCTGGATCTCCTCCCCGTCCAGCACCACCTTAAACAGAATGGTGCTGGGAATACTGCTGCCAAACACGAAATTCCCCAGGCTGTACACAATGGGCTTTCCATTATAGTATTCCACCGGCTGCAGCACATGGGGATGGCTTCCGATGACCAGGTCAGCCCCGGCGTCGATATACTGGCGGCCCATGGCCCTCTGGTAATCCTTTGGCTCTGTCTCCCGCTCCACGCCCCAGTGGACGTAGACCACCAGGTAATCACACTGGCCTCTGGCCGTCTTTATGGCCTCCAGGGCCCGGGCCGGATCATAGGTGGAAAACACACCGGGATGGTCCGGTCCCGCCGCCCAGTCAGCGGACATATAGACCCGGGACGTCCCCAGGAACCCGATCCGTTTTCCATGGACCTCCAGGATCTCCAGGCGCTCCGCCTGGTCCCTGTTTTCTCCTGCCCCCACATGGCGGATCCCCGCCCCGTCCAGGGCTTTTATACTGTCGGTGATCCCCTCCGGACCAAAATCCAGGATGTGGTTATTGGCCAGGGTCACAAGATCCACGCCCATCTCCGTGAGTATGGACACCTTTTCCGGCGGCAGACGGAAGGTAAACTGCTTATCTGCCGCCTTTGTTCCCCGGTCTGTAAACGGGAACTCCTGGTTTACCATAAAAATATCCGCTCCCAGAGTCTCCTTCAGGATCCCCTGGTCCAGGACTCCGGTGATATTTCCGGCACGGCTGTACGCGCCCAGCACATGCTCCGACAGATAAACGTCCCCGGCAAATAAAAGAGTACACGGCTCCCCGCTCTCCCCTCCGGCTTCCTCCGGCACGTCCGCATCCGTTTCCATCTCCGTTTCTTCTGCCGCCGTTTCCAGCCGGATGCTGGTCTTTGTTTCCTGTCCGTTCTTCATTTCCTGGCTGTCCTTTATTTCCTGTCCAGCCTCTGCCCCGGCTGTCTGCCCCTCTGATGGCTCTGGGTACGCCTGGGCTGTTTCTCTCTCTCCTCTGTCCACTCCCGGCCGCGGCTTTAAGCCTCCGCCTGCCAGAAAGGTCCCGGCCATGATTCCCATGGCTGCCAGGATCACAAATAAGAGTGTCAGAAGGATCCGTTTTCCTTTTTCCATATCATCCTCCTTCCGTTTATTGTAACTGGCAGAGAGAAAAAGCACAAGTATTTTCACAGCCCTGCATTTACAAAAACCGCCCGGACGATTTTTCCAGGCGGTTCCGTTTGCATCCATGATTTTTCTTTTCTAAGGGTTCTTTTTCACACCCGCCACAATGGAGATCTCCACCGGTGCGTTTCCAGGTAAGGATGCCACCCCCACAGCAACGCGGCTTCCGACTCCGGCCTCCCCTAACTCCTCACAGAAATACTCCGAGGCCAGGTCTGCGATCTTCGACTGCTTTGTAAAGCCCTCCTCTGCATTCACATAAACGGTGACTGACAGGATCCCGGCGATCTCCTCGCCCTCCTCCAGCCGGTTCTTTGCCGATGTCAGGGCGTTTCTTGCCGCCTGGCGCACCGCATCCCTGTAATCCTCAATGGCGTCTGCACAGAGGACCTTCCCCTCTTTTATGAGGACTCCGTTATTTCTCGGAGTCATCCCCGCCGTGAATACCAGATCTCCAAACCGGACAGCCGGAACGTATTTCCCCTGGGGGATCGGATTTGCTTCTTTTCCCATTGTCTTTTCCTCCCTGTTTACTGTTTTCTGTACCGCTCCATGACTGCAAACAGCCGCTTCATGGCCGCTGCCGCCTTTTCCTTATCCTGTGAGAAATTGATGCGGAACTGATGGACATACTGGGGGCCGAACTCGGTTCCCGGCGTCACGATCACGTCCGCCAGCTCCCGGACGATGCGGATGAACTGGTGAAGGGACACATCCAGCTCCGGGATCGTCACAAACAGATAGCTTCCGCCCTCTGTGGGCTTTGCCGAAACGCCCGGCACATCCCGGATCACCTCCATGACCGCGTCCCGGATCTCTTTGTGAGCCCTGACCCTGGCCTCCAGCCACCCATCCGGCTCATGAAACCAGGTCAGGAATACTGCCTGGTTATAGCCGCTGCACCGCAGGGCCATGATGGCCTGGAGCTTTTCCATCCGTTCAATGATCTCTGCTGTTCCAAAGGCCGCTCCCAGGCGGAAGCCGCTTAAGGATTCTGTTTTGGACGGCCCCAGGATCGTGATCAGGTTCTCCGGGATCTCCTTCTGGGCGCACAGATGGGTATAGGGAATGCCTGGATATACCTGACGGGAGTACAGCTCATCCACGATCAGCGTCACTCCATATTTCTTTGCCAGAGCCGCGATCCCTGTGATCTCCTCATAGGAATAGACACAGCCCACCGGATTGTTGGGATTGGAGAATAAGAACAGCTTCACGCCGTCCTTAAATGCCTCCTCCAGGGATTCCAGGCGGATCCCGGCGCGTCCGCCCTCGTTCTCATACTCCAGGACCACCGGCACCATCTGCCCGCCGAAAAACTCCACCATCTTCCGGTTGGCAAAATAATCCGGCTCCACGATGGCCACCTTGTCTCCCGGCATGATATTGGCCCCCATGGCCAGGAACAGGGCTCCCTGGGTCCCCGGCGTCAGGATCAGGTTTTCCTCTGGATCGATGCTGGCCCCTGTAAAGCCAGAAAGACTGGCGGCCACATGGTCCAGGATCTTCTTTCTGCCCCGGTACGGCGTATACGCCTGGCTGCCGCCCTCTTCAAAGCCTTCCTTAAAAACATCAAAGCTCCCTGGCGTGGGCATATGAGCGTCCACATCCCCATGGGAAAAGTCAACTCTGGCCCCCAGAAGCTTCTCTCCCCGCAGGTCCAGGGCCTCCTTTTTTTGGAGTGCCTCCTGTCCCGGCGCATTGTCAATGCCCAGGCCGGCAAATTTTTCCTGAATCGTCATTCTGCAAACCTCCCATCCATTTCTTTTCTCCAGCATACCACCAGAAACGGACTCTGTCCAATACAGAGACCGGCATAAGCCTATGTCCGGATCCGCATGACTCCGCCCTGGACCGGCGCTCGGGAAAAAATGCGTCCTCTGCCCTCCCGGACTTGCGCAGGCCACAGTCCTCTGGTAAAATAAAAGGCCAGCGAAGGAGGTCTTTTATGTCCAAAACAAAAATCGACTGCGAACAGGCAGTCTGTCTCTCTCAAGAACTGTTCCACGCCCATTTTTCCGGAGAACCTGAAAAATGGTTTTCATACCTTTCCCCGGACAGCATTTATCTGGGCACCGGGGAACCGGCGTTATTCGGCAGAGACGCCATCCGGGCCCGTTTCAAGGATTTTTCCGGAATTCTCCTGGATATCCTGACCGAAGAATACCATCCCGTTCCGCTGGATTCTTCTTCTGCCCTGGTCTGCGGCCAGATCCTGGTCCAGAACCAGCGAAAGACTTTCTGCGTGATCACCCGCTTCACTCTGGTTTACCGGAACGCCGGAGGCAGGCTCCAGCTGTCCCATATCCACAATTCCTATGAGTATGTGCCCGCTGGGGAAACTCCCTCCCTGAAGCTGGACCTGAATACCTTGAAGTTCGTCCGCAGTCTGATCTTAAAACAGCATTCCGGAAAACGCATAGCAGTCCGCAGCGGAAACCAGACTATCTTCGTCGATCCCTATACAGTCCTGTACGTCCAGAGCCAGAATAAGCGGACCGAGCTCGTCTGCGCCGATCAGGTCATTTCCTGCAATAGCTCTTTAAGCGATCTCGCCCGGGAGCTTCCTGATATTTTTTATCCCCTGCACCGGGGATATTATGTAAACACCCTGTATATCACCGCCATCCGCCGCTTTGAGGCAGAACTGATCTCTGGGGCCGTGCTCCCCATCCCGGCTCTGAATTATACAAAGATCCGGGATGATCTCCTGGACCGGATACAGATCAAGCCATAAGAGCGCCTGCACAGATCTTCTATGGCTGTCATAACAGGCGACAGGAGATCATAAGCCGACAGGCTTCGGCCCTCTGCCGCTCCATCCATCCCAGCTTTTCAGAAACTCCACAAACCCCCTCTGCCGCGCCGTCCGTTCTCCCCTCTGTCTCCACAGGATCCGGATGGGCCGCACCGTTTCCCGGCTGTCGATCCTGTAAAACCGCAGCTTTTCCGTTCCTCCGGCATAATATAAAAGCCCGGCCCGTATAAAGGCAGCTCCCTCTCCGGCAGCCGCCAGATAGTAGGCGGTCATCATCTGGTCCAGCTCCATGACGATCCTGGGGGAAAATCCCGCCTCCCTGCAGCTGGCCCAAGAGCAACCAGAAAAAGCGCCGGTTGACCCAATAAGGCTAAAACCTGTTTTCGGGCATGAAAAAACTCCC
>OGXT01001703.1_pt1 | contig 20301 bp, 11 predicted proteins | sample 1576361 | NCBI WGS metagenome assembly OGXT01 (sample SAMEA3541514, study PRJEB24748) | human gut metagenome | biome: human gut; feature: human-associated habitat; material: faeces | place: China | collected 2012 | reverse complement strand
TAGGGAAAACTCTGTTTTCCCCGCTACTTTTACCTCCTTACAGGCTTTCGCCCACATAAAGTTTATTTGTAGCAACGTATCGCTACACAATCGCAGAACACGAGCTGGGTCAGCCTGTCCGCCTGCCCGTCCTGCCAGATGCGGTGGATGTTGTCCACGCAGCGATTGACCTTGCTGTTCGGGTCGTCCGGCAGGTTGGGGTTGATGATGCGCTGGTCAAGCCCCAGCTTGCGCCCATCCGAGGTGATCTTGAGCATATTGTCCGTGCCGGGGTCAACAAGCTGTGCGTGTACCCTTGCGGCGCGCTCGGACAGCTCCTGCACCATCTGCTTCTGTATCTCCGTGGGCTGCGCCACCTCGTTGTGATAGATGGGTGTGGGCGTAGGCAGGTTGAGCTGGTCTGAGGTCTTGATATCCGCCGCCTCCTTGAACAGCGTCATGAGCTCCGGCAGATTAAAGAACTTGGCAAAGCGCGTCCTCGCCCGGTAGCCCGTACCCTCGGGAGCCAGCTCAATGGCGGTCTGCGTCTCCCCGAAGGTGGAAGCCCAGCAGTCGAAGTGGGCAAGCCCCTTGCCGCGAATGGCGTCGTGCTGGAGATAGCGCATCATGGTGTAAAGCTCCGTCATGGAATTTGAGACGGGCGTGCCCGTGGCGAATACCACGCCGCGGCTGTCGGTGATCTCGTCGATATACCGGCACTTGAGCAGCATATCCGAGGATTTCTGGGCGTCGGTGGCGGAAAGCCCCGCCACGTTTCGCATCTTGGTGTAAAGAAACAGATTTTTATAGTTGTGCGCCTCGTCCACATACAAACGGTCTACGCCCAGCTGCTCAAAGGTCACAACATCGTCCTTTCGGGAGCTGTCCTGGAGCTTTTTGAGCTTGGCTTCAAGCCCGCGCTTGGTGCGCTCCAGAGATTTAATGGTGAACCGCTCCGCCCGCTGGCTTTTCAGCTCCCGCAGTCCTTCCTCCACCTCAAAGATCTGCTCCGCCAAAAGCCGCTGCTGCCGCTCCATGGATACGGGTATCTTCTCAAACTGCGAGTGGCCGATGATAACGGCGTCGTATTCGCCCGTGGCGATGCGGGCGCAGAACTTCTTGCGGTTCTTCGGCTCAAAGTCCTTTTTCGTAGCCACGAGGATGTTGGCGGAGGGGTACAGCCGCAGGAACTCGCCCGACCACTGCTCGGTCAGGTGGTTGGGAACGACAAAGAGGGACTTGTGGCACAGCCCCAGCCGTTTGGATTCCATGGCAGCGGCTACCATCTCGAAGGTCTTGCCCGCGCCCACCTCGTGGGCAAGGAGGGTGTTGCCGCCGTAGAGCACATGGGCGACCGCGTTGAGCTGGTGCTCCCGCAGCCGGATCTCCGGGTTCATGCCCGCAAAGGTGATGTGGCTGCCGTCATATTCGCGGGGTCTGGTGGAATTGAACAGCTCGTTGTACCTTGCAACCAGAGTGTGCCGCCTGTCGGGGTCGCGCCATATCCAGTCCCGGAAAGCGTCCCGGATGGCCTGCTGCTTCTGCTGGGCGAGGGTGGTTTCCTTGGAGTTGAGTACACGCCGCTCCCTGCCGTCCGCGTCGTGCTTGGTATCGTAGATGCGCACGTCGCGCAGGTTCAGGGTATCTTCAAGAATCTTATAGGCGTTTGCGCGCTCCGTGCCGTAGGTCATATATGCGGCAATATTGCTGTAACTGACCGCGTTCTTGTTCCTGATGTTCCACTCGGCGGTAAAGGCGGAATAGGACACGTCGATCATGCGCTGCTGGTAGAAGGGCGTCTCGAAGGTCTCCCACATGAACTCCCGGATATACGAGGGGTCGATCCACGTTGCGCCCAGCCGTACCTCGATTTCACTTGCGTCCAGATCCCTGGGCTGCGCCTGTCGCAGCGCTTCCACGTTGGGCAGATAGCCGGGGCTGTCCTGCGCCGCCTGCTCCGCCTCCCGCAGCTTCTGCCGGACGTTGCCGGAGAGATATTCATCTGCTGTTTGCCACTCCCCGCGCACAGGGTCGAGGAAGATAACGCCGTTCAGCTCGTTGATCAGTTCGTCTTGGCTTTTGCCGGTGAGCTGCGCCATATACTCCATATCCACGCAGGCTTTTTCGGAGATGGACAGCGCCAGCGCCTCCGAAGCGGTGTCCACGCTGGTCACGGCCTCGTGCGCCCGTATGGTTCGCCTGGTGAACATATCCGCCTTGCGCTTGAGGTTTTTGTCCTCGTCCAGCTCCTCCAGAGAGCAGAGCAGATAGTAGGAGCTGTCCTCAGCAAAGGCCAGGGCGTTGGCGCGGGAGTTAATAGGCCCATACTTTGCGGTGAAGCCGTCGTATAGGGTGTTCAGCTCCGTCTGCGTCTGCCGGATGGTTTCATCCGAAATAAAGCCGTCCATCTGCTCAGATATGAGCTTCTGCACGCAGTCCCGCAGCTCCACCATGCCCTTGGCACGTTCCTTTGCGGTGGCGTTGAAGTCGGGCTTGGTCATGATGCTGTTTTGCCGGTAGTACAGCTCTCCGTCCACCACGGTGTAGGAGAAGTTCCGCACATTCGGGTCTGCCGGGATGGTCTCCACGATGGTCTCATCCTCGCCCAGATCGGGCAGCTCCGCTTCCGCGTAGGTTCCACGGATATTCCGAATTGCGCCGCTGAGCTGCTCCGCAAGGTCTGCGCCCTCAATGGGCGCAACGGTAAAGTCCTGCCTGCCGTACTGCGTGCTTTCCGAGGTCTGCCGTCCCAGCACCATCTCCGGGTGGTCGATGAAATACCGGTTGATGGCAAAGCCGTCCGCATTCGCTCCCAGGTTTCGCCAGATACCCGTGTGTACCCAATCGGGTTCGATCTCAATGGGTCTGTCCCGCTTTTGAAGAAAGATAATATCCGAAACGACATCCGTACCGGCGTTGGCTTTGAACGCATTGTTGGGCAGGCGGATCGCGCCGAGCAGGTCTGCGCGCTGGGCGATATACTTCCTTGCGGCGCTGTCCTTGGCGTCCATGGTGTAGCGGGAGGTGACGAAGGCCACCACGCCGCCCGGACGCACCTGCTCCAGTGCCTTGGCGAAAAAGTAGTTGTGGATGGAAAAACCGAGCTTGTCAAAAGCCCGGTCGCTGACCTGATACTGACCAAACGGTACGTTGCCCACGGCGAGGTCGAAGAAGTCCTTTCGGTCGGTGGTTTCAAAGCCGGCCACGGTAATATCCGCCTTGGGATAGAGCTGCTTTGCGATGCGTCCCGTGATGGAATCCAGCTCCACGCCGTAGAGCCTGCTGCTTTTCATGCTCTCCGGCAGCATACCGAAGAAGTTGCCCACGCCCATGCTTGGCTCCAGAATATTGCCGGTCTGGAAACCCATATTCTCCACCGCGTCGTAAATGGCGCGGATAACGGTGGGACTGGTGTAGTGGGCGTTGAGGGTGGAGGCGCGGGCAGCGGCGTATTCCTCCGGGGATAGCGCGGCGTACAGCTCCGCAAATTCGGCTTTCCAGTTATCCTTGCTTTCATCAAAAGCGTCCGCAAGACCGCCCCAGCCCACATAGCGGGAGAGAATTTCCTGCTGCTCCGGGCTGGCCTGCAAGCCCTCAAACTCCAGCTCTTGCAGGAGATGGATAGCCGCCATATTCGCCCGAAACTTTGCTTTTGCGCCGCCGACGCCGAGGGCATCATCGGTGATGCGGAAGTTTTCTGCGTTCCGGCGAAGATTGTCCTTATACTCCTCGTACATGGCTTTTTCGGCGGCTTCACGGTTGGGGAAGGTCTGCCACTCGCCGCCTACCTGCACGGAAATGGGATTGACGTCCATGACATTATCAAAAGAAGGAGGCTCCGGCTCATCAAAGCGCAGGGTGCGAATCTCCACGTCATAAGGGAGGTTATTTTTGTCACCGGGATATACCGCCACGGTTTCCTCGGTGTAAGCAGGAGCCCGTTCCGGCTGCGGATACCGCTCCATGAGCCGCGCGAAGCTCTCCCTGCTCTCCGCACGGGAGATGGGATAGAAAAGCGTCGGGTCGCTGAGGGTAATATCAAAGACGCCGATGCTTTCGATGATATAGGGCTTACCGTTTTCCAGATACACCGTATCGCCTACGGAATACGGGAACGGTTCTCTCTGCGGGACAGGAGCCGTTTCGGGAGCTTCCTCAACTGCTTCCTCCGGCGCGTGCCGGCGGTGCTGCTCCACGTCCTCATCCGAAACATGAATGAGGTCGCTGAAATCGAGGTTTTCCAGCTCGTTGGAAATAAGCTCCTGCAAAGAGCCGTACTGGCGGGTTTCCAGATGCTCATCGTCCAGATAGCGTTCCAGCCGGAAGTTCACAAGGTCGATATTCACCTGAACGGGAATCTCATCATCGGTGACGGTGGTGTAGGCGACGCCGATCTTCGCCGGGTCGCTGAAATCCGCCTCCGAGCCGTATTCGCTCCGGCAGAAGTCGGAGATCAGTCCCTTTGCCCGTTCTATAAGCGCCTGCTCCGCCTGTCCTTGCAGCTCCAGCCGGTACGCCTCCGCCTGCCATTCGCTTGTAAATTCCTCGGTCACGCCGTCCGCGTCCACATAGTAGCCGTGGGTCTCGTCGTCCCACACGGCGTACAGGGTACGGAAGCCCCGGTCAAGGCTCACCACGTGGAAACGGTCTGTGGGGTCGAGGGCAGGTTCTTCCTGCTGTGCCTTTCTTTCCTGCGCCGCGATCTGCTCCACATCCGCCATAACCTGCCGGATGAAGGGGCTGTTGCGATTAGCTTCCGCGTCCACAATGCGCCCACCCACAATACCGCGTTCAGCAAGCGCTTCCCGGATGGCGATGGGGTCAATATTGTCAAAGTTGTCCTGTTCCTGCTCGGTGTAGAAGTTGTCGGATTGAATGAGCTGCGCAATGCGCCGCTGCACCTTTGCCCAAGACAATACAACCGGCTCGGAATTGCCCACGGAGATTTGCAGCGGTTTAGAGGTATCCTTCAAGCCGTACTCCCGCGCCAGCCATGCGGCAGTTTCCCTTTCACGCCCGTGCTGCTCCATATACCGAACAACCGCCTGCTTGCTTTCAATTTTTCCGTTCCAGCTCTGCAAGGCAGCGTCGATGTCCTCCTGCGTCACCTTGTAGGGCGAGGGCGTGACCATCGTTGCCAGCGTGGGATACAGCTCGTCCAAAAGCTCCTGATGCAGCCGGTTGTGGAACGCGGGCATATCGAAATAGAGTCGTGTGAGCTGCAAATCGCCGGATTCCGTGACAATGCGCCGGATGGCCGCAGCGCCCTCCAGATAGGCGTTTTGACGGTCGGAGTTGCGGCAGGCGTTGAGAAATGCTTCATCCTTGGAAAGCGCGTTGCCCACGCTCAGGCGGTATCTCTCGAACAGCTCCTGCACCGTGGGCTGAGCCTGCTCTGCGGCGGGGTCGCGGAACACCCTTGTGCCATCTGCACCGAACTCCGCTTCCTGCGCGTCGATGGCGGCCTCTGCTTCATGGTCAACGGAGCGCAGGGTATAGACGCGACGCTCGGTGCCGGTTTCCTGTGCTGCGGCAATGGTCACATCGTATTTATCGCGCAATTCCTCTATATATCTCTCCAGACTGTGTGCCGGAACACCGCACATCTCCACACGCCCGGCGCCGGGGATATTGCGGGTAGTGAGATTGATTTCAAGCAGTTCTGCCGCCTGTTTTGCGTCCTCGCCATACAGCTCAAAGAAATCCCCCACCTGAAACAGCACGAGGTTATCCGGGTGGGCTTCCTTTACGGCATTGTAGTCATTGCATGCTGCGCTTCGCTCTGCGGTCTGCCGCTGAAGCTGCTCAAAGCGCGCCTTTTCCTCCGGCGTCAGGAAACGGTCTTTGCGGATCAGCTCAGAGATACGCTTGGCGACGTTCGCCCAGTTCAGCTGGATTTCCGGACAGTCCTGCTTTTTCAGGCTGACGCCCTTGCCGCTGTGATCCTCACCGCTGTGGGATGCGCCGGATACCGCGTGGGAGCGTCCCCCAATGCCGTATTCATCTTTCAGGAAATCCGCCTGCTCCCTGGGGCTGTGTTTCTCTTTGAAATAGGCGTAGATACGCCCCTTGCTCCCTTCAATATTGCTGCCGCGGGTCAGGGTCGCGGCGATCTCGTCCTCCGTAATGAACCGCTGCACGGTAGGAAGCTCCGTCATTTCCGTACTGTACTCTTTACGCGGCAGATTCAGCTCCTGCAAGCCCTGCCAGATTTGATGGGGCTTGTGAAAATGGAAGCGCAGCAGGCTCCTGTCCTCCCGGTAGTCGGATCGGAGCTGTGAAAAATCATCCATGAGGACTTCACGGAACGCAGGGTCTCTCAGCCGCTCGGCAAGCCGCGCCGTTTCCTCCGGGAAGCCGCCGCCCCGCATATCCGACAGGCAGGAGAGATAGCCCTGCGCCCGCGCCTTTTCACTTAAATCCTGCCGTAGATACCAGATAGACTGCGCCAGCTCCGCGCGCTCGTGCCCCGGCGCTTCCGCAAGCTCTACGTTGGTTGCGTATTCGCCCTGCTCCAAAAGCTGCCCGATGCGCTCCGCTGCCTCCTGCCAGCTTACGACCTTTGCGGAGGTCAGGTATCTTGCCGCGTCCCCATTGGCGATGTGGATGCCGTCCTCGGCGTACCAGGCGGAATATCTGCCGCTCTCGGTGACGACGCCGTTGCCGCCGTGGAAGCTGCTTTGAAGAAACGCCACGATTTCTTCCACGCTCTTGCCCTTGGAGAACTCCGTGGCGATCTTCATGCGGGCATAGTCGGCGTTGCCCTCCATGCGCAGAATGTGGTCGATATCCGACTGCGGGATGGACATGGAAAAAGCGGAGGGCGTGTAGCTCTCCGCTTCTGCGATATATGCGATTTGCTCTTCCTCCGTGGGGAACAGGCTCAGTTGGTATGCCTGCGGTATCGGAGGCTGCGCCGGTTCCGCTTCCGGCGCGTCATTGGTCAGTTGTACACCAGCTCGCTGAGGATGATCTCCTCGGCCTGCGCTTTCAGGCTGTTCATCAGCCCCACCCATTTCATCTGGTCGCGGGCTTTCAGCTCCTCCGTCACGCCCGCCGACTTCATCAGCTCCGGCATCATCTGCTCCAGCCTCCGGTTCGCCGTCTCGTCGATCTCCCGCAGGTGCGGGAACAGCTTCTCCGACAGCACCAGACGGCTGTACAGCCCCGGTCTGTGCTCCTGAAGGTAGCTCCTGCGCAGTCTCCCGTACTTGCCCAGGGGTCTCGCGTCCTCCGGCGTCTCGCTCAGCGTCAGGTCGGGAATCAGGTAGTCCCCGTTCCTGGTGTAGGTCAGCTCTGTCATGGCTATGGCTCCTTTCCGCGAGTTTCTCGCGCTCGTAATTCTTGATGGTGACTTCGATCTGCCGCAGCACCTCTCCGTTGATCCTGCTCACCGCCGTGCCCAGCTCGGCGGCTGCTTCCGGGGTGTTGAAATCGAAGATGCTCAGGAAATCCTCATGCTCGAAGCGGTCGTCCGCTTCAAGCCCGCAGCGGGACATGAGCGAGTAGGCGATGCTGACGGCGGCGGCGCTTTGGAAGGCCGCTCCTACGTTAAATTCATCATACCCGTAAAGAAAGGAATCGTCAACGATGGCGAGGATATCCCGCTTATAGTCCCGCCAGTATTCCTCCGCAAGCTGAGACGCGATGCGCTCAAGCTGGTCTATCAGCCCTCCTTTTCCGTCCATACCGTAGCGGCTTTCCAGCATGGCGCTTACCGCATCCGCATGTTCCTCCCGGTATTCCCACAGATAGCGGCTCTTGGGAAATTCTCTGCCGCCCGTGTCCGACACGTCGAACACATACCGAAGCCTCGGCCTTTCGCCGCTGCTGTCGATGAGGGCGATGCCCTTGGAGCCCCTGCGGACATACCGGCCCATCTTTTCGTTCCAGAAGTCGTACTCCGCGCAGGCGGTGGCGTCCGGACGCTGGGCGTGGATCATGACCTGCTCGGCGTAGGGGTATTTGTACAGCCTTGCGGCGGTGGTGAGAAAGCCCGTCCAGCCCCGGTAGCTGCCGGTGATCTGCCGCTGCGCCTCGTCCGCCATCTGCATATACGTTTGTAGCTTGCTCGGCATATTGCTCCTCCTTCATGGCATAAATTTAGAGCGCCCGGAACGGACGCTCTATGTAAGGGCGGTATTCGGTTTTCAGTCGGGGACTATACCGCAGCCAGTCCCTCCGTGATTTGTTTGAAAAAGTCTGCGCTCCATATATTCAGCACGGAGGAATCGTGAATGAACGGCTCCACATCCTGCCTTGCCTGCGCATAATCGATGCTGTCGAAGCGTTCCGCCAGCATCGCTTTGATTTTCGGCAAGGAACAGTCCGCATCGGCAGAAATATATCCGGAATCAATCAATCGTGCCCGAAGGTGTTTTTGATTGACGGCGGTGTTCCTCGAAAGATAGAATACATAGTCGTACAGATCCCTGCCCTTGATGCGGCTCTGCCACGCACGGCAGATGACAGCATGGATTTTCCCTGCAAACAGAGAGGGCATATCATACATTTTCACCTCATACGGAACGGGCAGCAGCCGGTATTTGTGCTCGAATGAGGCGAAGGCGGGCGGGTTAACGTCCACCTCGAACTTAATCTTGACCGCTTCATTCTTCGCTACGCTTCCCGCCACCTTTTCATCCGCGTAGAACAGCAGGAGATGTTCCTTCGTGTTCCCCTTCAGAAAGGCGGAGCGGATGGTGCTTTCTTTTGTCTTTTCCTTTTCCTGAATCTCCACGTTCAGCCCAAAGGCTTTCACTTCCTTCTCCAGCACGGGAAAGTAGGCGGTCAGGTCAAAGTCCAAATCCTCCGCTTCCAGCGAAAAATCCAGATCCTCGGAAAAGCGGTCGAGACCGTAGAAGATTCGCAGGGCGGTTCCGCCGTAGAACGCCGCTTTTTTGAAGAAGCCCGCACGGGACAAGCCGCAGAGCACAATTTCCTGCATGATTTCCTTCATGGCGTTCTTTCTGTCGTAGATATTCTCTACATGATAGCTTTTCAGCATCTGTTCAATGGCGCTGTTCATGTCAAAGCCTCCTTAAAAGCGAGCAGAGCTTCTTTACGTTCGTGGAATGATACGCTCCGCTGTATTTGCAAACCTTATTTCCGTCCAGCTTCCCAATCTCCGATTCCTCAATCCGCAAATCCTCCGTCAGCAGCCGGAAAAGCTCCTGTGTGTTCGGTACGGGCGGCATAGTATAGAGCTGGTCGCACAGTGCCTTTTCCGGTTCTGCGATCCGATAGAAATAATCGCCCTCCTGCACGAGCCGAATCCCCAGCGGGAACGCCTCGGACGGCACATCCCGATAGGTGAAGGTTCCGAAGGGCGTTTCATACTTCTTTTTCTTTTTCTTTTCAAAGGTGGCGCAGGTAACGGCATATACCGCCTCGGGAATCAGCCCGTAGCGGCTAAGGGCATATTCAAAGGAAATGTATGAAGGCCCGTAAATACTGCCTGCAAGCAGGTACGCAGGAGCGTTCCGGTCAGTTTCATATAGCCCCCTTGTAATGGGAAAGCACTCGCCACGCTCCGCCATGCGTGCGAGCTTTGACTTCGGAGAACCGTATTCCTTCAGTTCCTCCAATAGCATCGCTGTCGTCTTTATCATATTTTCACCTCGCAGTCTTATTATACGCAACTATCCGGTGAAAATCAAGTGATTTCAAAAAATAGTGCGGATTCTTTCCTGCTCATTCTGTGCGTTTTCCGGGGAGAATACGCCTCCGTATTGACACTTTTTCCTGTGTGATAGTCTCAACTATTTCACCTATAACTTCGGACGTTTGCGTCCCAAGTGATAGATGCACAGGATTTCTGTTGAAAATTTTTGCGGGTACACGCACTTTTCTTCAATAGAATAATCACAGCAGGAGCGACCCGAAAGCCGCTCCCGCCGCATCCGCCTTATTCGTCCGTATCGAAGTCGGGAATTAGCTCCAGCTCCGCGAAGTCCTCGTCGGTGATTTCGCCCAACTTTTGCAGGGCGCTGTCGGTCAGCTCCCGCAGCTCGGCTTCGTCCTCGTCCAGATATCCGCGCATTTCGGTGAGGGCGGCAATCAGCCCGCTGCGGCTGTCGCTCTGGTAGATGCACATGAGGTTCATTTCATCGTTGGTAAAATTCATCATAGCAGCTCTCTTTCCGCACGCCTTGAACGCGCTGTCTTTTTCGGCTCGTTGACGGGAGGACAGAGCTTTGCCGGCACGGAGGGCTTCTTCTCCTGCCGTGCCGCCTGCGCCTGTTCCCGGCGCGCCGCCTGCGCCAGCTCCATGAGGGAGACGGGCTTGCCGGACTTTGCCTGTTCCCCCAGCTCTGCCACGGTCTGCTTCGGCCCATTGTTGATAACGCCGTCGATCATGCCGTAGTCGTCCTCCATGGCCATCTCCGCGTTTTTGAGATAGTTTTCCGGCTTGAGGAAGTCGGGCAGCGCCTTGAAGCCCCGGGAATCAACGTAATGACAGGATACCACGCCGTTCTGCTTCAGCGCCACGATGTCGCTGACAGACAAGGAGTGTCCCTTGAAATCCTCCGGGCGGCGGATGTTGAAGGTCTCATACAGCGCGTCCAACCTGTCCTGCGTATCGCCCCTGCGGTCGAGGTTTCCCGCGTAGACGGCGGCGTAATTCTCCTTTTCAATGGAAAGCCCCTTCTTCTCCAGATACTCGGCGTTCATAAAGCGGAGCTGCGCCGTGTCGTCGTTATCCCGAAGCTGATAGATGGCAAAGCTGTCGGCGGTGTTGTCGAGGAACGCCTTTTCATAGTCCGGCGGTGCGAAGCGGTCTTTGATCGTCTCCCATTCGGAGGCTTCCACGCCGAAGATGCCGTCAAAGCTGCGGATTTCCTCCGCATCGAACGCCATGGCCTCGGTGTTGTCGGTATGGAGCATATACACGCTCACGTCCCGTTCCATGAGCTCCAGCGCGCGCTCCTTTGTCAGCGGCAGCATATTGGAATCGGTGTAGCCGTAGGCGTTCATGCTCTCAACAGAAATCGCAGGGTTGGGGACGCAGCCGTTGTCCGGCGCTGTGACCGGCTCCGGCTCCTGCACGGCGATCTCCTGCACCGGCTGGGCGGCAAGGCTCTCCGTCTCCTTATCCAGCCCGCGCTCCTTGCAGATTTCCGCGTAATGGCGGTCGATATCCGTAATCAGGGAGGATGAGGTTCGGTTGATGGTCTCCAGCGATGCGCGAAGCTCGGTCAGCTCCCTGTCCTTTGCCCAGGTCGCCAGATACCCGAAGCTGTTTTCGCCTGTCTCAATGCCGTAATAGGCGCAGACGGCGAAGGAGATGCTCTCCGCCTGAATCTCCTCGGCGGCGCGGGAGATCTTTGCCTTTTCCGGGTACTGTGCGTGCCAAAACTCCTTCACGGTCTGCTCGCCGCCCGTGAAGTTCAGCCCGTCCTCGCCCAGATACAGAAAGCCCTGCTCCGGCAGCTCAATGGGCGCTGCGGCAATGACGGTTGCCGCGTGGTTCACCACAACGTGCTCCTGAATGGTCACGGGCAACCCCGGATCGTAATCCGAGCCGCGCAGGTCATACGCATACAAGCCCTCCGGCAGCTTATCCCGGTCGATGCGCCCGTTGGAGAACAGCGCGGGCTTGCCGAACAGCTCGATTTCTTGATACTTTTCCCCAATCTCGTCCTTATTGTGGAGCTTGGAGTGGGCGATCTCATGGACGGCGGCGCAGACCGTCTGCACCTCGCTCATGCCTTCGCGGACAGCGATGCGCTGTTTGTCCACGGAGAAGTAGCCGTCCATATTCTCCGCCAGCTTCTCAAAGAAGATGGGGACGGGCGCGCTGCGGCGCAGAGCTTCCATGAACACCCCGTAATTCTGCACGTCCCCCGTAAGGTTCGCCGCCAGCTCCGGCAGGGGCTTGCCTGCGGTCTGCTGCACGTCGAACACCACCACGGGCTTGTACATGGGGATCTGCACCGTCTTTTCCTCCGTGATAATATCGCCGTTCTCGTCCCGCAGAGGGAGCTTGGTGTCGGGGTCTAATTTCTGCTGCTCGATTTTCTTCTTGAAGGGCGTGGGGGCGATGATCTTAATGCCCTTTTCGCCCTTTTTGACGCTCCTTCCGAACTGATCGCGCCATTTGTTGAAGCCGGCCACATGGGTTGCGTCGGGGCGCTGCATATAGATGAGCATGGTGTTGTTGACGCTGTAGCGGTGAAAGCGGCTCATGGTGGCAAGGTACTGCCTGTATTTGTCGCTCTCAAACAGCTCCTTTATACCCGTCTCGATGCTGTCGGTGATGTCCTTGAGCCGTTCCTTGTTGGTCTGTTTTTCAGCCATTTCGTGCATACCTCCTTTGAATCATGGTAAAAACAGAGGCTCCCGCAGGGGAATGAAACGCCCGTGCGGGAGTCTGCGAGGGTCACTTGGTGAAGTCCAGCTTATAGGAGGAACGCGCGCCGTCGTCCTCCAGCACGATGAATGCGTCGTAGGTCTTGCCGGTTTTCTCGGAGTAGATACCGCTGGCGTAGGCGCGTCCCTGCGTCAGGAGCGAGGAAGCCATCTTCTTTGTCAGGCTGATCTTCTTGGCGGCAAGGAAGCGGTTGTCCCGCCACAGCCCGAACTTGCAGCTCCGTCTCTCGCAGAAATAGCCGTTTTTGCTCTCCGTGACCTCTGCGCCGCAGCGGGGGCATTTGCCCACAACGGGTCTGCCGGAGGGGAACAGCACCTCCGCGCCGTCCACAGGCGCAGCGTCCCGAACAAGACCGGAAACCATTTTCTGAATGCCGGCGAGGAACTCGTCCGCGCCCAGCTCGCCGCACTCGATCTCCTTGAGGCGGTGCTCCCATTCGGCGGTGAGCAGCGGGGACTGGAGCTGTTCGGGCAGCACGGTAATGAGGGAAACGCCCGCTTCGGTGGGAACGAGGCGTACAGATTTTTTCGCCTTTCTGCGCTCCGCAAAGCCCGTGGCCACCAGCTTTTCAATGACAGCCGCCCGGGTCGCGGGGGTTCCCAGCCCGCGCCGCTCCGCAGCTTCCGGCATATCCTCCTTGCCCGCCGTCTCCATGGCGGAGAGCAACGTATCCTCGGTGAAGTGCTTGGGCGGGGTTGTTCTGCCTTCTTTGACCGCGCAGGAGGAAACGGGAAGCGACTGTCCCTCGGAAAGCTCCGGGAGGGTGTTGTCCTGCTTGCCCTTTTCCGTGTATGCCCTCCAACCCATATTAAGGATTGTTTTCCCTTTGGCGGCAAAGGCATTTCCGCCGCAGTCCAGCCTTGCCTCGGTCTCCAGATAGACGAAGGGCGCGCTGACCGCCATAAGCACCTGACGGGAAACAAGGCGCAGCAGCTCCCGTTCGCCTGCGAGCAAGGTTTCCAAATCCGTTTCGCCCGCCGCCATCGTGGGAACGACGGCGTGGTGGTCGCTGACCTTTTTGCTGCTGCACACCTGCCCCGAACAGACGGCTGCGGGCGGCTCCGTGCCGCAGATGCCCGCACAGCACAGCGCCAGCGCGTTTACGCCGCCCTCCATATCGTCGGTGAGATAGCGGCTGTCGGTACGGGGGTAGGTGCAGAGCTTCTTTTCGTAGAGACTTTGCAGATAATCCAGCGTCTGCTGCGCCGTGTACCCAAGCAAGCGGTTCGCGTCCCGCTGGAGCGTGGTCAGGTCGTAGAGCGCCGGGGCTTTCTCCGTCTTTTTTGTCTGCACGACGGAGGTAACAGCGGCGGCTTTGCTGTTGCAGTCCCCGGCAAGCCGCTCCGCCTCTGCCTGCTCCTTCATGCGCCCGCCTGCGGCGGAGAAGCCGTCAAAGTCCAGATGGACGGTGTAAAAGCTCTCCGACTGAAAGGCATTGATCTCCGCTTCCCGCTGCACCAACAATGCAAGTGTGGGCGACACCACGCGCCCTACGTTCAGTGTGCGGTGGTACATCACGGAAAACAGGCGGGTGGCGTTGATGCCCACCAGCCAGTCCGCCTTGCTGCGGCAGAGGGCGGAGGCGTAGAGGTTGTCGTACTCCGCGCCGTCGCGGAGATTGTCAAAGCCATCAAGGATAGCCGCATCCTCCATGGAGGAGATCCAGAGCCGCTTCACGCGCTTGCGGCAGTTGTTGAGATTATACGCCGTGCGGAAGATCAGCTCGCCCTCGCGTCCGGCGTCGCAGGCGTTGATGACCTCGCAAACGTCCTCTCTGTGCATGAGGGCGCGGAGGGTGTTCATCTGCTTCTGTTTGTCCCTTGATACGGTGTACTGCCAGCTATCCGGCAGGATGGGCAAGTCCTCCCTTCGCCATTTGCCGTACTTTTCGTCGTAGGCGTCCGCATCCGAAAGCTCCGCAAGATGCCCGAAGCACCAGGAAACGAGATAGCCGCCGCCCGAAAGAAAACCGTCCCCGCGCTCCCTTGCGCCAAGGACGGCGGCGATGCCCCTTGCCACGGAGGGCTTTTCACACACAACCAATCGGTATTCGTTCATATTCCTTTATTCCTCCTCATCGTTGATATCGAAATCATCCGGCGCGTCCCAGCCCTTTGCCCGCAGGAACTCCTTGCGCAGGGTGTTGTTCCCGCAGTCCTCGATGGCCTTCTCCACATACAGGTCACAGTTTGCGTAGCTGTATTCGTCAAAATAGTATTTGAAGTCGCAGTAGATGGATTTGACGGGCTTGTGGGTGCGGAGCAGCGCCTCCGCGTCCCCGCAGCCCGCTTCCACGGCTTTTACGATCTTCTGCCGGATGAAATATTCAAAGGCTTTCTTGCCGCCCCGGTATCCGGGCTTTTGGGAGAGCGTCTGCCGAATGAAAAGCGCCTGCTCGAGCTTCATGATCTGAATAAGCCGCTCGCGGGGAGACAGCTCCATGGGCGATTCTGTGCTGACAGTCTGTGTCACTTTTCTTCATCCTCCCCGGCGTCCGTCTCGTCCTCGGCTTCAAACTCGTAATCCTCATCTTCCTCGTCCTCGCCGTAGTCGTAATCGTCCAGATCGTCCGCCCCACGGGTGTCGGCCTTGGGCTTGCGGAGTTTGAACCAGTACAGCGCACCGCCGCCGCCCATTAGGAGCAGGAGGACGATCACAATGAGCCCCGCACTGCCATTCTTTTCGGGCGCATCCTCCGCAGGCTCGGTAGGCTGTGGCGTAATTTCTGCTGTTTGCTCCTTGCCTGCGCACTCGCTCATATTGGTTCTGCACACCTTGCAGCCCGTGTTGATTTTGCCCACGGCGCATTTATCCGTGCAGGTACAGGCGGGGACGATGCTCTCGCCGTCCTTGGTCAGCGCCAGCAGGTCGGCCTCGTCCACAAGATTCAGGAAATGGACGTTCTCATGGCCCTTATCGTCCCGGTCGATGATGAGATAAAAGGTGTTGCCGCCCTTGGTCGTCACGGTGATGAACTGCTTGCCTGCGCCGAAAGCGGAGCCGACATCGTCCATGAGCGTCAGGTTGCCGTCCGGGGTCAGGGGAGCGGAACCTCCGGCGGCGGCGTAATATTGCAGCAGTATCTCCGGCAGTCCCGCAGTATCCGTGTCGTTCTCACCGCCTCCCGCAGAGGTGTTGAGAACCTCAAGGTATTTGCCGTATACATAGCCGGTCTGCTCCGGCACGACCACCTTGTACCAGCCGTTGCTTTCCTCCAGCACCTTCACCTCCGCGCCGTTGAGCAGATGCCCAATCACAGTGTAGTCCGTGCCGGGGCCGGTGCGCAGATTCAAATAGGTGCGGACGTTGACCACCTTTCCGGCCTGCTCCCGTTTGGCGGGAAGCGTCCAGCTCCGATCCCCGATGGTCACGGTATGGCTTCCGTCCGCATTTTCGGTCACAAGCACGGTCAGGGTCTGTCCGTTTGGGGTCTGCTCACCGGTATTCGTATTCTCCGGCTGTGTAGTTGCAGTTGGGGTTTCCATGGTCGGGTCGCCCATTGTCGAATCGACCATATCGCCGCCTGCATAGGCCGTAACGGAAAAGACCGTCATGCAGAGCACGACGGCCATTATCACGGCAAAAAATCTCCATTTATTCTTCATCCATAAATTCCTCCGTTTTTCTGTATTCGTCGGGCAGCGCCGCCGTGGGACGCTTTTCCAGCATCGCCATCAGCGCCGCCAGCTGCTCGATGGTCAGCCCGTTCTCGCGGACGATGCCCACAATATCCGTGTTTTCCAGCTTCAGAATCTGCTCGTCCAGGGCTTTGAGCCGTGCGGTCAGCGATGCGAGCTTTTCCGCCAGCTTCTCGCGCTCCTGACGCAGCTTTTCAAGTCGCGGGTTCATAACATCCTCCTTTTTGCGTTGATATGGTTGTTGTTAAGGTAATCTGCCGAACTGGAGAAAATGGCTTCGCCAGTAGCTCGTGTCGATGGAAGCGTAGTGAATGGGGTCGCCGCAGTGGAGCATCCTGTTATTGCCCACATAGATGCCCACATGGGACGCGCCTGCGGTGTCGTAGGTCTTTTCAAAAAAGATCAGGTCGCCGGGACGGGCGCTTTCCGGGGAGACATAGGCGCACATGCCCCGCAGCCCCTCCGCGCCCAGCCTGCCGAAGCTCCAATGCAGGCCGCAGTTGTTGTAGACATACGAAACGAAGCCGGAGCAGTCGAAGGAGGTGTCCGGCGAGCTGCCGCCCCAGATATAAGGGTAGCCCAGATACTTCTCCGCTTCCTTGATAATGGCGGCGAACTGCTCGTCCGCCAGCGCCTCCGGGGGTATCTCGTACTTCTCATACTGGGTATAGTAGTACCGGTTCACATACGGGGACTCGGGGAACAGGTCGGGACGGTTGCCCAGCACGCTCATATACACGGCGTACATGGAGAGCTGATCGTGGGACATGATATGCACCGGCACATGGGAGAGGTTGAAGTTTTCAAGCGTGACCATACAAATATAGTAGGTGTACGGCACTTCCACCTCGTACTCGTAGCTTTGCAGGTTCCCGTTTTCATCTGTGTAGTAGCCGGTTCGCGTTTCGGTGCGGTATCTGGTTTCCGTGGCGACGGTTTCCGTTAAGATATACTGCTTTTCAAACAGCGTCTCCAGAATCCCGCCTATTTCGTCAATCGTCCATTCTCCGCCCTTGAGGGCGGTAATCATGGAAATGAGCACATAGGGGTCGTGCTCAATCTCGTCCAAGTCGAAGTGGTACTCGTCATAATCGTGGGTGCTTTCGTAGCTGTTCAGGTATTCCCGCAGCTCGTCCTCCATGGCGCAGTAGGCGGCTTCCGCCGCCAGCATATCCGCATCCTCCAGCGGGTAGGTGGAGGACACAATACCGGAGACGCCGCCCTGAAACAGCGTGGAGCAGGAGGAAATGCAGGTCATGAGCAGCAATATCGCGGCGGCGATACCGCCCGCGATGAGGAAGCCCTTCTTGTGCCGGACAAAAAAGCTGCCGGCCTTTTTGCTCCCCTCGGCGGCGCGCTTTGCCGCCTTCGCGGTGGTCTCGGACGCTTTGACGGTATTCCTTGCGCCGTTCCCCGCTTTTGCGGCGGCGTATTCCTTTTTAATGGCCTGCTTCTGCCGCCAGCGGGAATAGGGGTTGGAAGCCCTGCCGTATTCCTGCTCGTACTGTTTGTTCAGCGCCTTGAGATTAGCTTTGTCTGCGGCGGCTTCCGCCTTGTCCGCTTTGCGGTAGGGCTTTTCCGCATGTGAGCGGTGCGCCGATTCCGCAATGCGCCAGGTGCGCTCCGCTGTCTCGGTCAGGGTGTTCGCCGCCTCCGTGCCGGGGTTGTCATCGCCCTCCTCCCGGAGCTTGCGGTGGACTGCGCTGCGGACGGTATCCAGCGGCGCTTTCCTTGCGGCGTGCGCCAGCTTGGAGGGCGGACGCTTTTTGTCCGCCTCCTCAAAGAAAAGGCGCGTCGTGACCTTGCCGCTCTCGGCGTCCACAACGCGCTCCTTGACCTTTACGGTTTTCTTTGGGATTTTCGCTTCGGCCTTTTCCAGCTTATCCGCCGCCCTGTCCGCCTTGCGGACAGCTCGTTCCAGCTCCGGCAGGGCGCGTTCTTCCTCGGTGAAAATCAGCCTTGGCGAGCGTTTTGCCATATTCATCACCTCCTGATGGGACTGCTGATGGGTTAAAAGCGTTATTCAAACAGAATTTCATCCGTTCTCTCCAGAAAATGCCGCTTGCCTGCCGGGGTGATGAGGGTATAGTGTCCCAGCTTGCCGCGCTCGGTGTAGAAGTCCCTCACCAAAAACAGACCGGCGCTCTTTTTGACCGCACGGGGAAAGAGCTTGCGGTTCTTGTCCCGGAACAGATACTTCTTTTCCTCCAGATACCGGGTAAACTGCTTTTCGGGAACGCCCAGCTCCTTGGCGGTGGTGCGGATATTGGTGCAGTCCGCAGGGTCAACAAAAGCGTCGTAATACTCCGCCTTGGGGAGGGCAAGCCGGAGACGGCGGTTCAGCTCCCGGTTTCGGGCGTTTTCGCTGCGCAGGCGGTTCAGGTACTCCGGCACGGCCTCGGGGTGCGCCTCCAGCGCATTCAACAGGCTGTCCGTCATATACGCGCCGTGCTTGCGGATGGAGGGCAGAACCTCGGCCGTCACCCAGCGCTTGAACTTCTTTGCGCGCTCCAGCTTGCTGGAGAGGATGAGACTGTAAAGGCCGGATTCGCTAATAAAGATAGGTTTCTGACCTCTGCCGATGGGGTCACGAATCGTTACCCCATCCAATTTATCCTCAACATCAACATGGTCGAGCAAGGCTTTTCGGTGGTTGCTGTAACCAAGGCTGGAAGCCACGTCTTTACCGACAAACCACGGGTCGCCGTCGATTAGGATGCTGCGTACAGCTCCGAACTCCGGGTTTTCAAAGATCATCAGGTTGTTATTCATATTCGCACATCCTTTCTCGTCTCTATTCTGACTGCACCTGCTCCGAGAGCTTGGTCGTGATGATTTTATACAGCTCCGTATCCTTGGGGAAGCGGTCTACGAAGGGCAGGATCACGCTGCCGTAGAACAAAAGCCCCTCGCCCTCGGCGGATTGGGTCACATACGAGAGCTGATGGGGCGAGATGTTGAGCTGCTTCGCCAGAATCTGCCGGTCGCCGGAAGCCTGGTTGAGCATATACACATAGTCGGAGTTTTCAAAGATGTTCTCCACCTCACGGCTGGAGAGCAGGTCTTTGACGTTCTGGGTGATGCCCGTGGGAACGCCGCCCCATTTGCGAAAGCGCTTCCATATCTCCACCGTATAGGCGGCGGTCTGCTCCTCCTTCAAAAGAAGGTGCATCTCGTCGATATAGTAGCGGGTGGACTTGCGCTGCTCACGGTTGATCGTGACGCGGTTCCACACCGCGTCCTGCACCACCAGCATCCCGATCTTTTTGAGCTGCTTTCCCAGCTCCTTGATATCGAAGCTGACCACGCGGTTTTCGATATTCACGTTGCTGCGGTGGTTGAACACGTTGAGTGAGCCGGTGACGTAGATTTCCAGCGCCGTGGCGATATACTGCGCTTCCTTTTCGTCCTGCCTGCGAAGCTCGTTGTACAAGTCCTCTAAAATAGGCATCTTTTCCGGGCGTGGGTCGCTCAGGTACTCCCGGTAAACAGAGCGCACACAGCGGTCGATGATGGTCTTTTCCACCGGCATGAGGCCGTCCTTGCCGCCCACGATCAGCTCGCACAGGGAGAGGATGAAGTCGGATTTCAGGCTCAGCGGGTTTTCGTCGTCACTGTAATTCAGGTTCAAATCCATGGGGTTCAGATAGTCGGTGGAGGTGGGCGAGATCTTCACTACCTGCCCGTGCAGGTGCTCCACCAGCGGCCCGTACTCCGCCTCCGGGTCGCAGATGATGATATCGTCATTCGTGACGAGGAACACGTTGGCGATCTCACGCTTGGCAGAGAAGGACTTGCCGCTTCCGGGCGTGCCCAAGATCAGCCCGTTCGGGTTTTTCAGCAGCTTTCTGTCTACCATGATGAGGTTATTGGAAAGGGCGTTCAGCCCGCAGTACAGGGCTTCCTTCCCGTCCTGAAACAGCTCCTGGGTGGTAAACGGCACGAAAATCGCCACGCTGGAGGTGGTGAGCCCCCGCTGAATCTCGATCTGGTTATATCCCAGCGGCAGCGCGGACATGAAGCCCTCCTCCTGCTGAAAGTCCAGCCGCGTGAGCTGGCAGTTGTACTTCTGGGCGATGGAGCCCGCCTGAAAGACGTTGTTGCCGAGGCGCTGCCTGTTGTCCGCCACGTTCACCACAAGGAAGGTCAAAAGGAACATACGCTCGTTGCGGCTTTGCAGCTCCTGCAAGAGCTTTTTCGCCTCCGTGCCGTAGGTGGCAAGGTCGGAGGGGATAATATCCATATCGTAGCCGGAGCGCACCGCCTTTTTCTGCTCCTCAATGGTCATCTTCTGCAAATCGGTGATCTTGC
>OGXT01001700.1_pt1 | contig 20377 bp, 23 predicted proteins | sample 1576361 | NCBI WGS metagenome assembly OGXT01 (sample SAMEA3541514, study PRJEB24748) | human gut metagenome | biome: human gut; feature: human-associated habitat; material: faeces | place: China | collected 2012 | reverse complement strand
GATTGGCAGTCCATTATTAAGTTTTTTATTATGTTCCCTTTGTACACCGTTGCAAGACATTCACTATATAAAAGAATCTCTGAATCATAAAGTTAAATATTGCGAGATTGTCAGAAAAATGTTTAATAACGGCTGGCATTACTACGTGAACGTCTATTTAGACGGAGACGCTCCGCTTAAACAAATGACAATAAAAGACGGCGCTATGGGTATAGATTCAGGTGTTTCTGCAATAGCAGCCGTGTCAAATGACAAAATATTCTTAAGAGAATTAGCACCGGATTGTAAAAAATACAACAAAAAGATTGTACGTCTTCAACAACAAATCGACCGATCAAAAAGACAAAGCAATCCAAAGAAATACAATCCGGACGGTACGATCATTAAAAATAATCGTGACAAATGGATTTATTCAAAGACTTGTAAGAAAAAGATGCGACAGCTGACGGCCTTATATCGTCAAAAGGCCGCCTATATCAAACAGTCTCATCGGCTGCTTTGTGATGAACTGATACAAAGCGCTTCTGTAATTTACATTGAAGAGATGAACTTTAAAGCATTGCAGAAACGAGCAAAGAAAACAGAGCGCTCTGACAAACTATCAAGCATTAAACAAAAAGATGGCTCTGTGAAGCAAATCCATAAATACAAACGAAAGAAGCGCTTCGGCAAATCACTAAATAACAGAGCACCGGCATCATTTTTGAAGATTTTAGAATACAAAGCCAGCCAGTATAATGTCGGTGTCGCATATATCAACACCAAAACGTATAAAGCGAGTCAATACAATCACAAGACAGGTGCATGCACGCCTGTCGCTCTTGGTCAGCGGACAAAAGAAATCGGTCGAACAAAAGTCCAGAGAGATTTGTATAGTGCATTTTTAATTCAACATCCAAAGAAAAACTTCATGACACCAAAACGAACAGCTTGTACGAAAGATTTTAAACACTTCGTAAAAATGCAAAACGCACTGATCACGGAAATGAAAGAAAATGGCATTTCCATGAAACAGTGCTTCGGATTTTAACTTAAAAAATAACTAAAAACGGTTCAGGCGTAACCGATTTCTTGATGAGTAAAGCCTAAGACTTGAAAGCCCATAAGAAATAAAACCTGTGTCCCTGTGTATGCTTATATCTTTGGTGCGGCTACATAAACATGGGAATCCCACGGTTTTAACCGTGGGAGGACGTCAAGTGAAAGAACAAATGTATAGAGCTTGTATTGGTGCAATGATTGGCTCGGAGATTACTTTTGTTATACACGATTCTCCAAATGCAATAAATCCAGAATTAAAACTTATTGTTGGTGTCAGAGTTCGGAGGATGTAATATGCCTAATATACATACTTTATACCGTATCTACTACGGCGACATTATAGTATATGTCGGAAGAACAAATCAGCCTCTTTCGACACGAATAAGAGGACATCTGTTTAAAAAACCGATGCACAGAACATTAAACATAAACAAAATTTCTAAAATAGAATATGCCGAGTTCAAGTCTGAAGCTGATATGAATTTATATGAAATATATTATATTAATTTGTTAAAGCCTACTTTGAATTGTGACGACAAAGTTAAGGATGAATTAACTGTTAAGCTTCCGGAAATCGAGTGGAGCGAGGCTCATTTCAAATTGTGGAATAAGTGGAAACAAGAAATTAAACAACAAGATAGTAATTTTCAGGATCTTCGTCAAAGGTTGATGGATATCGAAGAAGAAAAAAGAATATTAAGAAGTTCAAGAAAATTAGAGCAAATATCTGAAGATGAGTTTTATAATAAGATGGATTTATATTTAGAAGAACAAGCTGATATTAACCAGAAATTATATCCTAAAAATTAGCTTCGTTTCACGGGTGGATACAGTGAATAATATTTTTTATAGAAAGTCACATATTTTATGTGGCTTTTTCTTCTTATAAAAAAGGTGGTATTAATACAATATAGACCATATTGAGAGGAAGCAACAGCCGCAATTATGTATCAAATTATAACTCATTCCCGTTTAAGAATCACGAGTGGGAATTCTCGGTTGCTTGTATCCGAGTAGTTCACATTGTAAAAATCTCGGAATGCTTATGAACAGCAATTTTTGTGTTGCTGGACAAACAAATAAAAAAAGAAAGGTTTTTGATATGACTGAACATAAAATAATATTTGGCGATAGTCGTTCGCTCAGTCAAATAAAAGACAAATCTGTACAATTGATTATAACCTCGCCTCCATACTGGCAGTTAAAGGATTACGGTACGGAAAATCAAATTGGCTTTAATGACAGTTATGAAGAGTACATAAATAATTTAAACTTGGTATGGAAAGAGTGCAGTCGTGTCTTATGTGATGGCTGTAGATTGTGTATCAATATTGGAGATCAGTTTGCTCGTTCTGTATATTATGGCAGATATAAAGTAATTCCAATAAGAACGGAAATTATTCGCTTTTGTGAATCCCTTGGTATGGATTACATGGGTGCTATCATTTGGCAAAAAAACACTACGATGAACACATCCGGTGGTGGTGCCGTTATGGGAAGCTTTCCTTATCCTCGAAATGGCATATTAAAAATAGATTACGAGTTTATTTTGATTTTTAAAAAGTTAGGGAATGCTCCAAAGCCCACCAAGCAACAAAAAGAACAGTCTGTTATGACAAAAGAAGAGTGGCGAGAGTATTTTTCCTCTCATTGGAACTTTAATGGTGTTAAACAAATCGGACATATAGCAATGTTTCCGGAGGAACTTCCCAAAAGACTGATTAAGATGTTTTCTTTCGTTGGGGAAACTGTTCTTGATCCGTTTGCCGGTAGTGGCACGACATCGCTTGCTGCAAAAAATCTCGGGAGAAATTCTATAGGCTATGAAATTAATAGGAATTTTGAACCTATTATTCGTGAAAAATTAGGAGTAACTCAAATAAAATTTGATGACGCAACAGTCATTTTTGAGAAAGATGAAACAGGCAATATTTCTTCGATTGATGACCTCCCTTATATCTTTAACGATCCGCATAGAATGGATAAGAAAGTCGATATAAAAAAACTTCAATTTGGCTCCAAGATTGATCAGACTAAAGTAAGCCGTGAAAATTTGTTCGGAGTAAAAAAAGTCATTTCATCTGATAAAATTGAACTAAGCAATGGGATTGTTGTTCGTTTATTAGGAATAAAGCCAAATTTGACATATCAGAAACAAGCCATTTTCTATCTTCAAGAAAAATTTAAAAAACGAAAGGTTTTTTTGAAGTATGATACAGTAAAATATGATTCCGACAATAATTTAATGTGCTATGTATATCTTGATAACAAAACATTTATCAACAATCATTTAGTTAGAACGGGATATGTATATGTTGATACATCTTTTGATTATCGCTGTCAAAAGAAATTTCTTGATTCACTTCCTAATTAAAATATGCAAAAATTAAATCACAATAATTTAACTTATACGCTTGTGGAGAGAATGTAAGACGCACTTACAATGTGCCTTGAGCGATTGTATTTTTGCAGTTCTCATTGAAGCAAGAAGCTCGGCAACTCGTTTCCGAGTAGTTCACAGTATTAGTTTTGTGTTTTGTCTCATCGCAAAAATGTGTTATAATTAGAATATAGTTAATAATATCGCCTAATAGTAGATCTCCCACAATCAGGGAAGTTTTGAGGTTAGGTGGTTTAGAAGCGGTTATCTTCGGATGACCGCTAATTTTTTTATACAAAAAACATTATATGCTCATTGCATGAGCAAACCGAAAGGAGAAAAATATGGAAAATTATTATGTTCTGGGCAACGATCACCAAGAACGGTCAGCAATCACCGCACTTGCAACAATATTGCAGGACGAATCTTTGCAATTAACAGTGCAGGCTGGTAAAAGAGGAAATTACTTTTTTGTCAAAGATGAAGAAAACAGCAACACCTATGGTCAAAAGGATGTTGACGGTTATCAATTTGATAATCTGGAAAGAGTAATGGATGCTTTCGAGGATTTTCATCAGAGTTGCTTCTTTGATGATTTGGACACAAGATGCGATCACAATAATATTGAATTTGGCGACTACGATGCAGCGGTTGGTTATTTGTTGACTTTTAAAGAGTTTCGCCATCTTCTTCGAGATATTACACCGGACAACTGGACTTATCCTATTGGAGTGACTGCCGAAATTAACCAAGCAGAGCTAATCGATTTTGCAGAAAAGCTGTTGTGCAAAGAAATTGTAGAAACAATGAGTGCTTGCGCTCTTGTTGAAGTGCAAAATATGATTTTTCTGTCTTTCTACGGAGTGAATGATGAAATCACACGATTGAAGAGAGCGTCCGATTGGAGCTTTCGAGATTGGTGGAATGACTTAACTTCTGCCGAACAGATTCATAATTTCTTTGTGAGATATACATCCTACGCTCAACTTCTTAATAGCCTACGACCTGATGTCATTGAAGATTTTGATGAAATGGGTAGTGATTTTTATCTTAATAAAGCCGCACTGTGCTTTATGGGGCTTAATTGGCTCATCTATGAACCTAATCGTGAATACGCATTTCAGGCCGCTTTAAAAGAACCGCTCACACAAGCGGACAAAGAAGAGATGTACGGGCAGTTTATTGATCTTTTTGAGGACTTCCTGGAGGAGAGAAATGTTTGCTTTGGAGATCCGAAAGAAAAAGACACATCCGAAAAGGACGCTGTGATCACTGGCGATGATTATGACGAACTCAAGCAGAACATTGAGAGTCTGCTTGTAAATTGGAATTTAATTTAAAAGGAGAGATTTATTGCAATGTGTGAGAACAGCAGATATCTTGGTACGCTTGTTCGCTGGAATAATTCCATTTGGTATGTAGACAATGATGATTGCAATTTCAAAGACGAAAATGACGAAACATCATTGTTTTTGCTTCCAGAAGAATATGCCGATGCGGACAAGAACGCAGAACTGATGCGTAACGGAGATCCGGACAGCATTGGGTATTGGGTTTACGAATCATTGATCGAGCCCGTTAAGGAAGAAAGGAGATAAAAAAATGAGCAAAGTTTTTATTAAAGCCGAAACGACCGGTTATGAAGGAAACGGTGAGTTTTGGGTAAGAGTCGCTGATGAGGAACAGTCCCGGCTCATAGAAGAAAATTATATTGTGACTCCTGAAAATTTGTCTGAAACTATCACAGCAGACGAAATTACAGAAACACTTGATCAGCTTCTTGACGAGGTGGAACTGCCAATTAATCTGTATCATCAGGTGCAAGATTTGTATCGTAGAGCAGCTGATCTTTTATACGGAAAAACAGATACAAAAACAGAAGTCAAATACGATGGTCCATTAGAATCTTTGTTTGAGTCGATATCTCGAGCAATTGAATCTACAGTTCAAATTTGCATTTCGGAATACTCGAGTTTGACATGGCGCTTGTTTGATTTTGGTTGTGAAGCAATGGACCTTATAAGGCCGTGTCTTTATAATCAAAAGGCTTTTAATATGGTGGATATGATCTTGGAAATTCACTATTGGATCGATGCTTACAAGGACAGATATTCAGGCAAAAAGCTTGTCAGAGAATGCTGTCAAGCCATTGTGTTTGATCTGTTTTGCATCATTGACGGTGTTTCTTCAAACAATGATTTCAAAATAGAAAAAACTGTATTTGATGATACGCTGCAAGATGCAGAATTTCATCACTTATGGTGTGAATATTTGAACAAAAAACAATAAGGAGAAAAAATTATGTCAAAGAAAGTAAGATATGGCGTAGCATACGAAGCATATGGCTATGCAATCACAACGGTTCCGGATAGCGTACAAACCAGAGATGATGCCATCAAGTGGTTGAAGGAACATTGGGATTGGTTACCACTTCCAGGAGATGCGGATTATGTTCCTGGGTCAGACGAACTGGATTTAGAGTCTGATATTGAACTCTATGAAGATCAAATATAGACATATTTCTGACCCTTCTGTTTTTAAAGAATTCAATACTCATATAGCGTTTGTGACAATGCCCAGTATTTTTAAGGGAGATAGGACTCAACTTGAGTACGATGAATTTACGCTCAATAAATTTAAAAAGGACAAAAACAGGGAAGTAATATTGGAATATCGTATTGTTGACGATAAATAAGTTAAGGAGAAAAATATGAAATACAAAGATATAGATATTGATGTTAATCAAGAAACAAAAGAAAAACTCATTCGAAAAAGAAAAGAAAGAACAACCGATATTCTTTCAGTTGTTCTTATGCTTTTGATGATAGGTATTTTGTTGGCAATTATACCGACAATTGTTACAATATGTTCGCCTTCTGATGAGAAATACGTAACATTTGTGGTGACTTTTATCATTAATTCTGCTGTGCTTTTAATCGGTCTCTCTTTGCTTCATTTTGTGGCTCTCCTTCAGTCTAAAAGAAGAATCAAGTATTTGCCACTTGACAAAGAAACAATGCAAAATTTAAACATTCACACAATTGAGGATTATTGTAAGTTTTTAAACGAATTTCTTTTTGTGACACCATTTGGAAAAGAGGTAAAAGATAATTTGCCTTTTGGTGATATCACAGAAATTCCGAAGGAAATGCTCGAAGAAATCAACAGTAATTTTCCTGTCGAGGACGGCAGAATAGTTTGGAACGACTTGTATAGTGCGTATTATGTTTTAAAGGAGGATTGCAAAAGTGAGAGTTGGACAAGCACTTGTTCCCAGTGTTGAAGACATTACTCATTGGCGAGAGATGCCTAACCAACCGAGAAAGGAGGAAAGCTAATGACAAAATCTGAATTGGCAAATCTGATTGTAGAGTTTGCACACTGGGATGGCATTAAAAATCCTGAAGAACTTTGTAGACGGTGTACAAAGGCTGAGCTGCAGGATATGTATGACTACGGGTCTGCTTCAGAAGCCGAATATTTGGATTATCTTTACGAAAATTGATATTCATAACAAAAGGGAAGTCTTCGGGCTTCTCTTTTTTCTTTTTTTGTAAAATGATAAACAACATTCGAAATCTTGCAACAGGGTTCACGTTCATATAACAACCATATTAGGCTACAAAAACAAAAATATTTCAATTTTGGAAAATAGCAAACGCCGACAGGAATAAAATCTCTGTCGGCGTAATTTTTTAACCATTTTTTGTCTCTAACTGTTTAAGTTCTGAAAGTGTGATTTTTTCGGTAGCTTTGAGCTGCTTGACAACCAGATTTCTAATTAAAACCAACCTTTCCTGCTGCGTAATACCTTGATTAATTAGAATAGCATTGTAGCTTTCCATATTGGCTAACACCAAAAGCTGATTGAGTGTTGCATAATCACGAATATTGCCGCTTTTATTGGGGTTGGTTTTCCTCCATTCCTTTGCCGTCATACCAAACAGGGCAACGTTTAACATGTCGGCTTCATTAGCATAAGTGAAGGATTTTTGAGCTTGTGTTAGTTCTGGTGGAATAAGATTTTCCTCGATTGCATCGGTTTGTATCTTGTAGTTTATCTTTGAAAGCTCACGGTTTAAGTTCCAATTAAGCGACAGCCGACTATTCTCATCTTGTTTCAGCCGTCTGTAATCTTTCATAATATACAACTGGAACTCAGGAGAAATCCAAGAAGCAAATGCCATTGCGATGTCACTATGAGCATAGGTTCCACCATATCTTCCGGCTTTTGAAACAATACCGATTGCATTTGTTTGTTCAATCCATTTGGCTGGAGTCATAACAAAGCGGTTCAAGCCAGCCTCCTCTTTAACCGCCTCGAATTGCACACGGTTAAAATCAGGATTATGCAGTTCCTCCCATACAGATAGGAACTCCACCGTGTTACGATTGCGCATCCAGTTTTGGATAACAAATCGGGGATCGCCACTGTTCCTGTATTTTGCAATATCGGTTAAGGAAATAAATTCGTTTTGAAAATCCTCGGTATAAATACCAATTTTAAGCCCTTTTGCAGTAATTGTTTCCTTTGTCGGTTTCATAATCAAAATTCCTTTTATAACAGACTTCTTATTTGTTATACAACTTTATTATACAACATTTACTGCAAAAGTACAATCATATTTGTGTCAATTGTGTTTTACAAATTTTCGATCATAATTTTAAAAAGGGGAAGTCTTTGGGCTTCTCTTTTTTGTTGTTTTGTGCGCAAAGTAAAATGTGATATAATTATTCTATAAGTTAATTTAAGAACAGTTATCTTTTTGCGATGACTGTTCTTTTTTGTACTTATTACAGAAAAGTTATAAATTTGAAAGGAGATTTTTATGAAGGAAAGGTTTGAGAAACTGAGAGACCTGGCATCTGATATTTCTGACACTACGGTTGAGGACGCAAACACATATACCATTTTGAGTCTTTGCGATCAGCTAGTGAATGCAATTGATGTTTATTTGGAAGATCAGGAGGAGAATAAACATGAGCAATCTAACACCTAACAACGGCTGGATCAGCGTAAATGACAATCTACCAGATTCACCAAGACAAGTTCTTATCTATACAGACTTTGGTGGTAGGTATGTTGGATGCTATAATGGTGATGCATGGTTCTCTTACGGTTTTAATACTGGTGAGGAAGATAGCCGTGACTTAGTTGTCACTCATTGGCAAGAGCTTTCCGACCCGCCGAGAACGGAGGGAGAGATTTGAAGATTAACTCGGTAAAATAAAGAAAGGTGTTATAGAATGAGATCAATTGATGGAATCAAAGATTTGAAAGATATAACAACATTATTATTATATCTTTATATGGAAGAGGGTAAAACTGTTACATATAACAATGGATTGACAGATATGAGAATAAGGATGGACAGTAATTTTAATATATGGGGTACAAATCTTAAGTTCCCTGACTTACCTGACATGAATTTTAACGAGCAGATGACGGTTCCGTATATGCTTGGTATAATTAATATTCTTAAAAATACAGATCCTGTGGAATTTCCTGGAAGCTGTGAGAGCAGATGGAATGAGATTCATGCACAGGTGGGAACTATGATGACTCTTAATAGATACAAGTTCAAGCTTCCGAGAGCTAAGAAAGCAGAAGCAAATGGAAAGGAGATCAACAATGATTAAATTTGAAAACACTGAAGTTATGGGTTGGGAGTCTGCTATCAGAGGCATGCGCAATCCGATGAACTCTTGGGAGAAGAGCGATAGCAGGTGGGAACCACAATTTGACACTGAGACAGGACCTTGCCATGGATTTTTTGTAATAGGTCCTAACGACCTCAACCTCATGGCTCGTCTTCGCAATGCTGGTACAGATCATCGAAAGTTCATGCGAATGATTACTGTATATGCGGATATCACTGCACCTTTATATTGGTGGAAAGAATTTGACACATATAAGGTCGGCACGGTTGATAATTCTTGTTCAACTATGCACAAGATTGCAGAAAAGGAATTTACGATAGAAGATTTTAGTTGTGAACATCTTGAAAATTCTTGGCTTATTCATTTGAAAGAAACTATTAAGCTATTGAACGAGGCAAGAAACGCATATAATTGGTGTAATACAGACGCTAAAAAAGAGTGGTGGTGGCAAATGATCCAGCTCCTGCCGAGCTCTTACAACCAACGTCGAACTGTCATGCTGAATTACGAGGTTCTGGCGAATATTTATAAATCTCGTAAGAACCATAAGCTGGACGAATGGTCTGTTGGATTTATGGAGTGGATTGAGAGCCTACCATATTCTGAACTTATTACTGGAGAGGAGAAAAATAATGACTAACAAAGAAAGAAAGCCTAGTGGCCTATTGCATTCAGCAGATGAACTAAAACAGCTCATTGTAGAAAACCCGGATTTGCCTATTGTGGTGTTTGCAGGAGATGATGCGAACATCGGTGATTATTCTTATACGAGTTGCAGTTATATTAAGGCATACAAAGGGGAATTTCTTGACTGTGCTCAGACGGTCAACGATTGTATGTGCTACACAGATAGGGATGAATTTGAAGATGATGTGGCAGATGCTTTGGCTGGTGAAGAACAGTATAGAGCTTTGCCAGTCGATGAATTTAATTTCCTCGTAGAGCGAACAGTCAATGAGTACGATGATTTTTGGAAGCCATGCATTCTATTGCATGTAGACAATTGAGGAAAATTATGAGGATTCCAAAATACATTGATGAAGCGTTGAGAAAACGAGCAAATGCCGCCTTCAGATTTCTTCAATATGATGATATTGTTTCCAAATTCATCGAGAAACACGACATTGATGTCAACTCTGAAGATTATGGCGGTGGTGTTGAGTCCATTACCAATCCGTATGAAAGTGAAAACGCTGTGCGAGAAGCTATTTTGGCACATGAGGAAAATTAAGGAGGAAAAGAATGAGTTGGATTAGGGGAGAATTTGTTATTGATTCGATCAGTCAACAATCCCTTGCAAAAGCGAGAGCACAAATCGTTGATCGGGTGAGACACAATGCGGACCTTGAAGAGTTTTCAAATATGGGGGAAGATATTGGTAATATCACACCGATTTATCCACCTGAAAGTTGTTGTAAGCGCTTACAATCAGCAAAAGAATGGTACCAAAAAAGTTATGGAGCTTTTCGCCGTCCGTATCAGAAATATATTCCTTTTCTCGATACAGACAGTCTGCCGAACAATAAACGGTTGCTGACGCTGGAGAAACGACTTCAAGAAGAAACTTCCAAGCGAAATACATATTACAATGCACACAATGTGCAGAATTTGCAGGCCAAGTACATTAGTTGCAAGCGTTGTGGATCAAAAGTCAACAAAGACTACATTCACAATAACAGTTGCCCAGTGTGCCACAACAATATGTTGTCTGATACAGTACAGAAGCGACTGGATGCGTTCAATGCTAGAATTGACGGCTTAAAGGCATCCATTGTTGCCGAAAAAGAAAGACGCGCTGCAAAGGCGCCTACGCGATATTTAGTCGTGTATTGTGAGTATGTAGGTTAATAACAAAACAAAAGAGCCCGCTGCAAAGCGAGCTCTTTTTTGTGTATCTACAGAAAGTTTGACAAGGTACGCCTGTGGGAGTATAATATTGGTGTGAGGTGATAATATGAAAACGCTATATCATGGTTCAAAAGATATTGTCAAAGTTCCTGTATACGGAAAGGGAAAGCAGTATAACGATTATGGGCTCGGTTTCTACTGCACAGAGGATTTAGATCTTGCTATGGAATGGGCGGTTGATTTGGAGCGCAATGGATATGCAAATCAATATGAAATTGACGAAACACAATTATCAATATTAGATCTGAATGATGAGCATTTTACTTTTTTGCATTGGCTGGCTGTTTTGTTAGAAAACAGGCGCTTTACTGTAAATACACCTCTTGCGGTAGAAGCAAAAGAGTATATTTTGCATAATTTTCACGTGAATTATCAAGACTATGATGTGATTGTCGGATACAGAGCCGACGACAGTTATTTTGCTTTTGCACAGGATTTTTTAAGCGGCATGATTTCTTACAGGCAATTAAGTAACGCAATGAAATTTGGCAACTTGGGACAGCAATTTGTACTAAAAAGCAAAAAGGCATTCTCGTTATTAAAATATGTAGATAATCACTACGCTGATGCTGACACATGGTTTGCACAAAAGGAAAGTCGTGACAAATTAGCTCGCCGAGAATACTTCGATGCAGAAAGGAACAAAAGACAAAGAGGGGATTTATACATTACACAAATTTTGGATGAAAGGATGACTGCAGATGATCCACGCCTACGATGAAACATATTTAGAACAAGCAAGAACAATGTTAGGAACAATGCTGGATTTTGCTGTGCATGACTTAAAGTACAATATTCAGGATTTTTATACACTGTTTTGTGAGTCAAAGTTTGCCAAAGCGTTTGAGACAGGAAGCTCGGCTTTGATTGCAGGTAAATCTGGCGTAGAATTGGCTTATGATATAGTTGGAAACAGCGATACCGAGCCGAAATTTGCTATGAACAGAAGTCCGGAATATTGGACCGGGTGGGCACTTGCTTATTATCAGTGGTACACTGCCTTATCATTTGAACAAATCAATGCCTTTATTTCAATTAAAGATATTGTAAAAATGTATCCCAAATATCACGAAATGGATATTATGCAGTTTGTTGACAGTTTGGATCGTCTATATGCGCAGAAAAATCCGGATTCCAACTTAAAGATAAGAAGAATTGCTGCCGGATTGACACAAAGCCAACTTGCCAAATACTCAAAAGTGCCTTTAAGGACAATACAACAGTACGAACAAAGGCGCAAGAATATCAATATAGCGAGGGCAGATACGGTGGCCGCATTGGCACAGGCGTTATCTTGCAAAATTAAAGATTTGTTCGAAATCACATTGTAGTGCATGCGGACGACTGGCCCCAGCTTTGCGAACGGTTGGCTGCATGATTTTACTCAAAAATATAAAGTTAACTTCGATTGCAGCTACTGATGATCAGTGGCTGCTTTTCTTATGCTACTATTTGAATTTCATTTCTTCCCAGATAACCAAAATATATTTTTAGCTCAATTAATAGACAAAAACGGCCAAAATTGTTGGTTGCTTTTTAGACCAATTTTATGCTATGCTATGCTAAGCTTGGTGAGATTAGAGACTTAAAATAGAAAAGGGGGAGAAACTATGAGTGAACTCTATGAAACCAATATGACAACCCATCGGCCCTGGAAAAAGGTACTCAGCGTTGTTTTGTCAGTGATTTTGGCATTTGGCACGCTGATAACATTGACCGTTGGTTCGTCTCGATTGCAGGATTGGCTTGGGATCAAGTCCATGCTGTCTGCCTACGCAGCGGAATATGTAGATACCGCCGGTGCTATCGCCGTTGATAAAGACGCGATGTTGGCCGATCCTCATACCATTAACTTGGAAAATCGAGACGGTTCCAACACGGTCTACCTTTTTTCCGAGCCGATTTCTTTTACCGATGAGAACGGAAATCTGAAGACGAAAGATATTTCCGTTGTAAAAGAGACTGACAAAGCATTAAAAGCCAAAGGTTATACTTACTCCAATGGCCAAAACGACTACCGCATCCATTTTGCACAGCAGGCCGCACAGGGCGTGCTGGTGCAGTTTGACGGCGGCAGTTATACCGTTGCGCCTGTGGGTAGCACCGATAGCGTAGGGGAGAAGCGCACTTCTGTCAGCCTGAACGAGGAGTTCGAGACTTTTTCTTATGCCAATGCCTACGGTGACAGCACCGCTTTGCAATTTTATCCACAGCTTAACGGAGTGAAAGATGAGATCACCCTGGACAAGTTCACTGGGCAGACGGATTTTGCGTTTCGTTTGACAACAGAAAATTGCACAGCCGTTTTGCAAAAGGACGGTACAGTGGAGCTGCAAAACAGCGACGGAAAATGTGTGCAGACCTTTGCCGCACCATTCGCCTATGATAGTGCATATGTTGTGGGCGATAAAAACGATCATTATACGGATTGTTCTTATCAATTAAAGCAGACCGGTGATCATAGCTATACTTTGACCGTCTCTGTCAGCAAAGATTGGCTGCAAAACGACAATACAGCTTACCCGGTCACCATCGACCCGGTGACTGCAAATATTGCAAACTATCGAGACGCAGGCGTTTATAGCGCTGCGGCTTGCAGAGATGTTTGCTATGGTAAAGAAGCCACTTGTTGTTTTGGTAAGTCACAAGAGTACGGCGTAGGTCGAGCATATAATATGTTCACCTTGCCGGAGAGCATTAAAGCTGGCGCTAAGATAAACAGCGCCTATTCCTGGCAGCGTGAGACCACCGGGCGTACATCTGATTTCTATGTAACGCCATACTTGGTGAACGCCTATTGGGAAGAGGGAACTGTCACTTGGAAAAATAAGCCATCTTTTATAAAAGATGTAACCATGACCCGGCGAAATATTAACAGTCATTCTACCGATGACTCCAGAAATGGGTATTGGTACAAATTCAATATCGCCAATGCGGTAAAGCTGTGGGCCAACGGGCGAAAAAATTACGGCATTGTTTTTGTCAGTGAGGAGGAGAAAAAGGACGCATACAACTGGCGCGCTTTTACCTCCAAGCAGTACAGCGACTCTGCCATGCGGCCCTATACAGTCATTAACTATACTAATGACACTAAAGGACCGTCCTTTAATCTTTCCAAATCGACCAACGCTTGGACGAATGGCGATGTTAGTGTAAGTATTTCCAATGCTAAGGATGTGGGCGTGGATGGCACGACAACGCCTGCAGGTTTGGCTACAAAGCCGTTTTGTATCACTACTTCCACTACAAAATCCTACTCGACTGTTAAGTCAGTTGCATACAAGACCAACCAATCCAAGGTATATGGAACTGTTGCAGACAAGGTTGGCAATGCCACCACCAAGAGCGTTTCCATTACGAATATTGATAAGTTGGCACCCGGCGCACCTACCGTTAAACTCAGTACCACCGGTTGGACCAATCAGAACGTAACGGCAACGGTACGGGCAACGGACGCTGCTGCCACAAGCGCCTACGGCAAATCGGGAGTTGTCTTCTATGGCTATTCGCTTACTGGCGCAAAACCAACCGGCTGGCAGACTGTTGATCAGGCTGATTCTGCTACAACTTTCACCCTAAAAAATGGCGGCACCTATCACTTCTATGCCAAGGATCGAGCCGGTAATATCTCTGCGCCCACCACCGTGCAGGTAAAGATTGACAAAAGCGGCCCGGAATTTAGCGTGATTGCTAGCGCAGACAAAACCCAGTTGTTAGTTGAGGTATCAAAGAGCACTTCTGGTATAGCTGGTTATAGCTTTGATGGCGGCACAACTTGGGACTATACAAACAAAACTGAATTTACAAAAACATATGATCGGCCTCAAAATACTTGGAGGGTCCTAGTCAAAGATAATGCCGGTAATATTGCAGACAGCAATGGCTTTTCTTCTGACCCACCTGTAATTTATCGCGATGGCGATTTGGTGGCGCTGTACGGTAGTGGAGATCTGCAATATAAAATTGATAACGGTGAGTGGTTGACTTACACCGGACCGTTTTCTGTAGATCATACAAAACAAACAACCATCCGTGCCGCTTATAAGAATCAGGCTTCCCATTCTGTTCAACTGGTGCTACCGGCGGACTATAATGCGCAAATGGCACCTGTGCATAGCGCAACGGACGCCACGATTACTTACGGTAACGCCCAGTTTGACCTGAGCCGCACCTATATGCCTGCGGACGGCACTTGGTTCTGGAGCACAGACAGCCGGTTGGAGACTGTTGCCGATGGTGTGCTTTCTGTCACTTTGCCGGACGGTTCTCAAACTGCATTTACCCGTAGTGCGCAGTCAAATATTTATACCAACACTTTAACAGATCAAACGGTAGCTGTCTATGATACAGACGGTGTAGTGACTTACGCCTTGTCTGCGGACGACCAGACATATACCTATAACGCTGCAGGATTATTGGTTGCAATTTCTGACGATGCGGGACATTCCATTTCAATTACCCGCACGGAAAGCCGTTTGCAACTTAGCTACGGATCTGGCGATGATACGCTGTCTTATACCTTTGTCTTGCAAAACGATCTGGTGCAGAGCCTGACCCTACCGGACGGTACAAAACTGGTCTATACTTACAAAGACGGTGCCTTATCTCTGGTCAATGAGGATAGCAACACATTGGCCGTGCAGCGCAGCAATCAGCAGCCTTTAGGACAGTACGCTTACGACAGTGCCAAAAGAATAATCAAAGAAAATGACGTCACTTATACCTATGATGAGCAAGGCCGTTTGACCGCCGAGACAGGTACGGATGGCAATACCGTCACTTATACTTATGACGGTACCACTGTGACTACCACGGATGCAGACGGCAACAAGACCGTTACGGAATATGACGGACACCTGCGCCTATGCGCCAGCACGGACAGCGACGATAAGACCATCAGCAATACCTATGATGACCGGGGCCGTTTGGTAAAAGAGGAAGATACCGAGTATTTCTATGCGGACGATACCGACCGCCTGACAAGTACCAAATCCCCGGACCAGATCATTACATATACCTATGATAACCGGAATCGACTGATCCTGACCGTGACTGCTCCCAATGACGGCACGGACGATAGCGAGATCGACGCGCAAAGTAACGATACCACAAACGAAAGTACGGGCAACAGCACTACCGAACCGGACGACGATGAAGAAGCTGTAGAGACCACGTATACCTACTCCGTCTATACAGGCGAGCAATTGTTGCTCCAGTTCACTTCCACACGTTCGTATGATTATAACAGCATTACCGCCGATTACCCGGTGGCTGCCACTGCCTTTACTGTGCAGCGTGAGAATGATGCTGTTAAAGCGCCCACTGTGCCGGACGATGTGACCCAGTACACCCGGTATGACTACGACGGCGCCCTGTGCACCAAATCCTATGAACTACAAAACAGCGACGATACCCTGACCGTAACGACAACCGATTATCTGGACGGCCTGGCTTCATCGGTTACGCAGCAGGAGGTCACTACCAATACAAGTGGCTCTACTGACATGACTGTGACTCTCACAAACTATACCTATGACAGCCTGTGCAATGTTCGCACGGTCTCCGGTACCACGGAGAGCGGCAGCGAAACCTCAGCCTTTAGCACCACATATACTTACGACGATTTGGGTCGCACATTAACTGCCAACGATACCGTTGCTAAAACCCTTACTGCCTATGTGTATGACAGCCGGGGCAATGTGCTGCGCCAAACCCAGACTACAACGGACGATAGTACCGATCAAACCCCGTCCGTGACCCGTACCGTCTATGACGGCTGCGGTCGTGTACTCCAGGTAATCACAGATGATTATGTAGCCGGTGAGGACGGCCTAAACGCCGCCACGCCTGTGGATTCTTACGCCGACAGTACCAAGGGCACACTAAATGCCTATGACAGCCGTGGCAATCTCACCTACGAGCGTAACAGTCAGGGCGTGATCACCAACTTTACGTATAGCGATACCAATAAGCTGGTGCGTGAGGCTTTTGATAAGTATGTGTTTGCCTATGACTATCAGATCAAACCAAGTGAATTGGACGGACAGACGGTATCGTATATCCGCACCATTACTGTGGCGGGGCAGAACTATGCCACCGAATATTACACCGACAAAGACTTATTGATTGCAAAGGCATTTGCAAACGGTCAGGCATTGCGTTATAATTATAATGAGGATGGTAATTTAACTGCTCAGTACCACGATAGCGACGAGACACCCTTTGTCACCTATACCTACGATAGTGAGGGTACCTTGCAGTCCAAGACCAATACGGATACGGGCCTGCGCACCGTATATACCGGTGATTTGACAGAAGTATATCAAGTTGCCTCGGACGGCACGGAGACCTTGTATTACAGTTATTCTAACGAAGAAACGACCGACAGTGGCAAGACAACCCGCATCTACAGCGCAAACACTCTTGGCACGGAGGTCAGCCGTAAGGTAACGGACAATACCGCCAGTTATACCGCAGGCAGCCACGCCTTTACGGTGCAGTCTGCGGAAGACAGCGCCAACCGTACCGCAACGGAGACTTTGACCGCCGGAGATAAGACTCTTGGCACCACTTCTCGCACTTATGACGAGCAGGGTAGAGTCACCGCAGAGACCATCACTTATGGCGAGAATCAGCTGTACTTGAGTTATCAGTACGACGATCAGGGTCGCTTGACCTATTATCGTCAGGGTCGCGCTGCGGATAAGGACAATCATGCCCAGATCAGCCGCTATCAGTATGACAGCAAGGGCCAGCTGGTTCGTGAAAATATCTTCTTCGATAACAAGAGCGCAGGCTTTACCCGCACATACACCTACGACAAGCGGGGAAATATTACTTCTGCCAAAACATATGCCTATACAGAGGGCGAACTGACAGACCAAACTCCCACCAAGTCCTATACCTGCACCTACAAGAGTGGAGATGATGTGTGGGAGGACGAGTTGGTCAATGCCACTGCCATTGATGAGAACAGTTCTCTGCTGTATGATGCAAACGGCAATCCAGTAAAGTATTTGGAATTGGACGTGCAATGGAAATCTGGTCGTCAGCTCAGCAAAATTGCAGGCCTTGACGATGACGGCAACGAAGAAGCCTATGCTGCCTTTACCTATGACGAGAATGGTATTCGCACTTCCGAGCGGTCCATAGAGGATAGCCTTACTTTCGACTTCACCGCCGAGGACGGTGCCATTACCGGTCGGCAGAGTGCTGACGGCAAAAACTACCGCTTTATTTATGACGAGAGCGGCAAGCCTACTGCTTTCTTAATGAACGGTGCCCTGTACCACTATATCACCAATCAAATGGGCGATGTGGTAGGCGTAACTGACGCAGAAGGTAACTTGGCATTAGAGTATTTCTACGACGCCTGGGGCGATAATTTCACCCGTGCGATAGATCAATGCGACTTTGACGGAGAGGAGGGCGGCCTTGGCGCATACAAGTTATCTAACGCAAACCCGCTAACCTACCGTGGCTATTACTTCGATCATGCCATCGGTATGTACTATCTGCAAAGTAGGTATATGAACCCGGTAGTCAACCGCTTTTTCAATGCCGACGACCCGGACATTGCAAAGCAATCTAAGGATGTTCTTGTTGGCATGAACCTGTTTGCGTACTGCAATAACGACCCGGTGAACAATGTGGATATTACAGGTCATATTAGTGCGCGTCAATTAAGTCCAAAATATTTGCTATATCGCGCTGCACATGCGTATTTAATGGCAAAAAACAGGAGATATGAGCTTTCTGCAGCTATGTTTTATCACTTCTTATATGGTAAAGGTAAGCAGATTTCAAGTTATGTTGAAAATAGAATCATTAATGCGTTGCGCACTTCTTCTAAATTCAAACAAACAGTAAAATCAAAATTGAAGCGCAAATCAAGTATTAAATCGAATAAAAAATTTACTATGGAATTTAGTAGTGGTGATTGTTATTATTCTATGCAAAAGATCAGTTTTACATTGTCTGGAAAAAAGAAACATGGACGATGGGAGTTAAATGTTACAGTTTGGGACACCTACGATTTTACCCAAATAAGAACTTTTGGAAAAAGAATAGATATAAGTGTGGGCAATCTCGCCAATGATTTGGGCTATGTTTTGCAGAAACTCAAGATAGGGAAAGCGTATGATTGGAAGGTGAAGTTTTACTATGCGTTTTCTTAACAGAATGCTATCTTTGATTACTATGTTGACTTGCATTATTGTGTGCTTTTCTGCCTGTCAAAGTGAACACGCAAAGTTGGATTACAGTTCTATTCTTTATCAGTTTGCATCAGATCATCATTTCGATATTTTATCAGAATCCGATGGTTATGCGCAGTATGATGCTGAACTGCAAAATAATGGGCAAATCATAACACTTCATATATTAAAAAAGACTAATTCAAATGACTGGTTTGAACTGTCAAGTACAGTAAGCAGCAAGGAGAGTTTGAATTACGCGCCCGTTGTCGATCTTGCAAATCATATATCTAACAAGCAATTTCGTTTAAAACATGTATCTTCTGTAATTGAGTCCAAAGACCCATATTTCAATTATAAAAAGTATTTTCCGAATGTGGACGAATACAAAGAATACAAGGAGTATAAGGTGGGATATTTGGATCTATCTGCTGATTATTCTTTTTTGTATTGTGTAGATGATTTGGAAACATATTTTTATATAGGTGGTATAGTGAAATCGTAGAACAGGGGACAGTTTCTGGTTTGTAATCATTGCATATTATGTTGAGCGCTTTTTCACAGCTCTGTTAACTTGACAATTAATTGGACAATACAAAAGGCCACCGATTATTTCGGTGGCCTTAATCATTTTAATTTAGTCATTATCAGCGTCTGCAAGCTGTTCTTTGGCGAATTCATCCAGCTCATCAAAGTTTGCAAAAGAGCAAATGAAATTGCCTTCGCACACATTATTGTAGCAAAACAGGAAAAGTTCGCCGGTATCTTCATTCACATACAACTCTTCATCTGTACCATTATACCACTTTTCAGTAGCAGGGGACATTTGATTGATGTAAACGTTTCTTTCTTCTGTTCCAACTTCCAGTAAGCTCTGACCTCTAAATTTTCTTGTAACTCTCATAATCTTTCCTTTCTTAAACCAGCAACGTCCAATCGTCATCATCGTCGTCAACATTATAGCAGTCAGGCGGTTCGCAACAATTATACCAACAATAATTTACCTTTCTGAGATCGTCGGTTTCAAATGTAATGCCAAGCTTGTCAAAATACGGAGCAAAGAAGTCTTTCTCTTTGTCACTCAAATAACTTGCCTTTTCCCAATCACCGCATTCTTCACCATAAGAATAGTGAATTACCACGTCTGACAGTCGCACACGCCAGTCAGGCGTGGCTTCTGTTTAAACGACAT
>OGXT01001695.1_pt1 | contig 20427 bp, 26 predicted proteins | sample 1576361 | NCBI WGS metagenome assembly OGXT01 (sample SAMEA3541514, study PRJEB24748) | human gut metagenome | biome: human gut; feature: human-associated habitat; material: faeces | place: China | collected 2012 | reverse complement strand
TTTTTCATGATATAATATATGGTGTAAACAAAGCAAAAAATAGTAAGTTGTAGGGGAGATTGGATTTTATGAAAGAAAATAAGTTAGAAAATTTAATATGGATTATATTTGCCAGTATTGGGGCAATATTTGTTATAATTGGATTGGTTGTGTTTGGAAATATCTTTAACTATGCAAATAAAGTAGATACAGTAGGAACTATTACAGAAATATCATCGTATAGAAATACTAATCATAATAGAAATCATGAAGTATATGTTTCATATACTGTTGAAGGAAAAGAATACGAATCAATATTAAATAGTTATTCTTCTAGTTTTTATGAAGGTAAAGAAATAAAAATATATTATGACAAAGATAACCCAAGCAAAATAGGTGTGAAATCTTTGGATTTATTATTTTTAATATTTCCTGGAATTGGATTGATTTTTCTAATAATAGGAGGAACTGGAATATTAGTAAAAATTAATAAGAGAAGATTAGAAAAAAGATTAAAAGAAAATGGAGAATTAATATACGCGAACTATGTCGAAACAGTTTTAAATACTTCATACCGAGTAAATGGAAAATGCCCATATAATATTATTTGTGAATGGAACAATCCATTAGATAATAATAAGTATATATTTAAAAGTACAAATATTTGGATAAATCCAGAAAACATAATAGAAGAAAAAAATATAAAGCAATTTCCTGTATATATTGACAATAATAAAAAGAAATATACCATTGATATAGAGTCTTTGACAAAAAATATAATAGATTTAAGATAGGAAAGTAAAATACAAATTACAAGTTATAAGTGAAGTAAACCAAAGGTGTGTGTATTTTTTATAAATTATATTATACAATTATTCTTGAAAGAAGGGATAATATGAATCAAGAAAAGATTGGAAAATTCATTGCTGAAAAAAGGAAAGAAAATAACTTAACACAAGAACGATTAGCAGAACAATTAAATATAAGTAAAAATGCTGTAAGTAAGTGGGAAAGAGGTTTGAATCTTCCAGATGTTTCGATTATACAAGATTTGTGTAAAATATTAAATATTACTTTAAATGAATTATTTATCGGAGAAAATATATTAGATGAAAAATATAAGGAAGTAGCAGACAAGAATTTATTAAATGTATTAGAAAATAGTTCATTTACACTAAAAGAAAAAATAGATTTTTATAAGAAAAAGTGGAAAAAAGAGCATATATCAAAAATGATTATTTGCTTTATAAGTTTGATTGTGCTTATAATTGTTCTTAAATATCAAAATGTTGAAGGTTATATTATTGGTGTGATAGCAGGAATGTTATCTACACTATTTTATGTAGTGCTATATAATCAAATGATGATATATGTTGAAAACAATGCTTATAAAAAAATAGAAAAATAAATGTAGTTAATAATTATATATATGGATTTGATGGATAGGAGATGATAAAAATAAATTATTGGTTGTTTTTGTTTATTATAATCTTTTGTTGTATAATAATACCAAGAAGTAATAATAAATTATATTTAGGAATAATGAAAAGAAAAAAGAAAGGTAGGAAAAGAAAGATGCCAAAAGAAATGATAACAGAATTTATGAATAAAGTATGTACCATTAGTTTGTTTAATGAATCTTTTGCAATACAAGGTAAAATAGTTATGATAGAAGATAACTGGGTAAAAGTTGAAGAAAAAAACGGAAATAGAATGATTAATGGAGATATGATTCGAGATATAAAATTAATGCCAGAAAAATATCAAAAGTAACTGTAAAATTACATTTAGCGAATAGAAAGTAATAGATTTTACAAAAATTTCTATTGCTTTTTTTATATCAATAAGGTATAATAAGTATGAAAAGTATAACAAATAAGATTCAAAGGAGAAATATAAAATGGAAAAAGATAAGTATGTAGGTATCTGTAAAGTAGGAGAAAAGGGGCAGATTGTAATACCAGTAGAAGCAAGAAAAATGTTTGATATAAAGTCTGGGGATTCTATTATTGTTTTATGTGATAAAGAAAAAGGAATTGCACTTGTAAAGTCAGATGTAATAGAAGATTTAGCAGATGATATATTAAAGAAATGAGGTAATAAGAATGTATTTAATAAATAAACAATTTAGAACAAGTGATAATAGTATAATTAACTATTATGAAACAGATAACCATAAACCTATATTACTAATTATTCATGCTCAGGGAACAAGTGCAGTTAGTTATTCAAAAATTGCAAAAGATTTAGCAAAAAACTTTCATTTGATTTTGGTAGATTGCTATGGACATGGCAAAAGTTCTCATAATAAAGAAAAATATAATTTAGTAACTCAAGGAAATGATTTAATTGAATTTATACAAGCTATTACTAATAGTAATATATCTGTTTTAGGACATTCATCTGGAGGATTAATTGCTTGTTACATTGCCTCTAATTCTAATTTCTGTAGTAACTTAATATTGGAAGATCCACCTTTATTTTCAAGTAATGGAAATAGAAGGTTTAATACTTTTAATTTTAAAGACCTATCAACAGTATGCCATAATTATATAAATCAAAAAGAAGAAAAAGATTTTGTATATTATTATTTTATGAATCAATATTGTTGGAACTTCTTTCCAGAAAATTCAAGAGAAAAATTAAAAAATAAATTGGGAGAATTTGCTTTAAAATATAGAAAACAACATCCAGAAAAAACTTTGAAAGTTCCATTCTGGCCAAAAAAGTTTTTAGAAGGATTTAATGGCTTGAATGAGTATGATCCTTATTTTGGAGAAACTTTTTATAATGATTCTTTTAATGCAAATGTTAATTATGAAGAATTACTTTCAAATATAAAATGCGATACTTTATTTATGAAAGCAAATACTACTATTGGTAAAGATGGACTTATTCAGGGAGCATTATCAGATGAAGATTTAGAGCAAGCTTCAAAATTAATTCGCAATATCAAAGTAGAATACTTTAATTGTGGACATGGTATTCATAGTGAGAAACCAAAAGAATTTATAAGAAGTGTAAATGGAATAGTAAAAAAGCAAGAATTACACAAAGATTATGAAAGATAACTTACAATTTTTATTGATATTTTAATAGTTCAAATTGATATTACATGTGAGTTAAAAATGTCCAAATTTTTGAGTAAAACAAACTTGAAAAAAGAACATTTTTTATGGTTAGAAAAAACAGTAATATCAATGCTTTTAAACAAAATAGAGGACATACTTTACTAACTAGGGTAGGTGTGTGATAGTGAAAACTATCGCATAGCTACCCTAGAACTATATATGAACATATTTGGAAATTTTTTGATTAATTTTAATTTAAGGGAGAATTTTTATAAGAAAACAGATCTATATATAGTATAGGGAGAGTGAATTAATATGAGTGAAACTTTCAAAATCAATATATACTTCGACGAAAAAGGTGAAGAGTTAGAAGAATTAATAAAACACTTAGTAATTAATATCTTAAAGAAAGATATTTTTGAGCGTTAAAATTTTGTCTTAAATAAGATATAATAAAATTTAAATTCAAATTGTTTTTATCAAGCATAGAAAGGAGGAAAAATGCTTGAACAAATAGAAAAAACAATATACAAGGTAGCAATTTATATAAGGATATCAAAAGAAGATATAGACAGAGGCTATGATGAAAGCGAAAGTATAAAAAATCAAAGAACATTATTAATAGAATATGTGCAAAAATTAGGATGGAAATACCAATTAATAGATATATATATTGATCAAGGCTTTACAGGAACAAATTTTAATAGACCAGCTTTTCAAAGAATGATTAGAGATATCAATTCAGGAAAAGTTAATATGGTTGTAACAAAAGACTTATCTCGTTTAGGTCGTGATTATATAGAAACAGGTGAATATATAGAAAAATGGTTTCCAGAAAATAATGTAAGATATGTTTCAGTAACAGATGGAATAGATACTTTTGAAGCATCAAATGGTAACAATGATATTGCACCATTTAAATCAATATTAAATGATATGTATTCTAAAGACTTATCAAAAAAAATTAGGACAGCAATGCACACCATGCAAAAACAAGGGAAATGGGTAGGTGGAAAAACACCACTTGGATATATAAAAGATTCAAATGATAAAAATAAATTAATAATCTATGAGCCAGAGGCTGAAATTGTAAGAAGCATCTTTAATATGGCGTCTAATGGAGATCAAGTTGGAAAAATAAAAGATTATTTGAATAGTAACAATATTCCAACAGCGAATAAGTCAAGATACAATAAAGAAACATTTTGGGAAAACAAAACAGTCAAAAATATATTGAAAAATAAAGCTTATATAGGTACAACTGTGCAAAATAAAAGATGTAGAATAAGTTATAAAAATAGAAAAGTTAGACTAAATTCAGAGGAAAAATGGATTATTGTGGAAAACACGCATGAACCAATAATAGATAAAAAAATGTTTGATGCTGTGCAAAAAATGGTAATAGTTCAAAGCTATAATAGAAATGAAAAGAAAAATATGTTTTTATTAGATGGATTGTTATTATGCTACGAATGTAAGCACAAAATTGGTGTAAGAGGAAAAAAGAAGGGGAATTATTATATGGTGTGTAATAATTATCGTCGAAATTCAAAGTTAGGGCTTTGCACATCACACGGATTTAGCTATTCTAATTTAGAAGAAACTGTAATTAATTATATTAAAAATTTATTTCAAAAAATAGATAGTGAAAAAATAGAATTAAACGTAAAAAAGAGTATGAATAAATATGATTATGGAAAGATACTTCAGAAAATAGAAAATGAAATAAAACTAATAAATAATAATATTGATCAAATGTACATAGACAAATTAAACAACAAAATAAGTGAAGAAATGTATGAAAGATTATTGAAAAAATTTAGAAATGAAATAGAGAAAAAAGAAAATGAATACATAGAAATTAAGCAGCAAAAAGAAGAATCAAAACAAGATGATACTGAAAAAATAAAAAGTGTTGTGCAAGAATTTTTAAGCCTAAATAAGCCAACACCGGAAACTATGAAAGTAATTATTAATAGAATTGAGATACATCAAGATAAACAGGTAGATATATATTTTAATTTCAGACAATTAAATAATTAAAAAGAAAACATAAGGCTAAATATTAGATTAGTCAAAAATAGAAATCACAACTGCCTATTTTGAAAACAACCAGAAGGAATTTCCATGGCAGTGCCTATGAAAAATGGTGGAATGAAAAAAGAAAAAGTAATTTTTTATGTAATATTATCAGGAGTAACAACAGGAATAGGAGCATTTTTTGGAGCAATACTTGGAGGAATATCACAAGAAGTAATAGCAATGTGCTTAAGTTTTGCAGCAGGAGCAATGTTATACATAGTATCAGGAGAATTAGTACCAGAATCAAATAGTCTATATCACGGAAGAATGACAGCAATAGGAAACCTAGCAGGCTTTCTGCTAGGCATGCTTGCAATGTCACTATAATTACCATTTGGGGGACGTTTCCTAAAGGTTAATCTGTCCCCTCCATTGGTACAAACAAATTTTTAATAAAATTTTAAATGTTCGCTAGACAAGAGCATAAAAATAGTATAGACTAGATAGCATAAACAAAAATATTAAATATGCCAATAAGAAATGGAGAAACAAAAATGCAAGAGTTAATAGAAGGATTAAACAATAAGCAAAAAGAAGCGGTCTTAGCGACAGATGGGCCATGCTTAGTAATAGCAGGGGCAGGAAGCGGTAAAACAAAAGTATTAACACACAAAATAGCATACCTAATAGCCGAAAAAAACGTAGCACCATGGAATATATTAGCAATAACCTTTACAAATAAAGCAGCAAATGAAATGAAAGAAAGAATAGAAGGCTTAGTAGGAGATGTGGCAAAAGATATATGGATGGGAACCTTCCACTCTATTTGCGTGCGTATTTTAAGAAAATACATAGATAGAATAGGTTTTGATTCATCATTTTTAATATTTGACACACAAGACCAAAGAACCTTAGTAAAAGAATGTTTAAAAGCACTAAATATAGATGACAAAATGTTTACGGACAGAAGCGTTTTATCAGAAATAAGCAATGCAAAAAACGAAATGTTAGAACCTGTGCAATATTGTGTTAAATATCAAGCAGACTTTAGAAAATCAAAAATAGGAGAAATATATACTTTATACCAAAAGCGTTTAAAAGAAAATAATGCAATAGATTTTGACGATATAATAAATTACACAATAAAAATATTAACAGAAAATCCAGACGCACTAGAATACTACACAGAAAAATTCAAATATGTATTAGTAGATGAATACCAAGATACAAACAAAGCTCAATTTACATTAGTAACAATATTAGCTTCAAAATATGGAAACATTACAGTTGTAGGAGATAACGACCAAGGAATATATAGTTTCCGCCGGAGCAGATATTTCAAACATACTAAACTTTGAAAAAGACTTTCCGGGAACAAAAATAATAAAATTAGAGCAAAATTACCGTTGTACAGGAAATATTTTAAAAGCAGCAAATTATGTAATAAAAAATAACGAAACAAAATACGAGAAGAAACTATGGACAGAAAACGAAGAAGGAAAGTTACCAGAAATCTATCAAGGTGACGACGAATATGACGAAGCAAGATACGCCGTAGAACAAATAAATCATCTAAGAACAGAAGAATATTTTAAATATTCAGACTTTGCTATTTTATATAGAATGAACTCACAATCAAGAGCAATAGAAGATATCTTCCTAAGAGAAAACATACCATACAAAGTAGTAGGAGGTTTAAAATTCTACGAAAGAAAAGAAATAAAAGATACAATTGCATACTTGCGTTTAATTGCAAACCAATCAGATAACATATCTTTAAAAAGAATTATAAACGAGCCAAAACGTGGAATAGGAAAAACAAGTTTAGATAACGTTGAAGAAATTAGTTACCAAACAGGAAATTCAATGTATGAAGTAATAAAACACGCAGATGAGTATGGTCTAAATAGAGTATTCTTAAATTCAAGAGAATTTATAGAACTAATAGAAGACTTAAAAAGCAAAAAAGAAGAAGTACAAGTATCAGAATTAATAAAAATGGTATTAAGCAAAAGTGGCTACACAAAAGCATTAGAACTAGAAAATACAGTAGAAGCAGAAAGTAGAATTCAAAACTTGGACGAGTTATTAACAGTAGCAATGGAATTTGAAGAAGAATATGCGGAAAATTCATTAAACGAATTCCTAGAAAGTATCACATTGTCTAGCGATGTAGACAATTTAGAAGAATCAGACGATAAAGTTACATTAATGACACTTCATAGTGCAAAAGGGCTAGAATTTCCAGTAGTATTCTTAGTAGGAATGGAAGAAGGAATATTCCCAGGTTATAAATCAATAGGAGAGCCAAAAGAGCTAGAAGAAGAAAGACGTTTATTTTACGTAGGAATTACAAGAGCAAAACAATATTTATACTTAACCTGTGCTAAAAAAAGAACAATATTTGGTTCAACAAGCTACAATGCAATATCACGTTTTGTAAAAGAAATACCAGAAGAATTATTAGAAGGATATAACCAAATAAGTAACAGCAGAGAAGAAAACTTTGAAGATTCAAACTATGGTTGGGCATATGGAACAAATTATTCAGGAAAAGTAAAAACCTACAAATTTAACGAAACAGAAGCACAAATCTACAATGTTGCAGGAAGTATATCCACACCTAAAGCACAAAAAGTGGATAACCAATCAGGCTTTGCGTTTAGAACTGCAGAAAATTTCTTAAATTCATTAAACAAACCAAAACAAGATGTAGATATCTCAAAATATCAAGCAGGAATGAGAATATATCACAAAAAATTTGGGGAAGGAACAATAAACTATGTAGAGCCAGAAGGAGAAGACGCAAAAGTCGATATAAACTTTGACAAAGTTGGTCATAAGCGCTTAATGGCTAAATATGCAGGCCTAGAGATAATATGATGCAATGGGGATGTTTCTTTTTGAGTCATAAATTTTCTAATGCGTTAAAACTTTGCCAAACCTTCTACGCAAAGTTCATTAAAAAAATAAAAAACAAATAAAAACAAGGCATGGTTAATATTTCTAAAATATTTAGAAACATCAAACATGCCTTACATTTTGTTCTATTGTTGCAATTCATTCTTTACAGATTGTATTTCCGTAATAGTAGCTTGTGCAGCAGGTTTGTAATATCCTTTAGATTGAGCAATTTTAAACAATTCATATTGAAAACTTTCATCATTATTTCTAATTTGTTGAAAAGTTTGTCTTAACCCCATATTCTCTGCTTCAGATATAGCACCTTGATAAGTTGTAAGGCTTGACTTTACACCATCCAAAATATCATTTACCATTGTTTTTTCATCCATTTAAATCTCTCCTTTCCCAATTAGGGACAGTCCCCAATTGCTACTTTTTCCCAATTAGGGACAGTCCCCAATTGCTACTCATTTAAAAATGTCATTAATTTTTGTTTTGTATTTAGTGAATCTTGAGCTGATTTTGTAAATAATTGTTTGATTTGTGGGTCTACCGCTTGTGATGCATACGTGTTTAGCTTTTGGTATGAGGTTTCGTGAGCGCCTATTAAATGCCTTAAATTTTGTAATTCAACTTGTGATAAATTTGCCATTTTTATCCTCCTTTTCTTTTCGAGTTTATTTTTATTATTTACTTATTTTTATTTTTTATACCCAAAACATAAGCATACGATTAAAAAACGAAGATAATTCTACGCAATAGCGATAAAAAACAAAAAAATAAGGAAAAACAAAATTTGAAAAAATGAAAATAATACTATAAAATAAATACGAAAAAAAGTGAAAGATAGGAGTTGTTTGAAAATTAGTAGGTTAAAAAGAACAATAGTGCACTTAAGAACATGGACGAAATTTACAATAATAATAATACTTGCAGCATTCCTAATGGTTGGAGCTATAACATACATATATAAGCCAACATACAGCGTTACACTAAATGGAGAATTTATAGGATATAGCGAAAACAAAAGCAAACTACAAGAAAGAATAAACAATTACATAGAAAAAGGAACAGGGGAGAATGTTGCCTTTGTAGAAATAGAAGAGCTACCAGAATATAAACTTTGTTTTTTAAAAAGAAATGTTTCATACAATGATGAAGAAATATACAACAAAGTAATAAGCCAAGGCCAAACATACTACAAATATTACGCAATCTGTGTATCAGATGAAGAAAAAGAATATGTATCAACATTTGAAGAGGCAGAAACCGTAGTAAGTACGTTAAAAGAAAAAAACAGTACAAACAAAGATAAGTTATCAATAGTAGAAAAATACGAAACCAAGTTGGCAGAATTTACAGACGTAGAAAAATGTGTTTCAGACTTATACGTAAAAAAAGTTGTAAAACAAGTTAGAACAGCATCATATGCAGTAGCAGCAACAGGGGTAAACACATCTAGCCAAAAAATAAACTTAGGAATATCACTAATAAGGCCGATTTCAGGAACAGTAACCTCAAGATTTGGTTCAAGATGGGGAAGAAGCCACAAAGGAATAGATATAGGCGCCGCGAAAGGTACGCCAATAAAAGCAGTAGCCTCAGGAACAGTTACAGTAGCACAATATGGATATAGTGGAGGGTACGGAAATTATGTTATGATTTCACACGGAAATGGAGTTCAAACACTATATGGACATTGCAATAGCCTAAATGTAAAAGCAGGGCAATCAGTATCACAAGGTCAAGTAATAGCATTTGTTGGAAACACAGGAAATTCATACGGAAACCATTTACACTTAGAAATAAGAGTAAACGGAGTTGCACAAAATCCACAAAATTATTTATACTAATATAAAAGATAATGAGCTTAAGAAATTTATTTTCCAAGCCCATTATTTTTTGGTAAAGAAAGATTCTAAACTTTCTTTACTGCATAAAATGCTTTGTTAAACAAACGACCTTGTTCATCTAATTTTTTTACAAAAATATCAGAACTATTTACAAAGCTTGCAAATTCAGAAATGCAAGAAAGCAGTTTAATAGTATCAAAATATGTATAATCTATATCAATAAGGCAAAAATACAAATTCCCCTTAAACTCATACAAAGAAAATTTTTTAGCAATATTATTGAAATTTAAATTAGCGCTGCTAACAAAATTAATAAAGTCAAAATAATTGTCAAAAGAAGAAAAAGCATATATTGCATTATTAGAGTTAAAAGACAGCAATTTTTTCCTAGCAAAAACCTTACCTTTAAAAGCAGTTTGCGGTTTATTTGGAAGAGTTCTTGTTACAGTCAAAACAAAACTACCGCCAGACATTGCAAAAGCTTCGATACGAATAAGATAATTTTTCGTAGAAAATCCTATTTCCTTTTCAGCCTCAGCAAGCATCTCAAAAAACAAATCTTGTGACTCTATGGAATCAGTCATAAAAGTATGTAAATCAATATTTTTTTCAGACAAATCATCGACAGTTAAAGTAATTCTAATTTTATCTTCATTTAATTTTTCAAAGCGCATCTTGAACCCTCCTAATTGTTTATAAATTAATTATAACACTAATCAAAAGCAAAATAAATGAACAATATTTGGTAATTAATATATGATATGTAAAAAATAAAATCCCGTTACTAAAAAAAATGATTTTTTACCAACTTTCCTTGAAAAAAAAGGAAAATGCATATATAATATTTAGGACAAACAAAAGAAGATAGAAAGGAAGAATAAAAATGGCAACAAAGGAAAAAAATATATGGATATTATTATTATTTATATTATCAGGAATAGTAATAGGAGGCTTGCTGGGGGAACTAGCAGGAAACGTAGACTTTTTGTGGTGGCTTAGCTATGGACAAAACTTTGGACTATCTACACCAATACAACTAGACCTAAGCGTAGTACAACTTTCATTTGGATTAATGTTCAAAATAAACATAGCAAGCATAGTAGGAATGATAATAGCAATAGTAATATATAGAAAAGTGTAGTAAAAATTTAGGGGCTTAAGGAAAGGAAGGAAAATGTTAACATTAAAACAATTACCAAATGCCGAAAGGCCCTATGAAAAATTAGAAATGTATGGAGAAAAATCTTTATCTAATTCAGAATTGCTAGCAATTATACTAAAAACAGGAACAAAAAATCAAACAGCAGTGGCACTTGCACAGCAAGTACTAGCACTAATAGAAAATCGAAATATTCGAGCATTGCACGAAATATCAATAAAAGAATTACAAAAAATAAATGGAATAGGTAAAGTAAAAGCAATCCAAATAAAAGCAATATGTGAGCTAGCAAAAAGAATGTCTAGGCCACAAGACTTAAAAACACAAATAAAAAGCTCAGAAGACGCAGCAAATTTGCTTATGGAAGAGCTAAAATATGAAAAAAACGAAATAGTAAAAATTCTAATATTAAACACAAAAAATATAGTACAAAAGATTGTAGATATTTCTATTGGAAATACATCATCAGCGCCAATAGAGCGAAAAAGAATTTTTGAAGAAATTCTAAAAACCGGAATGAGTACATTTATTTTAGTACATAATCATCCTAGTGGAGATGTAACACCAAGCATGAATGATATAAAAACCACAAAAGAAATAAAAATGGGAGCAGAATTATTAGGGCTAAAATTATTAGACCATATAATAATAGGTGACGGAAAATATAAAAGTATATTATCTTAAAAGGAGAAAAGAAAAATGAAATTATTTTCAATCAATAGTAAAGATATTGGAATTGACTTAGGAACAGCAAACACACTAGTTTCATTAAGAGGCAAAGGTGTGGTTTTGCAAGAACCTTCTGTAGTAGCAATAAATGTAAAAAGCAATGCAGTTTTAGCAACAGGAGATGAAGCAAAAGAAATGTTGCGGAAGAACACCTGCACAAATAAAAGCAATAAGGCCATTAAAAGATGGAGTTATTGCTGATTTTGGTGCCACTCAATTAATGCTAAAAAATCTTATAGGAAAAGTATGCCAAAGATATAATGTAATTAGGCCTAGGGTAGTTGTAGGCGTGCCATCAGGAATTACAGAAGTAGAAGAAAGAGCAGTCGAAGAATCTGTACTTCAAGCAGGAGCAAGAGAAGTATTTTTAATAGAAGAACCAATGGCAGCAGCAATAGGAGCAAACATAGATGTAGCAGAGCCAGCAGGAAATATTATAGTAGATATAGGTGGAGGAACAACAGAAGTAGCAGTTATTTCTCTAGGCGGAATTGTAGTAAGCAATTCACTAAGAGTCGCAGGAGATGAGCTAGACGAAGACATAATAAATTATGTAAAAAGAGAAATGAACCTAGCAATAGGCGAAACTACAGCAGAACAAATAAAAATGCAAATAGGTTGCGCAATGCCACTAATGGCAGATATAACAATGGAAGTAAGAGGAAGAGATTTAGCAACAGGTCTTCCAAAAAATGTAATAGTTTCATCATCACAAATACAAGAAGCAATGGCAGAGTCAATTTCAGAAATAGTAGAATGTGTAAAGCAAACTTTGGAAAAAACACCACCAGAGCTAGCTTCAGACATAGTAGAAAAAGGAATAGTACTAGCAGGTGGAGGAGCTTTAATACAAAACTTAGACAAATTACTTAGCATAAAAACAGAAATGCCAGTATATATAGCAGAAAATCCATTAGAATGTGTTGTAAAAGGAACAGAAAAAACAATAGAAGATTTAGAAAAATTAAAATCTGTATTAATAAATGGGAAAAGAAGAAAATAGGAAGGAGCCATAAAAGGTGTACAAAAATAAAAAAACAAGCATAATAGGAATAATAATTACAATAGTAATATTGGTAATTGTAGTAGTAGTTTCTAACATAAAAATAGAAAACGTAACTCACATAGAAAATGGCGTAAGTATGCTTGTAATGCCAATTCAAAATGGTTTAACATACCTAAAAAACTGGATTTCACGGAAACAATAACTTTTTTACAAACATAAATACCTTGCAAGAAGAAAATGAAAAACTAAAACAAAAAAACAGTGAACTAGAACAATCTTTAAGAGAACTAGAAATAATAAAATCTGAAAACAATACCTTAAAAGAGTATGTAAACTTAAAAGAAAAATACAATGAATTTCAAACAGTGCCAGCCTATGTAATAAATAAAGACATAAGCAATTACAATGACACAATAATAATAAATGTTGGTTCAAAAGATGGAGTAGAAGTAAATATGCCAGTAATTTCAGAAAAGGGATTAGTAGGGCACATTATTTCAGTTACAGAAAGCACAGCAAAAGTAGAAACAATAATAGATACAGCAAGCACAATTAGCTGTGTAATTACAACCTCAAGGGATATGGTTATAGCAAGGGGAACCTTAAACAGTAGCTCAACATTAAAAGCCACATATATCCCTACAAATGCAACAATATTAGAGGGAGATAAAATAGAAACCTCAGGACTTGGTGGAATATATCCTAAAGGAATCCATATAGGAACAATAAAACAAGTAGTAAATACCAAAAACATTACAGATAGATATGCAATAATAGAAACAGCAGTAAACTTTGAAAAATTAGAAACAGTATTAGTAATAAAATAAAAAGCTTTGTGACCAAACTTGTAAAGTAGAAAAGGAGGAAAGATGAAAAAAGCACTAGCAATCATAATATTAATAATATCATTTTTAATAATATATTTTCTCCAAGCAAACTTCTTTAATTGGTTCACAATAGCAGGGGTAAAGCCAAACTTATTTATAATATTTATACTATTTATAAGTTTATATGGAGGAACAAAAGTAGGAATCCCATTTGGAGTTATATCAGGATTGTACTTAGACATTCTGCTAGGAAAAACTTTAGGAATAAATGCAATAATGTTTGGAATAGTAGGACTAATTGGAGGATATTTCGACAAAAACTTTTCAAAAGAAAGTAGAATAACAATAATACTTATGGTAATAGGAAGCACCATAGTATTTGAAACAGGCAGCTATATAATGCAAATAATAAAGGAAGCTATAAACATAGAAATACTAGAATTTATAAAAACACTTGCAATAGAGGCTGTGTACAATGTAACATTAACAATAATACTTTACCCATTAATGCAAAACCTAGGGTATAAAATGGAAGAAATTTTTAAAGTGCAAAAAATATTAACAAGATATTTTTAAACAAAACAAAAATAAAAATGGAGGTGATTAGTTGAACTATAATAAAGATAAACAAGAAAAATTAAGGTACAATATTGTATCTACTTTTGTTTATATAATAGGAATTGTATTATTACTTCAACTATTTAATCTTCAAATAATACATGGAAGTGAATATAGAGAACAGTCAAACACAAGGCTAACAAGGGAAAGCGTGTTAGAAGCAGCCAGAGGTAACATTTCAGACCAGTCAGGCAACAAACTAGCAACCACAACATTAGGTAGCAGTTTGCAATTATATAAAACTAAAATAGACAATAGCACATTAAACAAAACACTTTTAAAAATAACACAAATACTAGAAAATAATGGCGATGCATATGTAGACACCTTGCCAATTAGTGTAGAGCCATTTGCATTTACAATAAATGAGCAAGCAGCAAATGAATGGAAAATTCAAAATAAAATAGACGAAACCAAAACAGCAGAAGAATGTTTTTACATATTAAAAGAAAAATACAAAATAGAAAACGAAAATGTGCAAGAAGCAAGAAGAATAATGACACTTCGCTATTATATAGCAAAAAATGGATATAGCAATACAAAATGCGTAGAACTAGCCAGCAGTTTAAACGAAAACAGTATAGCAATGCTTAGTGAGCAAAATGCAGATTTCCCAGGAGTAACAATAGCTTCAAAATCAATAAGAAGCTACCCAGGTGGAAGCTTGGCATCACACATATTAGGCTATACTAGCAGTATTTCTTCAGAAGAATTAAAAGGAAAAGAAGATACCTATAGCCAAAACGACATAATAGGAAAAACAGGAATAGAATATATAATGGAAGAATACCTAAAAGGTCAAAATGGAGTAAAACAAATAGACATGGCAGTAGACGGAACCATTACGGACGAGTACATTTCAAAAGAAGCAGTAAGTGGTTCAGACGTTATATTAACAATAGATGCAAACCTTCAAAACGTAACAGAAAACACACTAAAAAATAGCATACAAAGCATTAGTACTGCAGAAGGTGTAACAGTTACAGGAGGCTCAGCAGTAGTAATGAAAGTAAAAACAGGCGAAGTACTAGCAATGGCAAGCTATCCAGACTTTAACCCACAAGACTTTGTAGGAGGAATAAGCACAGAAAAATGGACATATTACACAAAAGAAGCAGAATCAGAATATGCAAGAATGCATCCATTTGTAAATAGAGCAATATCATCACCATCATCACCGGGGTCAACCTACAAAATGGTAACAGCAATTACAGGCCTAGAAACAGGAGCAATAAAAATAAAAGAAAAAATAAATGACGTAGGAATATACAAATTTTCATCAGACTATAACCCAAAATGTTGGTATATAAGAGGACATGGCTACTTAAATGTAACAGATGCTATTATACATTCATGTAACTATTTTTTCTATGAAGTAGGAAATAGAGTAGGAATACAAAACCTAGCAAAATACACCAAAGCATTAGGACTAGGAAAGAAAACAGGAATAGAACTTTTAGGAGAAGAAGCAGGATATGTAGCAAGCCCAGAAACCTCAAAAAGCTTAGGCCAAGTATGGAATGGAGGAGATATCTTACCAGCAGCAATAGGCCAAGGAAACAACAGCTTTACAACACTTCAAATGGCCAAATACACTAGTATGCTTGCAAACGGAGGAAACGACATAGATGTTAGCATAATAAAATCTGTAATAGACTCAAATGGAAACGAAATAGATAAACAAGAAGTAAACAACTATCTAAAAAGTCGTTTAGGTTTGCAAGAAGACACCAGCGAAAAAGTAACCTTCAAACAAGAAAATTTAAATGCAATACTAGAAGGAATGAAAGGTGTTACTACAGAATCAGGAGGAACAGCATATTCAATATTCAAAAACTTTAATATAGAAGTTGGAGGCAAGACAGGTTCAGCACAAACAGGAAGAGTAGACGAAAATGGTAAAAAAATAACAAATGCATGGTTCGTAGGTTTTGCACCATATGATGAGCCAGAAATAGCCATAGTAGTAATGATAGAAAATGGACAATCAGGAGGAAAAGCAGCGGTACCAGCAAGAGATATAATAGCAGAATACTTTGGAATGAATGCAAACCAAATAACAGAAAACATGCAAGCAATACCAACAGTGCAAGTACAAAATTAACTTTAAAAAACTAAAAAATAGGAGGGGTGTACAAGTGAAAAACTATGTAACAATACAACTAAAAAAAGATGAGATATGGATAAAAGTAGCAGAAGACGCAGAAGAAAAAGAAATAATAGAAGGCCTAAAAAATAAAATAGAAGACCTAGAAAAATTATATAAAAATGACACAACACCTATTAAAGTAGTTGGAAAAATATTAAAAAATAAAGAAATAGAAGAAATAAGAAAAATAGTAAAAGAAAGAATAAATGTAGATATAGACTTTGAAAGCCCAACGACACTTGGACTTCATGGAATAAAAAAAGGTTTTTATAAAGAAATAAAATCTTCAGAAACAAAATTCTATAAAACCTCATTGCGCTGTGGGCAAAAAGTAGAATTTGAAGGAAGCATAGCAATACTTGGCGACGTAAACGCAGGGGCAGAAGTAATAGCAGAAGAAAACATCATAGTATTAGGAGAACTACGCGGACTAGCACATGCAGGAGCAAAAGGAAACAGAGAAGCAATAATAGCAGCAAACAAAATAGACTGCCCACAAATACGAATAGCAGACAAAATAAAAGAATTCGAAAAAGAGGAGTTAGAAGAAACTAAAAAATACATCTATATAAACGAAAAAGACGAAATAGTACTAAACTAATAGGAACAGTAGGGACGGTCCTTTTCGTTCCGATTTCGGAACACTCGGGACACTCCTTCAAATTTCAGATATACGTCTAACAATAGGTGAAAAGCAAAAAGAGAAGAGAAGAGCAGATGTCAGAAGTTGGATATTCGACATCAGATAGCAGACCTCTGACTAAAACGCTCTAACAAAATAGTTCAAAAATACCTATTGTTATGTAAAGGACAAAATTGACCCGTCCCCAAATGTCCTTTCATTAGTTTAGCTTAAAAGAAGTAAAATTAAAGCAATATAAAGGTACGAATCTTTTACCTCTTCTTGATAAAGAAAAAACAAGATGCACATAATAAGCAAATCATCAAAATGAAGTTTTAAACCTAAAATTTCAAAACACTCATCATAAAAATGAACATCATTATTTACTTCAGGCTCTTTAGAAGCTGAATTTTCATCAAAATGTAAATTGCCAGAAGTAGAGTTGCCAAGACTAGAGTTGGCAGAAGTAGAATTTCCAAAATTAGAATTGCTATTAAAATTGCCACTAAAGTTGTTACTAAAATTGCTAGGGGTGTAAGGCTTTTGCACATTTTTAGAAGAATATTTGTCAAAATTATGTAAAGAAGAATTGCCAGAATTTTTAGGAGCAGGAGGCACTACAGGGGTAGCAGGAGAGGGGCGTCTTCTATAATTATTATAATTCCTATAATAAGGCGGAAAACCAAAAAAAGGATACATATTCATCATTTCATTTTTTCACCACCAATAGGACCAAAATTCTTCATAAGAGAACTCATATTAAGCAGCTGAATATATTGGTCAACTCTTTGTTTTCGGCTAGGCTTTAAGTAAGGTTTTAAAGAAAGCAGCAAATTAGAACTAGGGTTATTACTACTAGAATTCATTTTCTCCATAATTTGCTTAATCTTCATAATAGTATTTATATCAATATTAGAAAAAAGGTTACTTTGACTATTATCATTTTCAAAACTTGAATTATTGTTCAAATTAGAATTAGCATTTTCAGAATTATTTCCAAAAGAAGAAACAAACTCTTCAAAGTTAGGGAAAGAGGAATTAATATTATTATTCATAGATAAATCACCTCGTATATAACTAATAATATGCACAAAATAAAAAAGTGTTACACATAACTGTAACATTGTAATAAAAATTTAATATAAAACGCTCCAAAAGACCTTCCGTAAAGGCAAAAAGGATGATAGGCCATTTGCAAAGCAAAGTAATATTGCAAATAAAAAAATAATGTGTAAAAATGTAGATAAATATATAATAAGGAAGAAATATGACCTACTAGATACGAAAAAAGACAATCCTTGTTTAACTTTTAACATGGGAGGACAATTGGTATGAAAAAGGGGAGAATGAAAGCTATAGCAAGTATGCTAGTTTTGGCAATAACATTTGGATATTTCGGATATTTACAAACAGCAATCGCAAGCGAAGTTGAAAACCAAAACAGTAAAACAAACCAAGCAAACGTTGAATTTGATGCATACCTTATGAAAAACGGAGAAAAAACCTACTCTGATACAAAAACAATAGGTTCAAAGAATTATTTATATGCTGCATTAACAGTAAAAAATGCAGGCTATTTAAAAGACGCCAAATTTGAAGTAGAAAATGCAAATTTCGAATTCGACACTTCTTTCTCATCTAAAGAAGTATCAAAAGTAGAAAACAATAAAATATCATATAATTTAATCAAAAACGGAAGTGCAGTAACAATAGCAGTTCCTTTCCAAGGGACTTTTGCCCCAAAAATCGATTTGACTCAATTTAACAAACAAAACGTTGTAAAATTCACAGGAACATATGTAGATGGAAACGGAAATGAAAAACAAGTTAAAAAAGAAATTACAATTGGGTTAGCATGGACAGCAGAAAAACATGCTGAGTTAAGTGCGCAAATTTTAAAATTCATTCAGTTTAATTCAGAAAGCAAAAAATCAATAGTATTACAAACATATTTACAATCACATTTGCAAAACAACACATTACCAATAAAAGAAAGCAACATAGAAGTAACATTACCAACAATAGAAAATCAAAAGCCAGACGAAGTACAAGTATATGCAACAAAAACAGTAGCAACAAATGGTGACCAAACAGGCGAAAAATTTACAAAAGAAAACTATACATATAATAAAGAAACAGGAAAATATGAAAATATAATATATATGCCATGTACTTCAGAAAATAATTTTGAACCAAAATTTCCGTCAGAAGTACCTGATATGATATATTTATGTTTTCCAAATAATCCTACAGGAACAGTACTTACAAAAAGTCAATTAACAAAATGGGTAAATTATGCTAAAGAAAACAAATCAATAATTTTGTTTGATAGTGCATATGAAGCTTTTATAACAGAGCAAAATGTTCCACATAGTATATATGAAATTGAAGGAGCAAAAGAAGTTGCAATAGAGTTTAGAAGTTTTTCAAAAACAGCAGGTTTTACAGGTGTAAGATGTGGATATACTGTAATTCCGAAAGCTCTAAAAGGATATACAAATTATGGAGATGCAGTTGAATTAAATAAATTATGGAATAGAAGACAATGTACCAAATTTAATGGTGCATCATACATAACACAAAGAGGTGCTGAAGCAATTTATTCTGAAGAAGGAAGAAAACAAATAATGCAGAATATTAAGTATTATCAGGAAAACGCTAAAATAATTAGAGAAGGGTTACAAAAAGCAGGATATACTGTATATGGGGGAATAAATGCACCATATATATGGTTAAAATTACCAGAAAATGTAAAATCATGGGATTTTTTTGATAAATTATTAAATGAATTGGCAATAGTAGGAACACCTGGAGTAGGGTTTGGTCCAAGTGGAGAAGGATATTTTAGGTTAACAGCATTTGGAAGTAGGTCAAATACAATTGAAGCTATGGAAAGAATAGCATCTAATATATATAAATAAGATAGAAAACAGAGCATATGTAAAAATAGCTCTGTTTTTTGAAAATATATGAAATAAAAAGTCAATTATAGAACTGCAAAAAAATCGCAAAAACATTGAAAAATCAATTGACATAGAGAAATAAATGTTATATAATGGAAAAGCATGTAAGATTAGCGATGAAGTAGGATGTGGCTACAACCTTTGAAATAGCAGGGTTGGAGGGAACTCCTATGGAGTATGTCGTGGCTTAGACCAGGCGGTAAGTTATTAAAATATAAGCACTTATCCCAAGAAAAATCATGCAAAAAACTTGGGTTTATATATTAGATGTTGATGAAACACCAGGGTGCGTTTATAACTTCCGACTAATAATTTAAAATTTTAAGGAGGGAAAATTTACATGGCAACAGTAACAGGAAATGCGGTAGCAAGCGAAAAAATCAGAATAAGATTAAAAGCTTATGATCATGTAGTTTTAGAACAGTCTGCTGAAAAAATAGTAGATACTGCTAAAAAAACAGGAGCAAAGGTTTCAGGTCCTATTCCACTACCAACACAAAAGGAAATAGTAACAATTTTACGTTC
>OGXT01001684.1_pt1 | contig 20527 bp, 16 predicted proteins | sample 1576361 | NCBI WGS metagenome assembly OGXT01 (sample SAMEA3541514, study PRJEB24748) | human gut metagenome | biome: human gut; feature: human-associated habitat; material: faeces | place: China | collected 2012 | reverse complement strand
CCATGAAGATCGTGGGCCACACCGACTACCAGACCACCGCGAACATCTACACGCACCTCAAGGAGGAGACGCTGCGCAGGGCTTCGGTCAATATGGAGAAGGTGTTTGCGGAAAGGGAGAAGGTGAGGGAGTGAGGGGATAGGGAAGAGCGGGCTGCGTCGTACCTTTCGCATAGGCCATCTGGGATTGGGGTGTGCCATGTCCTGCGGGAGATACGCTTTATGAGGCTCGGGCTCCTTTCCGGGTCGTTGCTGGAACGCAACGATGCCGGATGGGGGTTCGGGCCGTTTTTTTTATTGCAGTTCAATATGGATGGTAGCGCCACAAAGCTTGTACATAATGCGCTTTCAAAAAAACCGATAATGATATCTATCAGTTTTTCATTTACCTTCGGGAAAAAGAAAGTGCTCCTGTTGAAGCAAAAGCATCGCAAAAGATGGTCGAAAGCCAGTCCAGCTGGATTAGATAAGGGACCTGTTGACAAAGACAAGATATGGGCTGAGAAAACATATTCTCGGCCCATATTTTATCCATTAGCATTGCAGAAAAGATGGCTTTAACCATCCTTTTTAGGTTTAATGCCATGGCAGACAGGAGACATTCCTCAGTCGCTGATTCCTTTTTTGTCAACAGGTCCAACTCTTGACAGTACCTGAGAAACTCGCCCTCCACAAGTGGCGGCCTTATCTTCTTTTCTTTCTTCACCTATTGCAAGAAGCCACTTTGCTACGTTCAAAGTGGCTTCTTTGACAGTCTGCTGGGATTTTCGTTTCAGACGGAAATGTCCTTTCTGCCCGTCAGCTTAAAGAACAGCAGCAGGGAAAGTACGGAGGTAACGGTCAGAACCGTTGAGTAGGCAGCAGCGTTGCCGAAGCAGTCGCGTATGACCTCCGTGTAGATGGAAACCGTCAGCGTCTGGGTACTGGCCCGGTAGAGCATGATAGAAGAGGAAAGCTCGCTGATCACCGTCACCCAGCTCATGATTGCGCCGGACAGAACACCTGGCAGCATCATGGGCACCATGATTTCGCCGAAGGAGCGAAGCTCCGATGCGCCCAGAGAAATGGAGGCTTCCTCGATACTGGGGCTGATTTGGCCGATGATGGCCGTGCTAGAGCGGATGGTGTAGGGCATCCGTCGGACAGTGAGGGAGATGATGATGATAGCGGCTGTGCCAGTCAGCGCCAAGGGCGGCTTGGCAAAGGCGTAGAGGAAGGAGATGCCAAGCACCGACCCGGGAATGATGTAGGGGAGCATCGTCAGGGTATCCACCGTGGAGGTCAGAGCGGAACGCTTGCGAACCGCTAGGTAGGAAATCATTACGCCCAGCAGCACCACAAGCGCGATGGCACAGAGGCCAAAGAGATAGGTGTTGCTGATAACGAGAGGATTTTTGGAGAATATCGTCTCGTAGTTGATCAGGGAAAGCTTGCTGGTGAACATGCCAGGCGTCGATTCTTTGAGGAAGGACGTCACGATAACCGTCAGCTGAGGAAGCATGGCCAGGAGCACCACGAAGTATACAAACACATGGCACAAGGCACGGGGCAGAGGCTTGGGCGTACGCGGCTGCATGGGCTTGAGCGCGGACATGGAATAGCTGTGTCGCCGGGCGATCCACCGCTGGAGGAAGAAAAACACCAGCGTGATGGCCATGATGATGACGCACAAGGCGGCGGCGAAGTAGCTGTCGTTGGTAACCTCGCCCATAAACTGATTGTAGAGAACGACTGGGAAGGTGCGATATCCCTCGCCAATGAGCATGGGTGTGCCGAAGTCGGAAAACACACGCATGAAAACCAACAGCGACGAGGCCAATACCGTGGGCATGACCAGCGGAAGAATGATGCCGGTCACACGCTGGAAGTTGCTGGCGCCCAAGCTTTCGGCCGCTTCATTAAGAGAGTTGTCCAGGTTTTCCAGCGCGCCGCAAACATACATATACACAAGCGGGAAGGACTGAAGCGAAAACACTAGGACAATGCCCGCAAATCCATAGATGCCGGGAAACTCGATGCCCAAGAGGGCGTTGAGCGCCTTAGTGATCAGGCCGTTGCGCCCCAGGAGCTGAATCCAGGCATATGCGCCAATGAACGGAGGGGAAAGGTAGCTGACAACGATGAGAATGTTGAGCCACTTGCTGCCTGCAATGCGCACCTGCCGCGTGATGTAGGCCATCAAAAGCCCCAACGTAGCGGAAATAAGGGTGGCAACGATGGTCACCTTAAAGGAGTTGGTCAGGGTGTTGACGTAGTATTTGCGGGTAAAAAAGCGGGTGAAATTTTCTAGGGTCAAGCTGTTATCCGCTGGATTGATGACGGATTTGTAGAGAATCAAAAGGAGAGGATAGACCACAAAGATCAGAAAGACAGCCAGAATCAAAAGCGTGAAAAAGGTCCATATTGGGGCATTTTTCCTGCGCATGCCTATACCCCCTCGCGAATCAGGGACACTTGGCTTGCAGCGTCAAAAATATTGATCTTTTCCTTGATTACCTGCAGGCGAACCTCCGTGTTGTCCGGGATGATTTCGGTCAGATCGGACGGGGTGATCACTTCAAGCTCGTTACCCGCGGAATCCTCCAGGAAATAGTGAAGATTGATGCCCAGGAAGACGCTGGACCTGACCGTGGCGGGGATGCCAGGTTGATCCTTGGAAACGATCTGGAATTCCTCAGGCCGAACGGCCACCAGCACTTCTCCCGCATCGCGGCTTTCGGGCCTGAGGTACGAGCCCTCGACCGAGTAGCCATGGCCCATGTCCACCTGACCGTTTGTCACCTTTGCGCTGAGAACATTGCTCAGGCCGATAAAGGTCGAAACAAAGATGTTTGCGGGCCGCTGATAGAGACGCTTGGGTGTGTCTATCTGCTGGATGACGCCATCGTGCATCACGGCGATTCGGTCGGAGATGGCCAGGGCCTCCTCCTGATCATGGGTGACATAGACGGTGGTGATCCCAATTTGCCGCTGGATGCGCTTGATGACGTTGCGCATCTCCACACGCAGCTTCGCATCCAGATTGGACAGCGGTTCGTCCATTAGCAGCACGTCCGGCTGAATTACGATGGCGCGGGCCAGCGCCACGCGCTGCTGCTGTCCGCCGGAAAGCTGGGAGGGCATGCGGTCGGCGTACTGGTCGATTTTGACTAGCTTGAGCATTTCATCGGCCTTTTTGCGCCGCTCGGCTTTGACGATGCGGCGGGTTTTGAGGCCATAAGCCACGTTGTCGCGCACATTCATGTGCGGAAAGACAGCGTAGTTCTGAAAGACCATCCCCATGTTGCGGCGGTTGGTGGGAATGTTGTTGACCACCTGGCCGTCTACGCGGATCTGGCCTCCCTCGACGGTATTAAATCCAATGATCATGCGCAAAAGCGTGGTTTTTCCGCAGCCGGAGGGACCAAGAAGCGTAAAGAACTCGCCGGGACGAATGTCCACCGACAATCCGTTGATGACGGTATGGTCACCGTAACGCTTGATGACATGATCAATTTCAATGGCAACGCCCATGCTGACACCTCGATTCAAGCCTTAAAAGCCTTTTATAAATCCAGCCCCGCAGGATGCAGGGCTGGAGGGGAATTTCTCCCGAAGACGGAAGGGCAAACAGAGGTCACTCCATCATCATTTCGACATGCTCAAGATAGGTATTGACGATCTCGGGCTTGTTTTCGGCAATGTATGCCGCGCTGTAGGTGTCAAAGAGCTTGATGTCCTCGTTGGGAATCATCTTGTCATTGACAGGAATGCCGGAGCGCAGGGGACGCAGGTTCAACTCAGCGGCCACGGCGGTCTGTACTTTCTCGCTGAGTACATAGTCCACAAACTTCTGCGCGGCCTCCAGGTGGGGAGCATCCTTCACAATCTGGATAGACTGTCCCGAGAAAATGGTGCCCTCCTTGGCATAGACGACCTTGACAGGATACTCGCCGGCAGCCTGGAGCTCTACGCAGGGGTCCTCGTAGCTCAGGCCCACGCAGTATTCGCCGGATGCAACGCCGTTATATACCTGCGAAGAGGAAGAGGCAACCTTGCCATCGAGATTGACGAGGAATTCATCGATGAAATTCCAGGCTTCATCGGACATGGGATCGCCGTTCCCCATGCCGTAGAGCATGCCGATGAGAGACTGGAAGGCGGAGGAAGAGTTGGCCGGATCAGCCGCGATGATTTTTCCCTTCAGTTCGGGCTGAAGCAGATCGGCGTAGCCCTCCACGGTGATGCCAAGCTCGTCAAGTTTTTCGGTGTTGACAATCAGTACGTTGGGCTCGGCAAACGCGGGATTAAACACATTGGTCCCATCGTTTTGGAACAGCGGGATCATCGCGTCGTTTTCGCTGGATACGTAGACCTGGAACAGGTCGCGGTTTGCAGAAAGCATGGTTTCGTCGGCTGCCCAGTGAATGTCAACCGTCACGGCGCCGCTTTCGACTTCCGCTTTGATGCGCTGGTTGACTTCGCCAGTGGAACCAGTGATCATTTCAACCGTGAGGCCCGTTTCGGCTTCAAAGGCGGGAATAACGACGTTGTTGAGCCGTTCGTTGCGAGCAGAATAAATCACAAGATCAGCCGCCATTGCAGCACAGGCGAAGGAGAAGGTAAGAACCAGGGTGAGTAACAGGCAGAAGAACTTCTTCATCCAAAGAACCTCCTTTTTAGTAGTGCAGTTTTCACAAAAGCAACTATCAACATTTTACGTCGATTTTACAATAAAGTCAAGTCATATCTCCTGAGATTTGCTAGTTCCAAAAAAAATACGATATAATATGTTGCGATTTGTTTCGCACCGCGGCCGTTGCTGCCATACCGGAAAGCGTGGAAGGCAAGGGGTGGCTGCGCTGGACCTTACAAAGGACGTTCCGCGTTTCATCCTGGGAGATTGAGTGGAAATTTTGGGCAACGAATGGATCATACCCGCCAATGAAATCAAGTCAAAAGCGACACGGAGGCGTATCTGTGAGCATCCTGGCCCGGACCTTTAGATCATCCGAATTGCATTTTCAAGAGTGCGCAGGCAACGCTCAGGAATGCGGCTTGGGCATTAGCTTGGATACAGGAAAAAAGCGTTAGTGTTCCTGGGCACAACCATTTTCCAAGCATCCGGCGGGAAAGACCGCACAGCCGGCCTTTATCGACAAGCTAAGGACACTTTTTATGTAAAGGGTCCTTATGATAAAAACACCATAGAGGGTCCAGACTGTTTTCGGAGTGGTATGATATGAAATCTGCTTGCGTGGAATGGTGGGAGATCACGCCGGGCAGCTCTCGCCCGGACGACATCCCAAGCAGGTCAAGCCGACGCTGACCCCGCACTATTTCCGGCACAACTACGTGACGCTGCTCTACGAAAGCGGCGTCGACCCGCTGGTCGCCATGAAGATCGTGGGCCACACCGACTACCAGACCACCGCGAACATCTACACGCATCTTAAAGAAGAGACGCTGCGCAGGGCTTCGGTCAACATGGAGAAGATGTTCGCGGACAGGTCGGAGCCGGGGGAGAATAAATGAAAAAAGGCTGTGAGCCGTAGAAGAATATGGTTTCAACAAGCCCTCGTATGCGTTTGCTTCATACAATAACCTCCTGTTGCAATTTGCTTCTTGCATACTGCAACAGGAAGTCCTTTTTTCATTGTCCGTTTCGCAGAATGCAGGTGATGAACACTCACACTGTGATCTACATGAATTTTTTCCCTTCACCCCAGGCGGTTCCTACCCGCTGCCCCAGGTTTACATAGCCAGTGCCAAAAGGATCGTACAGGATCCTGCCCGTTTTCAGGGAATCCACTCTCTCGTTTTGAGCCAGGACAGAGGCATCCGCGGCGACATTTACAATCTTGGCAAGGACCGTGGAAAAATTGGTGCCACGGACAATTTCAATGAGCTGGCATTCGATGACCAGAGGGCTTCCCTCAATAATCGGCGCATTGACAAATCGTGTAGGTTTGTCAAACATATTGGACAGGAAAAGAAGATAGAACCTCTCTGGGAGCAGCCCAAAGAAGCGGACGCATGGGACGGAAGTTGCTTCGATGAGCCCTTCCCAGAAAAACGGACACGAAATTACCGAAAAAAACAGAATGAATCTTTGAAATTCTGCGGGAAGCTCGTTCATGCAGCGCAAGATGGCAGGAGGTTTGCTTCAAACTGGGCTGGAGACAGCCAGCCCAGTGCAGAATGTGGGCGGACCGTGTTATAGAAGGCCTCCAGGTAGGCGAATACATCGGCCTGTGCACTGGCCCGGGTGGGATACTGTTTGAGATGGATCAGCTCGCACTTGAGACAGCTGAAGAAATTTTCTGCCACGGCGTTGTCGTAGGGATCGCCCTTGCGGGACATGCTCTGCCGAATTCCATAGGACTTAAGGCACTCCCGGAAGGCCCCAGAGGCGTACTGGACGCCCCGGTCACTGTGAAAAATGAGCCCCTTGGGCGGTTTACAGCGGCGGACTGCCAGATGGAGGGCTTCCAGCGTCAGGGATGTGTCGATGCGCTCAGAAAAGGCATAGCCCACCATTTTTCGGGTGCACAGGTTCTTAACGATGGACAGATAGAGCCAGCCCTCTCCGGTGGGAATGTAGGTAATATCGCTCACCCAGGCTTGATTTGGCTGGCCGAAAGAGAACTTTCGCTGCAGAAGGTTCGGTACAGGGGGTAACTGTGCCGGGAGTTGGTGGTGACTTTGTAGGCTCGGTGTCTCCCTGAGACGATCCCGGCAAGCCGTAACTGCCGGTGGACACGCTTGCGGGAACAGCTGAATTCCGGCTGGAGCAGGTGGCAGAGACTGCCCAGGGCAGGATAGTTCTGGTGCAGTTCCACCCATCTCCGCCGAAGTGCCTGATTCCTCCGCTCCCGCGCACAGGGGTTGTGTTGCGCCCAGCCATAGTAGCCGCTGCGTGAGATCTCCAGGACCCGGCATGCCTTCTCCACAGGGGTTCCCTGGCAGTGCAACGTCTGGGCGCAGCGATGTTTGTCCGCTATGGTTTGGACAGGATGCCGACGGGTTTTTTAGAATGTCAATGACCTCATCTTTCTCGACAAGCTACTTGCGCATGGAGCGGATTTCCTCCTCCAGTTCCCGGATACACCGCTGTTCCCGGTTGGCACGGCTGACCTGACCCATCTGCACCCCTGCAGCCAACTACACAGAGTGTCAATGCAGATACCCAAGTCCCTTGGCTCTCGTCACTGCTCTGTTACCATCCGTACTGCGCCGACCTTGAATACCTCGTCTCACCGAAACGGCGGCGTCCCATTTTTCTTCTGCTTTTGTTCCATTTTTCGACCCCTGTTTGATTTTTCTGTCCGCCAATTCGGGCGTGGAGGCACCCGCTTTGCGGCAGAACCATCGGTTCCAAAAGGCAGAAAGTTTTCCAAACACAATGAAAAAGGTATGTGAGCAGGGATTGCCGGTATTTCATGTCCTACATTATACTTTTTGTGAGACTTGAGCTCCTTTCCTAGTTGTCATGCAACTCAACTATACCAGGGCGCCAGGTCTCTCCCTTTTTTTACTGCCCAATATGTATTGTAGCTCTATACTCATTAAAATTGAGATTCTCAACTTCTCATTGTGAATTTGCCTCATGCATGGTATAATTCTTTTAATCATTTTTCCGGCTGTGGAGGTGTTCTCTGTGGCGATTTGCTATAAAAAGCTTTGGAAATTGTTAATCGACCGCGATATGCAAAAAAAGGACCTTCGTCTTGCCGCTGGACTAAGCACAAATGTTATCGCAAAGCTTGGTAAAAATCAGAATGTTTCAACCGAAGTGCTGGGGAAAATCTGCAAAACGTTGAATTGCGAAATTACCGACATTATGGAATTTGTAGACGAAGAACCGATGCAAATTAACGATGACACTTAAGAAGGCTGGTGATCCACGTGGCAAAGTTAGAAGATCTCTCTGTAGGTAGCGTCGTCAAAGGCCTACTTTCAGAAGAAGCGATTACCGTCGTATCCACCAAATGGTACGGGTCTGATAGCGTGGAAGTATTTTATAAAACCCATCAGGGAAAAACCGGCTCGCAGATCCTTTTTCGTGATACGGAACCTTCGTTAGCTGTGCTCGAGAAGAGTCTCCCTTGGAGCTTTGATGTCCCTGGTGAAAAGCTGCGCTTGATTTCAGAAGCATACCGTATCCATCTGGCTCACCTGTTTGACCCTTACTTGGCTGTACACACCTCAGCCATTGAACCTCTTCCGCATCAGATATCAGCTGTATACGAGGAAATGTTGCCTCGTTTGCCATTGAGATATGTTTTGGCGGATGATCCCGGCGCTGGTAAAACGATCATGACGGGTCTACTCATCAAGGAACTTGTCATCCGCGGTGATCTCAAACGCTGCCTCATCGTCTCGCCAGGCAATTTGGCCGAACAGTGGCAGGATGAGCTCTTTTCCAAGTTCCATTTGCGCTTTGAAATTCTTACTAATGATCGCTTGGAATCCGCTGTAACCGGAAATATCTTCACAGAAGTCAACTATTGCATTGCCAGGCTGGATAAGCTATCTCGCAATGCAGAATTGCAGGAAAAATTGAAGGTTACAGATTGGGACTTGATCGTGTGCGATGAAGCCCACAAAATGTCAGCAACCATGTGGGGCGGCGAAATCAAGTACACAAAACGTTATCAGCTGGGCCGTTTGCTGTCGAGCATTACACGTCATTTCCTCCTGTTGACCGCGACTCCGCACAATGGTAAGGAAGAAGATTTTCAGCTCTTTATGTCGCTGGTCGATCCGGATCGCTTTGAAGGGGCTTGCCGTACCAGCAATCAATCCATTGACGTATCCGATGTCATGCGGAGATTGGTCAAAGAGGACCTCCTGAAATTCGATGGAACCCCTCTATTTCCTGAGCGCATAGCTTATACGGTCAATTATGACCTTTCTCCGATGGAAGCGCAACTTTACACCAATGTCACCACCTATGTACAGGAAGAGTTTAATCGCGCAGATAAGCTGGATGGCACGCATCGCTCTTCTGTCGGGTTTGCTTTGACCATTCTGCAAAGACGCCTTGCTTCTTCTCCAGAGGCCATCTATCAGTCATTGCACCGCCGGCGGGAGCGTCTGGAGACTCGTCTGGCAGAAGAAAAGCTGGGAAAGCGTGCCCAGGATTTTCCTTGGCAGTTTGATCTTCCTGAGGACCCGGATGACCTTGACGATCTGCCCTCCGATGAGTTGGAAGCCAAAGAAGAAACCGTTGCTGATCAGGCTTCTGCGGCTACAACGATTTCTGAACTGGAAGCTGAGATCGCCATACTCCGTAGACTTGAGGCGATGGCCAATCAGGTGCGCAATAGCGGAAAAGACAGAAAGTGGGATGAGCTGTCCTCAATTCTTCAGGATAACGAGTTGATGAAGTCTACGGATGGAACCCCTGAAAAACTCATCATCTTCACGGAGCATCGCGACACATTGAACTATCTGGCAAACAAGATCCGCACACTTTTTGGCCGAGAAGAAATTGTCGCAACCATCCACGGCGGCATGCTGCGCGACGAGCGGCGAAAAGTGGAGATGTTATTCAAGCAGGACAAGGATGTGCGCATTCTGATTGCCACAGACGCTGCGGGCGAGGGCATCAACCTGCAACGCGCGCACCTGATGGTCAACTATGACCTTCCATGGAACCCGAACCGTCTGGAGCAGCGCTTCGGTCGCATTCATCGTATCGGTCAGACGGAGGTCTGCCATCTGTGGAATATGGTATCCAAGGAAACCCGAGAAGGCGCCGTTTACCAGCGTCTGTTTGAGAAACTTGAGCAAGAGCGCAACGCCCTGGGCGGTAAAGTTTTCGACATTCTCGGCAAGGTGTCATTTGACAACAGAAGCCTGCGCGAATTGCTCATCGAAGCGGTGCGCTATGGCAACAGGCCGGAAACCCGCGCCAAGCTCTATCAGGTGGTCGATCGCTCTTTGGATACAAAGGCGCTGCGCAAGCTGCTTGCTGAAAGGGCCCTGACGGAGGACACCATGGATGTCCATCGCGTCATGGCGATTCGTGAAGAGATGGAACGCATGGAAGCGCACAAGCTGCAACCGCACTTCATCGAAGCCTTCTTCATGGAGGCGTTTCGCGCTCTGGGCGGAACGATACGCAGCCGGGAACCCGGACGGTATGAGATCATCAACGTGCCCTATAAGGTGCGCTCCCGCGATCAGCTCATCGGTTTCGGCGTGCCTGTAGCCTCTAAATATGAGCGCGTCTGCTTTGACAAGCAGTTTTGCAGCGTGCCGGGTAGCCCCATCGCCGATCAGATCTGTCCGGGCCATCCCCTGCTTGAAGCGGTCATCGATCTCATGCGCGAGCAGAATGCCGATGTGCTCAAGCGAGGTTCCGTGTTGATTGATGAAAATGACCCGAGCGAGAATGCACGGCTTCTGTTCTATATTGAGGATGCCATTCAAGATGGTATCACACTCCCCAACGGAACGCGCCGCATCATTAGCAAGCAGCTTCAGTTTGTTGAAATGGATGACGCTGGCCAAGCCAAAAATGCCGGTTATGCACCTTATCTGGATTACCGACCTGCAACCGAGGAAGAAGCCGCAGCCGTACTTCAATATGCTAAGGGACAAGCGTGGCTCTCACAGAATATTGAAGAGCTGGCTGTGCACTATGCCATTGCAAACATCGTGCCCGTGCACTATGGCGAGGTCAAAGCGCACAAGCAACAGATGGCAGACAAGATCGCAAAGGCAGTCAAAGAGCGACTTACCTGCGAAATTCAGTATTGGGATTTGCGGGCGGCCGATCTAAAGGAAAAGGAAGCCGCAGGCAAACCCAACGCAAAGTTGAATTCAATCAATGCGCAGCGCCGTGCAGATGACCTGCAGGCCAGAATGCAGCGCCGTCTTCACGAGCTGGAGTTGGAAAAGCAGGTATCTCCATGCTCACCTGTGATCATGGGCGGCGCCCTCATCATTCCGCTGGGGCTGCTCAATCGGCTCATGGGCCGCCCGAACACAGGCGCGCTCTTCGGCGCAGATCGTGCAGCCATTGAGACGGCTGCCATGAACGCGGTCATGCAGCGCGAAATCGAGCGAGGTTTCGTTCCCAGCGATGTGAGCCAGCAAAACGTTGGCTACGACATTGAGTCTGTCATTCCGCAGAGCCAGAGGCACGGCGGGCCTTGCCTCCGGTTTATCGAGGTCAAAGGACGGCGCGTAGGCTCCACCACCGTGACCGTAACACGCAACGAAATTCTGACGGCGCTCAATAAGCCTGATGAATTTATTCTCGCCATCGTCGAGGTGGATGGCACACGGACGCGGATGATTTACTTGCACAACCCCTTCCGATCGCCTCCGGATCTGGGCGCATGCAGCGTCAATTACGAAATTGCCGATTTGATTCGAAATGGTCAAATCGAAGAGTGAGGAAAATATATGAGTGTCAAGAAACTGATCGAAGTGGCCCTTCCCCTGGAGGCCATCAACGCAGAATCCGCCCGCGAGAAGTCCATCCGCCACGGCCATCCCAGCACGTTGCACTTGTGGTGGGCACGCCGGCCTTTGGCTACGGCACGCGCGGTCATCTGGTCTTCTTTGGTGGACGACCCCTCCAGCCACCCGGACCAGTTTCCCACGGAAGAGGCGCAGCAGCGGGAACGCGAGCGCCTGTTTGCCATTCTGACGCGGCTGGTCAAGTGGGAGAACAGCAATGATGAGGCCATCCTCGCGGAGGCAAAGGCGGAGATCATGAAGTCCACCGGCGGAAATCCCCCGGCGCTACTGGACCCCTTTGCCGGCGGCGGCGCCATTCCGCTGGAGGCGCAGCGCCTCGGGCTGGAGGCCCACGCTCACGACCTGAACCCCGTAGCCGTGATGATCAACAAGGCCATGATTGAGATTCCGCCCAAATTTTCGGGCCAGGCGCCCGTCAACCCGGAAAGCCGCGCGCAAATAGGCTGCACGTCGAACTGGAAAGGGGCTGCGGGCCTGGCAGAAGATGTGCGTTACTACGGCGAGTGGATGAAGCAGGAGGCCTTCAAGCGCATCGGCCACCTGTATCCCAAGGTCCGGATTCCCAAGGAGCAGGGCGGGGGCGAAGCCACCGTTATCGCCTGGATTTGGGCGCGGACGGTGAAGTGCCCCAACCCGGCGTGCGGGTGTGAGATGCCGCTGGTACGTTCGTTTACGCTTTCCAAAAAGAAGGGAAAGGAAGCCTATATTGAACCTGTTTTTCATGACGGAACATTTGATTGTTCTATAAAAACGGGTTCTCATAAAGAAACGGGAACGGTTAATCGTAAAGGCGCAATATGTCCAGCCTGTGGTTCTTCAGTAGATTTTCCCTATATTCGCACAGAGGGAAAGGAAAAGCACCTAGGTTTTAAACTAATGGCAATCGTTGCTGAAGGGAGAAATGGAAGAGCGTATTTGCCAGCCAACAATGAACACATTATTACAGCAAATATTGAACGCCCTGATAACTATCCAGATGCATCCTTGCCGAAAAACCCGAGAGACTTCAAGACGCCTAACTATGGCATGCAATCGTTTGCGGACCTTTTCACCAACCGCCAACTGACCGCGCTGACCACATTCAGTGCGTTAGTGGGCGAAGCACAGAAGAAAGCCGAAGCCGACGCCGTGGCAGCCGGCATCTTCAACGACCACATTCCGCTTGCCGAAGGTGGAACCGGCGCGCGCGCCTATGGCGAGGCGGTGGGTGTGTATTTGGCATTTGTTGTGGATAAATTGACGGACTATCATTCTTCGATTTGCTCGTGGAATCCTCCCAGAGATGGAATCAGAAATACTTTTGGAAGACAAGCTATCCCTATGGTCTGGGACTATGCAGAAGGAAATCCATTTAGTAATTCGTCAGGCTGTCTTGATAATATGCTTGAATGGATTACAAAATCTTTAGCTTTATTTCCCTCTATCCCCTATGGGTATGCTAAGCAATTTGATGCCCAATCAGATAATGGGATGCACGACATTGCTATATCAACAGATCCGCCTTATTATGATAATATTGGCTATGCTGATTTGTCAGACTATTTCTATATTTGGATGCGTCAATCACTGAAAGAAACATATCCCAAGTTGTTCCGTACACTACTGGTTCCCAAGGCAGAGGAGCTTGTTGCAACGCCCTATCGTTTCGAGGGCAGCATGGAAAAGGCCCGCGACTTCTTTGAGGACGGCATGTTCAACACATGTTGCCAGCTCTATCAGTATGCACGGGAGGATGTCCCTGTCACCATCTACTATGCCTTCAAACAGAGTGAAAATGACGAGGACGAAACCACGGCGTCTACCGGTTGGGAGACGATGCTCTCCGCCATCATCCGCGCGGGCTTTGCCATCACGGGCACCTGGCCCATGCGGACAGAAAAGCCCGGACGGACCATCAGCAATGGCACCAACGCCCTTGCCTCCAGCATCGTGCTAGTCTGCCGCAAGCGCCCGCAGGATGCGCGCAGCGTGACCCGCCGCGAGTTCATCAATGCCCTGCACCGGGAGATGCGCCCGGCGCTCACCAAGCTCCAGTCCGCCAACATCGCCCCGGTGGACCTGGCGCAGTCGGCCATCGGCCCGGGCATTGGCGTGTTTAGCCGCTACAAGAGCGTGCTGGAGAGCGACGGACAGCCCATGGGCGTGCGCGCAGCTCTGCAGATCATCAACCAGGAGCTGGATTCCTTCTATAACGAGCAAGAGGGCGAGCTGGACCGGGAGAGCCGCTTCTGCGTGGAGCTCTTCAGCCAGTATGCCTTCAACAACATCAAATTTGGCGATGCGGATATACTGGCCCGCGCCAAGAACACCAGCGTGCAGGCGCTGGCGGAGCGCGACGTGATGATGGCCGCCAAAGGCCAGGTGCGTCTGCTGACCCGTGAGGAGATTCCCGAAAAGGTCGATGCCCATGAGGAATGCACCTGGCTGCTGACCCAGCAGCTCGCCCATGCCATGGAAACGGGTGGTGTAAAGGCCTGTGCCAGCGTCGTTAAGGACATCTTCGGCAGCAACGCGGAGAATGCCAAGGCGCTGGCCTACCGCCTGTACACCATCTGTGAGCGCAAAAACTGGGCTCAGGAGGGCTTCGCCTATAACAACCTTGTCGTCGCCTGGCCGGACATTCAGTCTATGGCCGCACAAATGCAAGCCTCGCAGCCGCAGCAGCTGAGAATGGATTTGTAAGGAAAACGGAGGAAGAGCATATGTCAAATTACGAAATCATCGGTCAAGCGCTGGCTATCCTGCGCGAGCCGCTTGCCGGTTATGTCTTGCAGCAGCTTCAGACAGTCCCTGAATATAAGATGAATGATGCTTGGTGGCAGCAAGGCGTGCTCGAAGCCGTTCACGATGAGCGCGATTTCGACCGGCTTGCACCATTGGTGGACTATGGCGAGCGTCTGGATGCGCTGGATGTTGCCATGTGCCTGAATTTGATGATTAGTCATTGGCCCAATCTATTTAAGTATCGCCTGCCGAACGCGGCGCGCTCCTGGCTCAGTGAAATTCGAGAAGTGCGCAATGATTGGGCGCATTTCAAAGGAACTGATTTTACGGACAAGGAAACGGCCCGGGCGCTGGATACCATGTCCCTGCTCGTCGGGGCCATTGATGGCGAAGCACAGGAAGGAATTCAAAAGCTCTATCGCTTGGTGGCCTATGGTTCGGAAATGGGGTCCACAGCCTCGACCTCGAATAGTTCAGATGCCGGAGCGGGCAAAAAGTCTCTGGGCGTCATGCAAATTACACCGGTCAAGGGCTTGCTCAGTTGGCGAAACGTCATCGAACCGCATCCCGATGTGGCGCAGGGCCGCTACAAGAATGCTGAATTTGCAGCTGACCTTGCGCAGGTGGCGCGCGGCGAAGGCGCGTATGAGTACCGCGATCCGGTTGAGTTTTTCTCTCGCACCTACGTCACCGAGGGAATGAAGGGCCTGTTGGTACAGGCCATCCGCAGGGTGAGCGGTAAGGATGGCGAACCAGTCATTCAGCTGAAAACCGCTTTCGGTGGCGGCAAGACCCACAGCATGCTGGCATTGTATCATCTGCTCCGTGGCCGCGCGCCGATCAGCCGCACCCCCAACATCAAGAGCGTGATCGAGGCGGCAGAGGTCGATCGCCTGCCGGTGTGCCGCGTGGCCGTACTGGTGGGCACCGCCCTTGAGCCAGCCAAGAGCAAGCGGTTGCAAAATTTCCCCGGTATCACCATCAACACCTTGTGGGGAGAGATGGCCGCGCAGTTAGCGTTGGATGCGGGCAATCCCAAACTATATGACCTCGTTAAAGAATCGGACAAGAAAGGCGTATCTCCGGGCAGCGAAACCCTCAAAAAACTGTTTGACGCCTGCGGGCCCTGTGTCATATTGATCGATGAGTTGGTGGCCTATGCCAAGAAACTTTGGAAGGTAGACGGCTTGCCTGCCGGCTCCTTTGATAACCTGATATCCTTCATTCAGGAAATCACAGAAGCAGCCCGTGCAAGCCAAAACAGTCTGGTGGTGGCTTCCATTCCGGAATCCGCCATCGAGATCGGCGAAGAGGGCAGCGGCGGACAGCAGGCGCTTGCCGCTATTGAGCATACCTTCGGCCGAATGGAGGCCATCTGGAAACCTGTTGCCGCAGACGAAGGGTTTGAAATCGTCCGCCGCCGTCTATTCTTAAACTGCAAGGATGAAGCAGGCCGTGACGCTGTCTGCCAGGCGTTCAGCCAAATGTATCAGGAAAACAGCTCGGATTTTCCCGCCAATGTCAAGGAAGTCGATTATTTACAGCGGATGCGTTCGTGCTATCCTATCCATCCGGAGGTCTTCGACCGCCTGTATGAGGACTGGGCAACCATTGAGCGCTTTCAAAAGACACGCGGTGTCCTCCGACTGATGGCTGCGGTTGTTCATAATCTGTGGATGAATCAAGACGGCAGCCTGCTGATCATGCCCGGTTCGTTGTCCTTAGATGTTTCCACCATCCGCGACGAATTGACGCGCCATGTCGGCGACAACTGGAACGCGATCGTCGATCATGAGGTGGATGGAAAGAACTCCATCCCCTATCAGAAGGATCAGGAAATTCCTCGTTTTGGGCACATCATGGCAGCCCGGCGCGTCGCGCGGACCATTATGCTGGGCAGCGCACCGAGCACCCGGCAGGATACCATCCGCGGTCTGGAAGCCTCGCGCATTCGTTTGGGGTGTGTACAACCCGGGGAAAACATTGCAACGTTCAACGATGCGCTGAGCACACTGCAATCAGCGCTGACCTATTTGTATAGCAATCCATCGAATGATCGCTTCTGGTTTGATACCCGGCCTACATTGCGTAAAACTGCGGAAGACCGGGCGAGCCAGCGCTCCAATGAAGAAGTTGAGATGGAAATTGAGCGCCGCCTTCGTCAAAATCGTAAGGAGCGCCCGTTTGGCCGAATCCACATCTGTCCAGAAAGCTCTATGGATGTCAGCGATGAGCAGGATATTGGCCTTGTCATTTTGAAATACCGCGACACCTATAAGCGCAACGAACCGAGCGACAATGCGATTCAGGCGGCTGAAAACATTCTCAATACGCGAGGTACGTCACCCCGAATCTATAAGAATATGCTCGCATTCATTGCTCCCGATCAAAACATGATGAGCGCCTTGCGCGAAGAGGTGAAGCGATTCCTCGCATGGACATCTATCAAGGAAGACAGCGTCGATCTGAATCTTGACGAAGCGCAAAAACGCGAGACGGATAATAATCTGGAGCGCAGCAACAAAATCGTCGAAGCGCGTATTTTGGAAACCTACTGTCATTTGCTCGTGCCTTATATTGACCGCGAAGTGGATCTGAAAACCATCGTATGGGATGAGATCAGCATTCGGGGGGGCACCGATAATATCATCGCCAAGGCTGCTCGCAAAATGCAGCAAAATGAGCAACTGATCACACAGTGGGCGCCTGCTCTGCTGAATATGCAGCTGGATAATCTGCTCTGGCAGGGGCGCAACGAGATCAATGTCGGCGAGCTCTGGAAGATGCTGTGCACCTATTGCTACTTACCGAGGCTGGCTTCGTTCGACGTTTTGCAGACATGCATTCAAAATGGAGTCAATTCTGAGGATTACTTCGCCTATGCTGACAGTGTTGTGGACGGCAAATACATTGCACTCAAGTATAACCAATATGTAGGCTTTGTAGATCGCTCTGGATTCCTGGTGAAACAGGTGGCTGCGCTCAAGCAAAAAGCAGCAGAAGCACAAACAAGGCAGGATTCAGCAACAAAGCCAGTTCTTCCACCGGAAGGACAGGGATCAACACCCATTGATATACCGCCAGTGCAGCCCCCCGTCATGCCACCGCAACCACAGAACAGACACTTTACCATGACAGCTACCCTGGATAATACCCGGGTTGTGAAAAATGTGGGGAGCTTGATGGACGAGGTCATCAATCATCTCATGCAGGTTGATGGCGCACATGTTGAAATCAAGTTGCTGGTCGAGGCACATATGCCTGATGGAACACCAGTGAATATCGCACGAGCCATCAAAGAAAACTGTGCAACGCTGAAAGTGGATGATTTTGGTTTCGATGAATTCGAGTAAATATACCCGTTTGTGCAGTGAAGATTGCGTAAGTATATTGCAGGAAAAGGGGGACGACAGCAATGGGAAAAAGTATACCTGCAATCGTTACTCCTGAAGTTTTGAGCTGGGCGCGTGGGCTTGATAAAATTACAGTGGCCGAGATAGCCAAGAAAATAAAGGTCGATACTGCTAAAGTATTAGCCTGGGAGGCTGGTAGCGAATACCCCACTTTGGCGCAAGTCATGCGGCTGGCACCCAGTGGGGCAACAAGAAGTACATGAATATGAAGCACCTTGAGGCTACTCTTGGGGAAGATTCCATTGCTGGCTAACTGCATTCACCCCAAGGGCTGCATACCAAAGTAGGAAAACCGCGCTCATTACCTTGCATTTCTATTTAACCAAATTGTATATCGTTGTTCCAAGTGAGAAAATAAAATCAACTACATCTGATGTATCAGTATGAGTAATAGCTTGACGCTGAAGCAACGCATTTGAATAATCGCCTTCATGAACAATTTGATTTCTGCGAATAGAAATATTCTTTAATTTGATTTTTAAGTAGTTCTCATCTAAACCCATTGATACAGAAATCCTTTTCCACTTATTTGTTTCATCCCAAATAAGAGATAGTCCATCTGAAATCTTAATTGGTTCTTGATAGGATTGAAAAGTCAATTTATGCACTATTTGTGCTTCAAAAATAGTAACTGCTAATAGTGGCATCTGATTCATCTGTGCCAAGCAATCCATATCAATCGTAAATGAGCGATATTTTGCAGTGGGTGTGCGCAAACCTTGATACGTCTGTACCATACCTATCCGTATCAGATCATGAATTAGTTTATCTAATGCAGAAACGGACTGTGCCCATTGCCAACGCAACAAGTCAGAATAGTCGTATGGTGGTTTGACGATGTTATCCAAATAATCATATACAACGTCAGAATTCCGGGTGTCTTGGATAATAGCGCAGAACGCATCGTACGCAGTATTCACTGTACCAACTCCATAACAACCCGCGCAACATTTTCAATAATACCATAAAAACGTACTCTATTAGCTTCCATTTGCTCAAGAACAGGGCCGCGTTCCCCGATTTGCTCTTTCGTTAAAGCAAAAACAGGCACGGCACTATCATTAGCTTTCTGGATCAGCGCACCAAATTCGGAAATTTCTGCCAGACAATGGTCTCGCAATAATCCCGCTTGCTGTAAGGGTGTTATATCATATACCATATTTAACTGTGCTAAAGTAGGGACAAACTCATTTTCGATATATGCTTTTATTTCCTCTATTTTCCCAACATAAGGGCGGGCTGCTTTTTGGTTTCTTAAATTAAAGCGCTGAATGATTTCTCCGATAAATTTAATTTCCGTTTCTGGCAGAGGATAGGAAGCATCTTGGAAAAGCATCCGGGCATTCTGAGCTTGTTTCTTCCATCGGGGTAACACACTTTTTAGCGTCTTAAGCGCCATTGTTGAAAAAGGATCTGGATTAGTAGGCACTATAAATGCATCGGAAATCATCAAAAAAGTTTGATTGATTGCACTTAAACCTGGATTCATGTCAATTAAAACATAATCAATCCCATATTTCTCACAACACAAGCGAATAAGCTCATAAAACGAACCCGGCAAATTCTGTAATGTGACTATGGCATTGTTGCTATTCAGAGCTAAGCTTAGAGACGATTCGTATTCCGCCAAATCCATGTGCCCAGGGATTAAGAATGCGCGATTATTATTATCTGGACTAAAACAGTTAATGGCTTCTATGGGGCGAGGCTTTCCTTCAAATGCAACTGCAAGAGCATCTTTCAGATTATGGCTTTTAGTATCGTCGTTCAAATAGTAATCATCGAATTTATCGTGAAGAAATAATTCCGTCAAATTACATTGAGGGTCACCATCAACGAACAAAACTTTTTTCCCAAATTCAGTAAGCATCCATCCAAGGTTATATGTCGTAGTAGTTTTACTCACACCACCCTTGTGATTAAACAAAACCACAATTTTTGCGTTCATTCAGACACCCCCACATTTCTATGATTGATTAGGCTCAGTTAAAGTGTACATTACCAAAGACACAGTGTCAAACAGGAGTATTAAATACACTCGAAGAACGATGAGCTTTTACCCCAAAGCAGAGTCAAAGCGGAGGCTGGAAACAGTCGTCGCTTGTCGTACTGGAAGGAGGATTGTTTACAGCCACAACCTATTTCAAGAAGTAAAAGATCAGCAAGGGGAAAAAATCATCGCCCAACCTTTGAAAGATCAGTTTGACTATGGGCAGAACCCAGACAAGAAACAGGTCGGCCAATTGATTTCTGCCTACGAGCATGATTACATGACCGCCAATGCCGAGTTCCGGCTCTCCAAGGCCAAGTATAAGGCTGCCTCGGGCCGAGAGCCGCGGCGGGAGGTCGATGTGCCGTGCTGTCAGATCTGCCAATCATTCAAGCTGGTAGACATTACTCCGGGGGAGGCAAACCGGGCGAGCTGCGAAACATCGATGCGCCAGACGAAGGGTTGTTAGAATGCCTTTTTTGTTGCCACCCACACAGACCACCAGCATATATAGAATAGGTAATTCGTTATATACGGCGTATTAACCCAACGATTAAAGACTTTTATGATGGTATTAGAGTAAAAAACATGATTGAGAGTAACTGGAGATTCGATACCCTAATCTGGTAGTAAAACGAGAATAAAAGTTTTAACAGGTCCAAACTAATGCTTCATTAAAACGCCGTACCCAAGGGACAAAAACCCCTTGGGTCGCATCCTTTTTCTCATCCCGCCCGCTCATTTCCACCCGCTTCTGCCAATGGACATCCGCGACCGAAAAGGGGCGCCGAAACCAGACACGCAATTCCATAAATCCCCCTTTATCAGTTGTCATCCGATTGAAGCCGAAAGGGGGCATGCCCGCTGGAATCCTGATTTGCTCAGGGAATAGGGGATTTTGGAGAGAAAATCTAGCAAAACCA
>OGXT01001682.1_pt1 | contig 20542 bp, 10 predicted proteins | sample 1576361 | NCBI WGS metagenome assembly OGXT01 (sample SAMEA3541514, study PRJEB24748) | human gut metagenome | biome: human gut; feature: human-associated habitat; material: faeces | place: China | collected 2012 | reverse complement strand
CGTTCCGCCGTGATAATGGCTACAGCAGTTGCTCCTACGGCTTCCGCGCTGTGCTTGTCAGCCTTTAGGCCTCACTTTAGTATTGCCTAGAGCCCTTATCCCTTTTATTCGGCACAAAGCTAAAAATTAGGAATAAGTAAAATACGGGCAATACCAATAAAGTTACATAACTAACTAGAATAGATAAAAAAATGATATAATACACTTCTATTCTATAGCTTATGTAACTTTATACTTTGATATAATACAAATTTGGGGATTAAACTGTACTACTCTTATTTCCCAGCCTTGAACAATCCGTTCTTCAATCGTGGTGGCAACTTATGGAATGGTTCACATGCTGGTGTATGTGCGTTCAACCGTAATAATGGCAACAGCAATTACAACAACGGCTTCCGCGCTGTGCTTGTCAGCCTTTAGGCCTCACTTCGATACAAACTAAGAAAAATTTTTAAAATTTTTCTATCCCGGATGGGCATTTCTTCAAGGAGGATGCCGTGTGCAATTACATAAAAATTAAATGCAGCTGGAAATGTATCAAAGAAGTTTAATTCCTTTGGCATAAACAAAGTTTTTATGTCATAAACACATTAACAATACTCTTGTTTTAGTAGCAAAATGGCGAAAGTCCAAGCAGTATAACAACAAACCTTAAGTAAATCCTAGGAAATGTACTTAAGGTTTGTTGTTTATTTATTATTTGTTATTAAACTAATATCTTCCAATAAATTTTGTTCAATTTTATTATAAGTATGGTCTGTATATAAAAAGTTACAAGAATTAAGAATTTTTTGCTCTAGATTGTAACTATTACAATGTGAAGCATGACCTATCCACGAATTAATTTTTTGAAGAGTAAGAGGAATATCCAAAGAATTTGCTTTATAAGCTTTATTCCAAGATTTAACATTCTTTTTAATTTTCTTTTTACTATTGGTGCGTAAAAGCTTGTGTGTGGTAAAAATTCTGTAGCCACAAAAATTAACACCCATAGAATATGGATAATATCTTGACTTTTCATTTAGAGTTAAATGAAGAGTTTTATTTAAAAAAGCTTCTATTTTAGCTTTTACTTCAATACATTCTTTTTTAGACTTTAAAAGAATAACAAAATCATCCATGTACCTTGTATAATATTTTAATTTTAAAGTTCTTTTGGCAAATTGGTCTAACTCGTTTAAATAAATATTAGCAAAAAATTGACTAGTGTAGTTGCCAATAGGAATACCAACTTCAGAAGGGTCAGTCTTATTTTCAAAAATAAGCAATCTAGTAAAAGAGATAAGAGCTTTGTCATCCATATACTTAAGCAAAATTTTAAATAAAATGTTTGGATCTATATTATAGAAAAATTTTTTTATATCACATTTTAAAATCCAAAAATCACCAAAATTTCTTTTAAAAATTCTCGTTTGCTTTTGTACATTATTTGCAGCCCTATGAGTTCCTTTTTCATCTAAACATGCAAAAGAGGTAGATATAAATCTAGGAACAATATAAGGCTTTATAAATTCTTCAACATACCATTGGTGAACAATTCTATCAACATATGGAAGAGCTTTAATAATTCTTTCTTTTGGTTCATATATTTTAAACTCAAAGTATTTGCCTAAATGATATTTTCCATTTTTTATATTATTCAATAAATTAATTAAATTATTTTCTAAATTCATTTCGAACTTGATAACTTCTTCTTTGTAAGTTTTGTGATTTCTAGCTCTTTTATGTGCTTCTAGCAATTTTACAAAGGTTAAGCTTTTATAAAAACAATTTTTTATCTTTTTTGGCATGAGTTGATCCAACCTCCAACCATATTGCAAATATCTGTAATTAAGCTGCTCCAAGTTTTGTAATTTTGCGCAGAAATATATTTGTACTTAAAGGAAAGCCTGATATAAACCTTTAATAAGGCAAGGTTTATATCAAGTTCACTTAAATATTTTAGTTTTTCCTGTTTAGAAAACTTTTTGATTGCATACATAAGAAGCCTAAAACCTGAGTATAAAGAACCTTTAATTTCTTTTACAAGACAAAAAGTTTCTGATTTGGGATACTTTCTTACAATATCATTTGTATAAGATATAAATTCTAAATATTTTTGATAGATAACTAAATTTGAATTATTTTTATTATTTTCCATTTTCCATACTTCCTATTATATTTTTTGAATCTAATTTTATATTATCTATAAAATCGTAAGCCTCTCTTATAGAAAGAGTATCTGTATTTATACTGGCAATTTTTGAAAGCAATTCTTCAATATTTTGTTTAACTTGATATTGGTTAATAGAACATTTCTCGTTTAAATTTGGTTCAATAATAGTAATTTTGTAAGGTGTAAATTTAGCCATGTTCAAATATTTATCCAAAGAATTAACTGGAAAACCACATTTTACAATATCATCAACAAAACATGTTAATTTCAAATGGAAAAGATTAGATGCTATTTTTGCATCAGAATCTAAAAATATAAAGAATATCCCAGATTTGAATAGAAACAATGTGCTATCTGGGTTTGGCTCATTGTCTTTTAAAAATAAATACTTATCATATAATTTACTCATTTGTGCAAAACCCCCAACTAGTGATAAATAATAACATATTTCGACAAATTTTACAATAAAAAAATATCGACAAAATTCGACTAAAAATGTCGAAAACCGATTCTCCCCATAATTATTTATAAAAATTTGGAACTTTTGTTTGACATTCTTTTGTTTGTATGATATTATATAGCAAAATAAATTAGGAGTGATGTAAATGAGACCAAGAAAAGATCCTATGGAGTTAAATAGAAGAGAAAAAGCAATATTAAAATTTATTGAAAAGCAAGTAGATGAAGATGGCTATCCACCATCAGTTAGAGAAATATGCAAGGCAGTTGGACTAAATTCAACAGCAACAGTTCATGGTTATTTAGGAAGACTTGCTGAAAAAGGTTATATAAAAAAGGAAGACCAAAAAGGTAGAACACTTCGTTTAATAAAAACTGCAGACAATAAAGAAATTAAGAAAGAAGATAAAAGTTTTTATTCAGGAAAAGAAATGGTTGAAGTTCCAGTTATAGGCAAAATTACTGCAGGGGAACCAATTTTAGCTGTAGAAAATGTTACAGATACATTCCCAATTCCTATAGATTTTGTGGGAAATTGCGAGAGTTTTATGCTTACAGTTCGTGGCGAAAGCATGATAGAAGCTGGTATTTTAAATGGAGATTATATTTTAGTAAAAAAACAAAATGTAGCTAATAATGGTGAAATTGTTGTTGCTTTAATTGGAGATGAAGCAACTGTAAAGACATTTTATAAAGAAAAAGACCATATTCGTTTGCAACCTGAAAATAGCACAATGGAGCCAATTATCGTTCCAAATTGTGAAATTTTAGGTAAAGTAGCTGGCGTATTTAGAAAAATGTAAAAATAAAATAGAATGGAGAATAAAAATGGCAAGAATGAAAACATTTTTTATCTATTTTATGCTAGTGGTTTTAATGTTTATATTTTCACAAGTAATGATATATATTGCACTTAATACAACATATAAATATAAAGAAGTAGAAATAAATACAACTATGCCAATGGAATTAACAGTTGAAGCTACTTCAATAAATGGTAAAGCCAATGGAAAAATTGTTAATAATGGTGAAGAAGCAATTGAAAATAAATATGTGAAAATAGATTTTTATTCAAAAAATAATGTATTAATGGGAACCAAATACATAGAAATAGATAAAGTAAATGCAAAAGATGAAAAGGAATTTGAAGTTCATTTTAATTTTAATAAAGTCGAAAAAGCTATAGTAAGTGTTATTGATGAAAAAGAATTAGAAGAAAATAACGTTCAAGAAGAAGAAAAAGTATCAGATCCAGAAAGAGGCTTAGCAGCAATGACAGCAGCATTAATACTACTGTATTTTATATAAAGACTTTCTACTGTATAGAAAAAAAGGCATGAATAGTAATTTTTAATTTTAGCAAACTTTTTATGCCTTGTCTTTGCATTTGTGTCTAATCCTACTACATAAAATTTGATGGAATATTTTTTGTAGTATAAAATTTAAAAAAAGGATTGCTATTTCAAAAAAAACGTAATATAATTGTAACAGATTTGTAATAAAAGAGAAATAATAGAGAACAATATATACTGAAAGGAAGATGCAAATGTTTGGATTTGGACAAGATATAGGAATAGATTTAGGAACAGCAACAGTTATAGCTTACGTAAAAGGAAAAGGAATAGTACTTCGCGAACCATCTGTAGTAGCGGTAGATAATAATACAGGAAATATTTTAGCAGTAGGAAAAGAAGCAAGAAGAATGCTGGGAAGAACACCAGGAAATATAGTAGCAACTAGGCCTTTAAGAGAAGGGGTAATTTCAAGTTATACAGAAACAGAAAAAATGCTTAAATATTTTATAAGTAAGGTTTGTGGCAAATTTGTATTTGCTCCAAGAATTATGATATGTATACCTTCACAAGTAACTGAAGTAGAAAAAAAAGCAGTAATAGATGCAGCTTCACAAGCAGGAGCAAGAAAAGTATATTTAATAGAAGAGCCAATTGCAGCAGCTATTGGAGCAGGGCTTGATATTTCAAAACCATGTGGAAATATGGTAGTAGATATAGGCGGCGGAACAACAGATATAGCTGTTATTTCTTTGGGAGGAAGTGTAGTTAGCACATCTTTAAAAGTAGCAGGAGATAAATTTGATGAGTATATTGTAAAATATATAAAAAGAAGATACAATGTTATGATAGGTGAAAGGACTGCAGAAGACTTAAAAATAAATGTAGGTTGTGTATATCCCAAAATTCAAGATGTTGAAATGGATATACGTGGAAGAGATTTAGTAACAGGACTTCCTAAAACAATAACAATTCACTCAAGTGAAATGCTAGAAGCACTTATGGAACCAGCTATGATGATTGTAGATGCAGTGCATTCTGTACTAGAAAAAACACCACCAGAACTTGCAGCAGATATTAGTGATAGGGGAATATACATGACAGGTGGAGGCTGTTTGGTAGATGGATTAGATAAGCTATTACAAGAAAAAACAGGAATAAATGTTATGATTGCACAAGATGCAGTTTCTTGTGTTGCCTTAGGAACAGGAAAAGCATTAGACAATTTGGATACATTAGACGGAAAAAGAAAATAAAATTTGTGTGAATATTTAGGAGTACTTTTAACAAGAAGAATAAGTGTAAAAGTGCTTCTTTTTTATATAAATGAGTATGTATAAAATATTGATTCCAAAACTGAATAAATGGTCAATAGACTTGAAAAAATACACATAAAATTATATAATATAGAAAGATTTTGAGTATGTGAGGATAGATATGAATAAAACAAAAAGGAAGATTTTTGAAACATCTATGAAGCTATTTGCTGAAAAGGGATATGATGCTACAAGCATAGAAGAAATAACAGCGACTGTAGGAGTAGCAAAAGGAACTCTTTATTATCATTTTTCAAGTAAAGAAGAAATATTTAAGTTCTTGGTAGAAGAAGGAGTAAAGCTTTTACGAAATAGTATAGAAATAAAAACAGAAAAAATAACTGGAACCATAGATAAAATTAAGGCTATAATATTAATTCAAATAAAAGTATTAGTTAAATATGAAAACTTTATGACAATTATTTTAAGCGAAATGTGGGGCACAAGTGAACGTTCAAAAATGTGTAAAGGTTATGTTTTTGAATATATAGAAATGATAGAAAAAATAGTAAAAGAAGGAATAGAAAAAGGCGAAATACGTGAGATAGATTCAAATGTCGTAGCTTCAGGTATATTTGGATTTGTTTGTTCATGCTTAATATGCAAAATGAGAAAAAACGAAAAAATAGAAGTAATGGAGTTATACAAGGAAATAGAAAAAACTTTTATTATAAAATTACAAAATGGCAGCACATTTATTTAAAATATTAAGTATAAGGAGAAAAAAGAGAATGAGAATATTAAAAGATTTTAAAATACCAAACTTTAAATTTAAAAAAATAGAAATGAAAGATGTAGAAAATATTGAAGAAGTAAAAGTAGACTATGAAAGATTGAAGAAAAAGCAAGCAATAGCACAAAAAAGAAAGCAAAGAGGTTATGAAACAACAGACTATAAGACAATAAAAGAAGTTTTTTACATGGCAAAAGAAAAATATGCTGATAATATTTTTATGCTAGAAAAATTTAATCCAAAGGGAAATTTTACAGAAATTACATATAAAGAATTTGCAAATGATGTAATTGCTTTAGGAACAGCATTAACTAAAAAATATAATTTAAAAAATGAAAGGGTAGTTATTATAGGAGAAAATACATATAATTGGTATGTTTCATATATGGCTATGCTTTGTGGTGTTGGAATAGCAGTACCAGTAGATAAAGAACTTCCAATAAATGAAATAGAAAATGTTATAAAACGTTCTAAAGCAACAGCAGTTATATATTCTACAAAAAAAGCAGATGTAATAAAAAAGGTTGAAGATAAACTTCCACAAGTAAAATATTTTATACAAATGAATTCAGAAGATAAATTAGTAGGTAGAGAAGTAGGATTTAATACAATAGTAGAGCAAGGAAAAGAAATGGTAGCTAGTGGAGATAGTTCATTTACAAAAATAGAAATTGACCCAGAAGAATTTAAGGTATTAATATTTACATCAGGAACAACATCAAATTCAAAAGGTGTAATGTTATGTAATAGAAACCTAGCACAAAATATAAATGCAGTAAATCCGTATGTAAAAATACATGAAGCAGACAGATTCTTTTCTGTATTACCATTACATCATACATATGAATCTACAATAGGATTTTTGCTTCCAGTTGCAAGAGGTTCTTCTATTGCAGTATGCCAAGGATTAAAATACATAGTTCCTAACTTAAAAGAAACAAAACCAACAGCACTACTTGCAGTTCCACTATTAATAGAAAACTTGTATAAAAAAATAAATCAAACAATAGATAAGAGCGGAAAAACAGCAATGGTAAACTCAATGATGCAAATAACAAATGCACTAAAAAATGTAGGAGTTGATATAAAGAAAACAGTATTCAAAGAAATATATGAAAATTTAGGAGGAAAATTAAGATTTGTTGTTTCAGCAGCAGCTCCAATAGATCCCAAAGTTGGAAAATGGATGCAAGATTTAGGAATAATATTCCTTCAAGGATATGGTCTAACAGAAACAGCACCAATAGCAGCACTTACACCACAATATGATACAAGAGTTGGGTCAGCTGGAAAAGCAGTTACATGTGCAGAACTAAAAATAGACAATCCAAACGAAAAAGGGGAAGGCGAAGTACTAATAAAAAGTGAAACATTAATGCTTGGATATTATGAAGATAAAAAAGCAACAGATGAAGTTATAGAAGTAGACGAAGAAGGCAATAGATGGTTCCATTCAGGAGATGTTGGGTATTTAGACAAAGATGGCTTCCTATATATAACAGGAAGAATAAAAAATGTAATAGTAACTCAAAATGGAAAAAATATTTATCCAGAAGAAATAGAACTAATGCTTGGCAATATACCAGAAATAAAAGAATGTATGGTGTATGGAAAAGAAGTTGAAGGAGAAAAAGAGTTAATTATTACAGCCAAAGTAATACCAAACTTAGAAGAAATTCAAAAAGAGAATAAAGGCGAAGAATTAACAGACGAACAAATACATGACATTATATGGGAAAAAATAAAAGAAGTAAATCATAAATTAACATCATATAAAGCAATAAAAAAATTAGAAATAAAGAAAGATGAATTTGCAAAAACAACTACAATGAAAATAAAAAGATATGTCGAAATAAATAAAGACAAATAAAAAGTAGAATAAAAAAGTAGTGAAAAAATTTATAAAAAATAACGTAGAAAAAATTTCCTAAAATAGAAAAAATATTTACGGAAATAACGATTTTACTATTGACAGATTGTAATATGTTGTATTAAAATAAAAATGAAGTCAAAATATGAAATAATATGAATCCTATTGTAGGTTTTTGTAGAAAACATATAATATAGCAATACATAGGAAAAGAGGAGGAATTTACAATGTCTAGGTCTGGCATAGTAAATGTGAGAATGGTAATCACAGAAGAAAAAATGTTATCAAATATTGATAAAGTACAAAAATTAATTAATCCAAAAAGCAAAAAGCAAATAGTTCAATTAGATGACGATACTTATTTTAAAGATTTAATAGAATCAATAAAAACATATTTAGTAGAATATCCAAAGAAAAAGAACTTCCCAGTAAGCGTATATAAAGCTGCTTATGGTTTAGTAGAATTTGCAACAAATCAATTTGAAGAAAATACAAAGCAAATTGAAGAATTAATTCGTCAAAGAGAAGCAAATATAGCATTAGCTGGAGATTTAAAGGAAATACTAGAAATTGTTGAAAATAAAGAAGATGGTTGGAAACAAGAACTTAAAGAAAGTTCAGATAATTTCCCAGAAGATATAGTTGAAGCCTTAAATATAATAGGAAAAGCAAGAACAACTACTTCTCAAAACTATCAAGATGCTATGAAATTAGTAAATGCAAGAATAGTAAACTTAGAATCAAATTTACATATAGAAATAGATATGGAAAGAATTGAAGATAGGTCAAAAGCATTAAGCTATATTGGAATTGAAATTGCAGATGCATTAAAATTAATTCCAACTCCACAAGAAGACGTAATGGAAGCACAAGAAGTTGTAGAAGAACCAGTTGTAGAAAACAATAAATATATTGAAGAAACAAGATTTGAAGTTAAACCTTCTTTATGGCAAAGAATTAAAGAAAGTAAAGTTGGTAGAGCTATAAGATACATCTTCAAAGTAAGAGTTGTTTTAGAAGTTCCAGCTTTACCAGAAGCTAGAGAAGAAGGAAGATAAAAATTACTAAATAATGAGTTTTAAGTAAGTGTTAAAAATTGAAAAAATGTATTTATATATAATAATTTATACTAACTAGAGTTATAATTCTAGTTAGTATAAATTAAGCATATATTAGACAATAAATATTTTATAAAAAAATTAAAAATATAAATAAAATGAAATATAATAAAACAAATGAGAGGAGAAAGGAAAATGTTGGAGTCTAATAAATTAAAAAAGCAAAAAAACAATATAAAAACAATTAAAAAAATAATGTTAGTAATTTTATTGTTTTTTATAAGTTTTTTTATCAATGCAAATAAATCAGAAGCAACAACAATCAGCTTAGGTTCATTTTATGATAATATGTGGCATTATAGAATAAATGGCTACGATAATGCAAATTTATTTTGTGCCCAAGAAGGTGGACCATTAAGCCATTTTCATGCCTATGAATATGTTAATAGGGGTTGGAGTTATAATAAGGACGTATTTAAAAGTGAACCAGATTTTAAAAAGATTAATTGGATAAAAAATCATATATGGGAACAGACGAATGAAAACTTGTATACATATGAAGAGATTTTAAGTATTTTACAATCATCTGGACGTGAAATATCTATGGCAGATGTACAAGCTGTATATGGAAATCAAAGTAATAAATTTAAGTTATATCAGGTTATAACATGGACATATACAAATGGTCATTATGTCAATCCAAATACTTATTTAAGTGGTTCACTAAAGAAAGTATATAATGCAATAACTGCATTGGCTGATAAAGAATGGCAAAATACTGCAGGAAGTGATAGCATTTCGCTAGAGCGTGTTGGAGAGGCTGAGAAAGTAAATGGAAATGTTAAATGGACATTCAACATTAAAGAAAAGAAAAATCCTGTCAATTATAATATAACAGTATATAAAAATGGAACTGTAATAAGTCACAATGCAAATATAGAATCTAATCAATTAATTATAACAGTTCCTGATGATGGTGCTGGAACAAATACATATCAAATAATTGTAAAACAACCTCAAGTAATTGCAACAGCAACAGCATATACACATACAAGAGATCAAAATATGATATTAATAAGCACAACAAGACAAGAACAAATTTTTACAGATTCAGAAACCATAAATAATGCAAACGGAACATTTGCACTTAAAATAAAAAAGGTTGATCAAAATGATAAAGCTATATCTGGAATAAAATTCAATGTAAGTGGCTCTAAAACATTAAGTGCAAAAGCTACAGGAACAAATGGTGAATTAGAAATTGTAGCGGCAGATTTAACTAATAATTCAATAAAACCAGGCCAAGAATTCAATTATACAATAACAGAGGTACAAGAAGATAATGATTATGTGCCAATAAAAGATCCAATAAAGGTTAGATTAATTGCTGGTACAGCTGGTTCTGGAAATAACAAATATTATTGTATAAATTATGCAAAATTTGAATCTGGAAAAACTGAGGAAACAGTAAAGTTGGTAAATGGAAAAACAGCTAAAGTTTCATTAGAATCAAGTACAACAAATAATGGAAATAATGGAACGACATCTATTACATTAAAAGTAGAAAATGTAAAAAAAGAATTTGACCTTGCATTAACAAAGAAGATAACAGTAGTGGAATATAATTATGCTAATTCAAAAGCAATGTATGATCCGGAACATCAAGCTTATAAAAATTTAGATGAAGACAATCAGAAGGGAAATAGTTCTGTTATATTAGCATATGCTGCACAAAATAGTTCACATAAACTTGACGAGTTGTATGAAGAACTTCTACCAAATGGAAGATTTGATTTCGTATACAAATCAGAATCTGAAAATAAAGGTAGTACAGACAAGGCATTTGCAGACATAATTAGATGGGGAAGTGAAAGCTGTACTGATGAACAAAAGAATTATGCTGGTGTTGCAAATAATGAAAATGTAAAAAATAAATTTCAGGTATTTGTATATGCATTAAGAAATAAATTTAGTATACCGATTTTAGCACCAGAAGATCTTGAAAATGTTGAAATAGATGTATCAAATATTTTCAGCATGTTTGATGTAAATGGAGATAAAAAGGTAGATGCAAGCGATTTATTTGAATCATCACTAGATTATGCTAATTCAAATCAAACAAAAACATTTGATAGATTAAATAACATAGACTTAAGTGAATTTAATAAATCAAAAACAACAGCCTCATATAACCTTGACAAAACGCCAGTACGTGTAGTTCAACAAGGATTAGTTGGATATGAGATTGCAGTATACAATGAAGGGGATATAGATGCAAAAAACATTCAAATAACAGACTATATTCCAGCAGGTTTAGAGGTCGTTAATAATGACAGACAAGTAGTTACTAATGGAACTGTAGAATACAAATTAAAAAATAGTAAAACTGTGCAATGGACAGTAACAACAAATTCTGATGGAACTAAGACAGTAAAAACAACAATTTTAACTGGAGACGATGATAAATTACTACATTACACAGAGGATACAGAAAATGGTTTATATAGTGAAAGTGTTGTTATATATTGTAAAGTTAATAGTGATGCAACTCCAAATAAAAAGTACTATAATGTTGCAGAAATAACAGCTGCAACACCCATAAAAACTTCAACAGATAGAGATTCTACACCAAAAAACATTGATAGTACTAGTGTAGAAAGTTTAATTAACAAATATTCTGAAAATTATGAAGCTAAGTTTAAAAATAAAGATACAGAAAAGTCAGAGAAATCTGAATACAATTATGAAGATGATGATGACTTTGAAGTAGTAGAAGTACAAGCAAGAATTTTTGATCTTTCATTAAGAAAGAGCATTACTAAAGTAGGTAATAGTAAAGATACTATGAAGGATGTTACAAAAAAAGTTACTAAAAATTTCATGAATGATGATGGGACAACAGAAGAAAGAGAAGTTGATGAGGATAGATTGCCAGAATTAAATAATATATCAATGTATTATTTATTAATTAATGGAACAGCAGATTATTATCATAGAAAAGAAGCAGTACCCGTAAATACAGGAGACTACGTTGAATATACATTACGAGTATATAATGAAGGTGATTATGGAGATTACGCAGGATATGCAAGTCAAATAACAGATTATTTACCAAACGGTTTAAAATTTTATGCAATTGTAAACGAAGATGGTACATGGCAAGAGCTATCAAATAATGAAGCCGAACAAACAGATAATAATTTTAAAATAGGTAAATTTAAGGCGACATATGATGCAGCAAGTAACAAAGTTGTATTAAATTATATAGAAAATGAACATGATTTAATTTATCCACAAAGTTCATTAGCTAATGTTATTGCAAGATTAGGTGCTGGTTATGATTTAATTTCATATTATACAACAGAGCTTAATCAAAATAACGGTAGTGTTGTATCAAGAGCGACATATTGTTATCAAGAAGTAAAAATTATATGTAAAGTAGATAATACTGTTACAGATGATGCAAGTACATCAGTAAACAATTATTTAACTAATATATCAGAAATTACTAAAGCAAAGGTTTCAACAACAGATGGTGTTGTTGAATCAAAAGAAGATACTGTACAAGACAGAGATTCAGTACCAGGAACAATTAATATAGGAAATGAATTTAATAAACAAAATCAAACTGTTAATTTAAAAACATATTATGAAAAAGATTGTAATGATAGCACAGGTGTAAATGATTCTTATATTGAGTATTATAAAGGTATTCAAGATGATGATGACTTTGAAACTGTTGTTGTAAATCAATTTAACATAGGAGTAGAAAAAGTTGATGATAGTGGAAATGCATTACAAGGAATAAAATTTGTTCCACAAGAAGTTCAAAAAGGAAACAATGAAAGTTCAAATTATAATGCAAATGCAATAACTGATTCGCAGGGTAAAGCATTATTTGCGACTGTAACTGTTCCAAATCAGCTAACTGGAACAGCAGATACAAACAAATATTATGAAATGAAGTTTAAAGAATCAACAGATAACACAGATTATATACCAATGCAAGATGAAGTATATGCTAGATTATATTATTCATATGATGAAAACAATTCTAATAAAATAAATGGAATTGATAATATTAAAGTTTATTTAAATGGTACAAGTGGAGATGCTGTATTAACATTAAATGCTGATAATGAATATACAGGTGAGTTTGAAGTTACAATGACTGATGGATCTAAGGAAAAAGCAAAAGCAACATGGAATGGTAATAAATTAACATTCAAAATTGTAAATAAACAAGGTACAATTCCTATTACAATTAAAAAGGAATGGGATGATAGCGACAATGCTGATAAAATAAGACCTGGTTCTGTACAAATGGAATTGCAGGTAAAAAAAGATGGTAGCTTTGTAAAATATGAAGAAACAGAAGTAACAAATCCTGTTACATTAAATACAGCAAATAATTGGACATATACATGGGAAAATTTACCTGAAAAAATAAATGGTGTTACTGCTACATATAAAGTAGTAGAGCTAACCAAAACTGATGGATATATTTCAAAAACTAAGGTTGCAGATAATATAACAACCATAACAAATATACATAAACCAGGAACATATGGATTTAAAATAACAAAACAAGACGTATTTGGAAAAGTAATACCAAGTGAAAAAACGAGATTTGACATTAATATATATGGAACTATGAATGAAAATAATGGAAAAGTTGAATTTTCTAATCCAGTAACAGTAAAAAATACAGAAGGAGAAGCAATAAAAACAACAGATTTACAAGCAACAACTGGAGAAACAACAGCATTAGATGAAATTGCTATTCAAGCATCTGATATAGGAAAAACATATTATTTCGTAGTAACTGAAACTATGGCACCAGATACATATACAAAAATAGATTATGATGTAGTCGTGCCAATTGCATATACAGAAAAGGCATCGACATATACAGCAACTAAACAAGAGGCATTTGCTGTAACATCAGATAAACAGAAAAAAGCATTAACAGATATGAGCAATAATGTAAATGAATGTGTAACAACAGAAAGTACAGATGCAATAATAAATGTTAAAGTTCCAAATAAGGAAAAAATTAAAATATCAAAATCAAAAGAGTGGAAAAATACAACAAATGTTAATTTTTATAAAGTAGTAATGGAATTACATAAGAAAAATGACAGCACTGTATTGGATACAAAAGAAGTAATAGGAAATGCAACAGCAACATTTGAAAACTTAGATAAATACGATGGAAATGGAAATAAAATTGAATATGTAATAACCGAAGGCAAAGCATATTATAGAACATCAGATGCATCAAATGATTGGAAAGAAATTCAAGCTGGTAAAGATTATGTCGCAAGTGAAAGTGAAGGTGTGTTTATAAATACTGTAAGTACATCTGGAAAATATGACGTAAAAATTAAAAAAGTTGATAAAAAGACCAATAATCCTTTATCTGGTGTAACATTTACAGTAAATGGTAATGCAACGAGTGCAACAGATGGAAATGGATTAACAACTATTACTGGAGCAAATGGTGTTGAAATTAATAAAGATAATGTAGGAATTACAGACTCATATGAAATAACTGAGGTAAATGTAAATAATGATGATTATTATAAAATTGCAAAAGGTCAAACTTTAAAATTAAATGTAACAAAAACAAGTACAACAGAAAACAATGTAATTACATACAAATTAAATAATATATCTTTTGAAAATGGAACAATTGAAGATGGAGTTGCTAAAAAAGAAGTAACACTAGAAAACAATAAAAAAGTTGTTGTAACAGCAACAATACAAGGAAATACAGTAATAATTACAATACCAAATGAAGGAAAAGAATATGTTAGTATATCAAAAGAAAAAGAGTGGAGAAATGTAACAAATGCTAATTTATATAAGGTAGTAATGGAATTACATAAAAAAGATGATGACACAGTATTGGATAAAAAAGAAATAATAGGAGATGCAACAGTTACATTTGATAACTTAGATAAATACGATTCTGCAGGAAATGAAATTCAGTATGAAATAAGAGAAGGTCAAGCATATTATAGAACAAAGGATACATCTGACTTATGGTTTAAGATGCAGGAAGGAACAGATTATATTGCAGATGAAGAAAATAATGTATTTATTAATACTCTAGTAAATCCTGGCAGTTATAATGTAAGCATAATTAAAGTAGATCAAAATAACAAAAAAATAAAAGGTGCAACATTTAATGTAAATGGGACAGAAACAAATGCAACAAATACATTAGGTGAAGTTGTAATAGCATCAAATATTGAAATTAATTCAACTAATAAAGATATAGTAGATGTTTATAATATAACTGAGGTTAATGTAGATGGAAGATATTATAAAATGGCTAGTGATGAATCTGTAAAAGTAAGAGTTACAAAAACTTCTGATGTTGAAAATGGACAAATTGTATATAGTGTAGGAAAAGTTGAAATTGAAGGTGGTTCAATTGATTCTGAAGGAAAAGCTAAAAAAACTATAAAACTTGAAAATGGAAATACTGCAGAAGCAACAGCCGAAATTAGTGGAAGAAATAATAATGTAGTAAATATTACAATAGAAAATCTAGAGAAAAATGGAAAATATCATATTAAATTAATTAAATATAAAATGGGAACAACAACTCCAGTTGCAGGTGCGAAATTCCATTTAATTGGTGGAAATATTGGTTCTGTAACATTTTCAAGAGTAGTAGATGGACATCCAACAGGTCCATTGTCAAGAGAAAATTATGAAGAAATTACAACTGGAACAACACCTGTAGATATACGATATAAAGATGGTGCTAATATAGATTACATAGATACCCCAGATAATTACAAATTAATAGAAGCCGATGTTGGAGCAGACAACGATGATATGTATATTGGATTTGATGAAGAAATACAAATTACAGTAAATAAAAATGAAAATTATCAAGTTGCAAGTGTAGAATTAAGTATAAATGGAAATAAGGTAACCGAAAAAGATAGTTCAGGTAACTTTATTTACAAAAAGATTGTTAATGGTGATACAATAAAATTGATATTAAGTCTTGATAAAAAAACTAATACTATTTTATTAGAGGTTGAAAATCCAGTAAAAAAAGGAAACTTTAACTTTAACTTAGTAAAATACAAAAAAGGAACTACTGAAAAATTATCAGGAGCAGGATTTAAAGTTAATATATTAAATACTGAAACAAATAAATCTGTAGCAGATAGCAAAGGTAACTTAATAGATGGAACTAAAGAATATTTTGTAAATAGTGATGGTACATTAACATTTAATGAAATTAATATTAATAAAGCAGGAGTAACATATAAGGTTACAATAGAAGAATCAACTGTTCCAGATGGATACATAGGATTAAGTGGAAAAATAGAATTTACAGCTGTTTCAAAACTAAGTAAAGATGGTAAGAATTATATTTTAACTCCTAATAAGTCTACAACTATAGCAAATGCAAAAGTAGTTGAAGTTAAAGAAAACGAAATATTAGTAGAAGCAGAAAATGGAGTAAAACCAATAATTCATAAAGGTGTAAAAGATGTAAAAAATCAAAGCTCTGGATATTATAATGAAATAACTGGAGAAACCTACGAAAGTGAAGAAGATGCTAAAAAAGTATTACATGATTGGGTAATAAATACATCTTTACCACAAGGAGTAGATGAATATAAAGTTTATGAAATTTTAGATACTATAGATGAAAAATTAACATATGAAGGTATTGCATCTGTAAAAATTATAGATGGAGAAAATACAGTTGCAAACTTAGTTGAAGGAACTGATTATGATGTAAATTATAACAAGGAAACTAGACTATTAACAATAACATTTATTAAAGATAATAGAAAAATATCAGATACAGTAAAACAAAATATTGGTAAAACAATAGAAGTAAGATTTAATACAAAATTTGCATTAGATGATGATGGAAATATAATAGCATTAAATCAATCTATTCCAAACCAAGCAACATTAACATACGGAAATGGAGATACTATTAAATCTGAAAAACCAGAAGTACATACAGGTGGAGTTGGATTATACAAATATGATGTAAAAACAGGTAAAGCTTTAAAAGGAGCGCACTTTAAAATTGCAACAAGTAAAGAAGATGCATTAAATCAAAAATTCTTAAAAGATACAACAGGTAAAGACGTTGAAGTAATATCAAACGAAAAAGGTATTGCAGTATTTACTGGATTAGAATTTGGAGAAGATGCGTTAAATAAAGCAGAATATGTAGTAGAAGATCCAGATACAAAAGCAACTGTATATAGATATAATTGGGAAATTGTTCAAACAACATACTATATTGTAGAAACAGAAGCCCCAACAGGTTATAGTTTAATAACTGAGCCAATAGAAGCAATTGTTAAAAAAGATAATTATAATATTGAAGATATTACATCTTTAATTCAAGTAGGTAATAAATCTAACATATATGATTTAGCTTTACGTAAATTTATAACAGGTGTAAAAGATGGAGCTACAGGTGAAGAGCAAGAGGTAACATCTAGAATTCCACAAGTTGATTTAACAAAATTAGCAAGTGGAGAAAGTACAACTGCAACATATACACATCCAAAAGACCCAGTATTAGTTCATACAACAGATACTGTAACATATACAATAAGAGTTTACAATGAAGGTCCACAAGATGCATATGCAAGTATAATTAAAGATGATATACCAGAAGGCTTACAATTTGTAGAATACACTAATGGTGATGGAAGTATAAATGATAAGTATAGATGGAAATTAGTTGATGAAAATGATAATGAAGTAACAGATATTTCTAAAGCAAAATATATTGTAACAGATTATTTATCAAAAGATAACGAAAAAACAGCAGGTGAATACTTATTACAAGGTTATAATTCTGAAACAATGAAAGAATTAGACTATAAAGATGTAAAAGTTCAATTTAAAGTTACAGAGCCAACTAAATCTAACAGAATATTAACAAATTATGCACAAATAACAAAAGAAACAGATGATGAAGGAAATAGTGTTAAAGATAGAGATTCAACACCAAACGAGTGGATTGATGGTGAAGATGACCAAGATATAGAAAAAGTAAGAGTAAAATATTTTGATTTAGCACTACGCAAATGGGTAAAACAAGCAATTGTAACAGAAAATGGAAAAACAGTAATAACAGAAACAGGACACAAAGCAGAAGATGACCCAGAAGAAGTAGTAAAAGTTGACTTAAGAAAGAGCAAAATAAATGATGTAACAGTTAAGTTTAATTATTCAATACGTATAACAAACCAAGGAGAAATAGCAGGAGAAGCAACAGAAATAAGAGATGATATACCACAAGGACTAAAATTTGTAGCAGAAGATAATCCAGATTGGAGAGTAGAAGATGGACAAATAGTAACAGATAAGCTAGCAGGAACAACATTACAACCAGGAGAAAGTGCAGAAGTAGAAATACTATTAACATGGGTAAATAGTAAGGACAACATGGGAGTATTGATAAATACAGCAGAAATAAATAAAGATCATAATGATTATGGAGCACCAGATATAGATTCAACACCAGGAAACAATGTACCAGGAGAAGATGATATTGATGACGCACCAGTAATGCTAACTGTAAAAACAGGAGAAGATATAGTAATGTATATAAGCATAGCTGTGGGAGCACTAGCAATAGTAACAGCAGGAGCAATTGTAGTAAAGAAAAAAGTATTGGAAAATAACTAGTAACATTAAAGTAAAAAACAAAAACACAAAAGTCATTCAATGAATGTCTTTTGTGTTTTTTTTGCAATTTTTTAATCTAATTCTGCAATTAAGAAGAAAATTTTTATAATAAAAAGTCGATAATTGCTACGGAATTATAATAAAAAACAAATTCGTGCATTTTGTAACAAAAATTGCACAAAAATGTAATGAAACCGTAATAAATATATCAAACATCAAAATCCCTAACAATTAGTTATATAAATACAAAAAAAAGTAATTTGACTTATATTGATAAATCCTTAAAATAAATATTAATGTTGAGATTGTGAAAGGAGAAGCAGAATGAAAATAAAATTAAAGAAAATATCGATTATTTCAATACTGACAATCATAATTGCTTTTATAATATTTGGAATATATAATATTAAAGTAAAGAATACTTCATTTGGCCTTTTTAAAAGGATTAATCTAGTAAAGACAATGAAAACAATTAGTATAAGTAACATTAACGGTTATTCAGGTGGAACAGAAGATGCAGGTGTGCATAAATTATCAATGAGTAATGTATCTAATGTTTTCTGCGGAGATCTCCATAAAACAATTCCACACGGTAGTTCTTGGCAAGCAGTATCATATGATAATTTGGAAGCAGTTATATCATCCAAAGCTAAAAATCCAGGACAACTGTATTGGTTACTTGATCATATGTATATAGAAACACCAGGAAATGGTACTGTTAATAAAGGAATTAAGGATCAAATATTAAAAAAATATGGTTATACAGAAGATGCTAATGCAAATGAAATGTATGTTATTAATCAGAATCTAATTTGGTTGGCAGTAAATAATGAGGAAAATGCATTTTCATCAAACGAGATTAAAAAGCATGCAAATTTAAAAAATATATATGCTGCTTATTATTCAGAAATGACAGATAATAGTAATTATAAGCCACATACAGCTAATGATGTAAGTATTGATAAAAGTTCAGCAAAATATGTTAAAAATGGAGTAATTGGACCATTTAAAATTAAAACAAATGGCGGATATTATAGAATAAATTCAACTGGAAAAATAGGGAGTGCACTTGCTACAACTAAAATATATAAAGATGCAGGATGTTCAAGTCCAATAAATGAATATGATAATTATAAGGGAGATGTATATGTTCAAGTTGTAAACGCAGATAAAACTAAAGAACTAACAGCTGGAATAAATATAAGTTATGATTATTGTAGTGAGGCTTTTTTTTGGAACACATATTCTAAAGGAATTAGTAATACACAACCATTAATATCATTTGTTAGAACCAATGTACCTCTTGGCGAATCAGTAACTATTGATGCTCCTCAAAAAGGTGATTATCAATTAAAAATTGTTAAGAAATCAACTGATGATTCTGAGCCATTAGATAAATATAACAATGCAATATCTGGTGCAAATTTCAATGTATATCAGTATTTGAATTTAGAAAATAATATAAATCCAGATGGTAAGGCATATACAAAGGCAGAGGTAAGAACGCAAAATGGACCAACAGCTATAAAATTTAATGGAAGTGAGAAAATTCAAATAAATAATTTAAAGACTGATTATTATAAAGTATCTGAGGAATCAGCACCAAATGGATATTTAAAAAATAGTGGAGTCTTATCATTAGAGGTAAGGAAAGAAATATCTTCTGATAACAAATATGTTATAAAAGACGTTGTGGTTAGAGCGGGTAATGCAAGTGCTACATTAAATCCAAGTACACAAAAAGCAGTACAATTTACTTTAGAGCCTCAGGCAAAGTACAGTAAACAATATATTAGTAGTAACTATGTATTGGGTGTTTATATGAATAGTAATAACGAAATTATAGTTACATACAAAAATGAAAAAATTGATGATGGTTCCTACAATTTGCAAATTATAAAGAAAAGCGAAAGTTCTAACTGGAATGAAGCATCAAATGATACAAGTGAAGCTGTATCTA
>OGXT01001673.1_pt1 | contig 20650 bp, 16 predicted proteins | sample 1576361 | NCBI WGS metagenome assembly OGXT01 (sample SAMEA3541514, study PRJEB24748) | human gut metagenome | biome: human gut; feature: human-associated habitat; material: faeces | place: China | collected 2012 | reverse complement strand
TATATGAATCAACCACATTACTTAACATTTCAATGTCAAAATGGTATTCTACTTCTTCTTTTCCTTTCAGTATCTGTGATAGAACAGAATCTATTTGACTTATATTTAATTCCAAACTTTCAGGAATCCTATCTGCCAAAACTCTCGAACTTCCATTGTACCCACATAAATAGTAAACAGCCGCCCCAAGCAACAAATAATATGATTGCTCTCCTTCATACATTTCAGCACCTAAATAAGCATCAAAAAAACGCGAAGAAAACTGGAGATTTTTCTTATGTTCTTCTATATTACAATCAATACCATTATAATTTTTTATAATATCATTTGAGAAATCGCCTATTGTAGCAATCGCTAAAATCAACAAATATTTTGCATCTTTTTCCCTCATTTTCTGCCGATGTTTCTTTTCGCAAGACTTGCTCATTATTCCAATTTGTAGTATAATCCATTTAAGATTATAAGTTACGCATTGTATATTCAAAAGAGATGTTGCATAACTCGCAGCTTTTTCGACACAACTTGCACGAATCAGTAAGTTTTCGCGTTACCCGTCCTACTTGTATTGGCGCTGCGCTTGCATGATTCAGCTATGAAAACAGCAAGATCCCGGGATCAGGATCCTGCTGGTGCGCTTTCCATTTTGAACGGTCCGATACCTTCTCAGATTTACGCTGCACTCGCAGAGCGGTTAGTCGTTCATTTCATTCAAATCACCGACGAGCGCATTGAGTTCATTCAGCATTTCTTTCGCCTCATTGCGTTTATATTTTCCAACGCAGTTCTTTTGAACCGCTGCGTAGCTGTTCTCGGCAGATCTCAGCACGCATTCAAAACTTCGACCGAGCTCGTCTTCATAAACACCGTGGCTGATCGAATAGCTGTATCGGAAGCTTATTTCGCCATCACGTTCATCGTACTGCAGTGCACCATACCGGTAGCGAAAATTCTCTTTGGCAATTGCTCTGCAGAGTGGGTATTCATATATTTTTTCTGCTGAAAACGGATACACTGCATCGATTCGGCACGCCTTTGCCTCTGCCTCTAAAATAACCCGGACTAAGTAATTTATATTTTTCGTTCGGAACGGCAGTTCATAAATTACGATTGCCTGTACTGGAGCACGTCTGACATAATGCAGCTGGTGCTTTTCAAAAAAAGCGATTACATCCGCCTCAGCTCTTTCAAGGAACTGCTCGGTGTCGTGATCCATTTTATGAAGCAGCGCCATTGCGGATTCGTCGTCTCCAAACGCACATTCGCGAATTGCCTGCGTCATTTGTGCATCCGTCGCATGCTCGCCCAGTTCTTCCTGCTTTTTCTCTAGCTTCTGAATTATTTCTTCTGCTGCCGCAAAGCACGCCCCATTTCCTCTGAGTTTTTGATTCAGCCTTTGTATTCTGTTTTCCTGCATAACAATTGCTCCTTTTCCTGAAAATCCGCGCTTCTTTAATTACGCTATTATACATCGTGACCAGAATACAGCGTGCTTTTTTGCATAACTTGCATTTTTCTCGACATAATTTGCATCGATTGGACAACTATTATGGTTCAGTATTCTCCTCTGTTTGTTATCATCAACGCTTTAATCTTTGCTATGTGGGCTGTGACCTTCTGCCGCACACTGACGCGGCGTTTTTCCATGCCGGTCACGATTCTGGGGTTTGCTCTCCAGTTTCTCGTCTGGCTCATTCCGCCATACTTTATGGGAAACGGATCAATCCTCCGGGCAGTTTATCCCCTGTTTGGGATTGTGCTACCGCTGTTTCTGCTTTTCCGGGATAGGTGGCACAGAATCCTCTTTGTGGCGCTAGGCTGTCTGGTCTTCATGTATATCGCGGATCTTGTCCCATGCGCGATTATTTTCACGCCGGAACAAATGCGCAAGGGGATCGCATTGCAGCCACTGCCGCAGCGGCTGGTTGCCTATGCAATCTGCGTCAGTCTCGACGCGTTTTTGCTGTGGATGCTGGTTCTGTTCATGAACCGCTATAAGAATCGGTTACACGGAAGCGAATGTGTGTTGTATTTGTTGTTTCCATTCAGCCAGTATCTGCTGCTGTTCGGGTGGCTTCGGGTATGCCTGTCCGAGATGACGTTTCCTCGCGCCGGATATGTAATCGCTGCAATGCTCGTCTGCATGGCAGCAGATGTAGCCTTATATATTGCTGTGCGAGGCATGGCACAGCGCAGTGAGCTCAAAGTAAGAAACGACATTCTTTCTGCGCAGATCGACCGACAGAAGGAGCATTATACGGCTATCACCGCGCAGTATGAAACCATTCGCCGCATGCGGCACGATATCGCCAAGAATCTTTATACCATGCAGGCGCTGCTTCACGCCGAACGATATCAGGACGCCGCAGCATATCTGAGCGAGGTCTCCGCGCAGACGCAGGTACAGGAGCGTCTGGGAGTCTGCGAAAACCCGATCGTGGATGCCTACATATTTTCGCGGTCACAGGAGCTGGAAAAACAGGAATATCGTGTCCAGCTGCGTGTGCGGCTGCCAGAGGCCATCGGGATCTCAAATTCCGACCTCATTATCGCCTTTGCAAATCTGCTGGTCAACGCTGCGGATGCCTGCCACGCCTGTGAGGACAAAACGATCTCTCTGACAGCCGCCGTCAACAAGGGCTTTTTGACCATCGAAACGGAAAACGCCTGCCGCACACAGCTGCAGACAAAAAAACGCCGCATCCCGGAGCTGGAACGCGGCATCGGATTTTCAATTTTTCAGGAGCTCGCCCGGAAGTATGACGGCAGCTTCTCGTACCACACCGAAAACGGTCGGTTTACAGCCAGTCTGATCCTGAAAGGAGCTTCTTTTGCACATGTTTGCGATCTGTGACGACGAGCCGCTGCACCGCGAGCGGCTTGCGCGGTCTGTACAGAATCATTTAAACGGACAACATGCGGAGCTGCGGCTTTTTGCTTCGCCGGCAGCGCTTTTACAGGAGATCAGCGCCCACGGATATACCCCGGACGTTGCCGTCGTCGATATTCAGATGGGCGAAATGAGCGGCATCGAGCTGGCAAAGCGCATCAACGAAGCGCTGCCGCAGTGCGTGGTTATCTTCGCCACGTCGTATCTCGGTTTTGCGACCGAGGTCTATGAAACGGAGCACGCATATTTCATCTTGAAAAGCGAATTTGACCAGCGCATCGGGGCTGCGCTGCAAAAGGCACTGACGCGAAAACCGCTTCCGATTCTACACTACCCTGTATCCCAGGGATTTCGTAACACACCCTGTTCGCAGGTGTTGTGCATGGAACGCATTCTCCGCCGGACGAAGCTCACTCTTCTGGGCGGCGCGGAGGAATGGACACCGCTGACACCCGCGGAGCTTCTGGATGCGGACAGCGCGCAGCGATTTATTCGCTGCCACCAGAGCTACTGGGTCAACTTCCATCAGATCGAGACGATGGAAAACGACTGCTTTTGGCTGCCGGGCGGACTTCGTATTCCCATCAGCCGCACTTATCGCAGCGCCACGCGTGAGCAGTTCTTTTCCTGTTTGCATACATAAACCCACACTGCCAGTTTTGCAGGCAGCGTGGGTTTTTATCTGGTGTTCAGGTACAATTCTATGCGGTCAACGAAATACGCCGCGTTCTCGATCCGCGCGGCTGTATCCGCTTTGGAGATCACGAAAAAATCGTCGTAGTCGCTGTCTGTCCGAACGTCGAACAGAACAGAGATGATCTCCGACATTCGCGTTTCAAAGATTCCTGCTTTGATATAGCGGCGGCGGAACTATGATGTCAGGTTATGACTTCTCTTGTCATGAGCTATGGTTAAAATAGTTGGAAAAGTCGGGGCATCGCCGCGCGATCGTGCGGCGATCACTCATTGCTGCGTCGCAGATGTGTTCTCTCTCCATGCATGGCGGTTTAACATCTGTATTGACCGCAGTGAAGTCAAAGAGTCATGCCGCACGCAGTTCGCTGCAAAAACGCGATATACGCTTCAGCGCTTCGTGGAGTTCATCATCCGAGCAGGTATATGCGATACGGATGAAGCCTTCGCCGCATTCGCCAAAGGCGCTGCCCGGAATGCAGACGACCTTCTGCTCGTCGAGCAGGCGGTTGCAGAACTCGACGCTGCTCAGGCCGAAGCTGCTGATGTCGGCAAACACGTAGAACGCGCCGTTCGGGCGGTTGCAGCGGATGCCGTCGATCTTGGCAAGCCCGTCGAGCAGGATGCTGCGGCGGCGTTCAAAGATCTGGCGCAGTTCTTCGCACAGCTCCGGATGGTCGAGCGCGACGGTCGCCGCGTACTGGCCGGGGGCGTTGGCGCAGGCGTTGAAGTTTTCCTGACACTTGGTCATGCGGTCAACGATCTCCGCCGGGGCCGCGACAAAGCCGATGCGCCAGCCGGTCATTGCATAGGACTTTGAGAAACTGTTGACGATGACGGTGCGCTCCTTCATGCCCGGAAAGGACGCAATGCAGGGTGCTTCTTCTCCGGCGTAGAGCAGGGTGTTGTAGACGTCGTCGGAGATGACCATCAGGTCGTGCTTGACGGCCAGCTTCGCGATCTTTGCCATCGTTTCGCGCGTCATAACGGAGCCGGTGGGGTTGTTCGGGGTGTTGATCATCAGAGCCTTGGTGTGCGGTGTGATGAGCTTTTCAATGGCCTCCGGCTGCATTTCAAAATTATGCTCCAGATCCGTGGGAACTCGGACAGCCGTGCCGTCGCAGTACGCGACCTGCGCCACGTAGTTCAGCCACTGCGGGTCCTGGATCAGGATCTCGTCGCCCTTGTTCAGCAGGACAAGGAACAGCAGGCTCAGTGCGCCCATGCCGCCGTTTGTGACGATGATCTCGGTGTTCGGGTCATAGTGCAGATCCTTCAGATAGGACTTTTCGGCGATGGCCCGACGGAACGCGAGCGTGCCGGCGTTAGGGGTATAATGCGTGATCCCCTTGTCGAGCGCCTCCTTTGCCGCCTCGCAGACCAGCTTTGGCGTCGGCATATCCGGCTCACCGATGCCGAGGCTGATGACGCCGGTCATGGTGTTTGCGCGGTCAAACATGGCGCGGATTGCGCCCTGCTTCAGAGTTTTGGCTTTTTCATTGATCCATTCCATGATGCTGATGTTCTCCTTTTATCTCTGCACTCTGCCTGTGCCGTCGCCGCCCATGAGCTTTTCCACGTCAGAAACACCGACGCGGTTAAAGTCACCGATCACGCTGTGCTTCAGACAGGAAGCTGCAACTGCAAATTCGAGCGCGGACTGCTTGTCCTCATAGTTGTTCAATCCATAGATCAAGCCGCCCGCAAAGCTGTCGCCGCCGCCCACACGGTCGATAATATCCCGAATTTCGTACTTTTTAGACACATAGAAGTCCTTGCCGTCATTCAGGCACGCCGCCCAGCCGTTCCAGTCCGCGCTGTGGCTCTCGCGCAGTGTGATCGCGATGCACTTCATGTTCGGGTAGGCTTCCAAAACTTTGTTGCCAAGCGCGCGGTACTTTTCGCGGTCCAGCTCGCCGGATTCGACGTTCACATCGACGGTAATTTCGAGCGATTTCTGCACGTCTTCTTCGTTGGCAATCGCCACATCGACGTACTTGGCAAGCTCTCGCATGACCTCGCTGGCCTTTTTGCCATATTTCCAGAGGTTCTTGCGGTAGTTCAGGTCGCAGGAAACGGTGATGTTCCGCTTCTTCGCTTCCTTGACAGACTCAAGAGACAGCTCCATCGCGCTTTCAGAAATCGCAGGCGTAATACCCGTGATATGGAACCAGTCCACACCCTCGAAGGCTTTGTCCCAGTCGATATCGCCGGGCTTTGCCAGCGCGATCGAGGAATACGCGCGGTCATAGACGACCTTGCTCGGCAGTTGGTTTGCGCCACCCTCTAAGTAGTAAATGCCCATGCGCCCATCGCCGCGGATGATCTTCTTTGTGCCCACGCCAAAATAGCGCAGCTCGCGGATGCAGGCGTCTGCAATGTCATTCTGCGGCAGAACGGTCAGAAATTCCGCGTCCATGCCGTAGTTTGCAAGGGAGACTGCCACATTCGCCTCGCCGCCGCCGAAGGTAGCCTCGAGCATCGGGCTTTGGAAGAAGCGCTCGTGTCCCGGCGCTTTCAGGCGGAGCATAATTTCACCAAATGTCAGAACTTTCATCTTCGCCCCTCCTTACTTCTGCAGCAGATGCACGGCGAAACCGCCGAACTCATCTTTGAGGTATGCAACTGTCATACGACCGTTTTTATACTTTGCCGAGCTTTCGTCATATGCAAAGCCCTTCTTTGCAAGCTCTGCCACCGCCAGCTCCACAGAGTTGGTGCGGATCGCAATATGACCGTTTTTGCCCTTGAACATCGATTTCATGACCTCGATGCCGCTCGAGGCAAACATCGAAGAGCTGCCGTCTTTGACCGGCAGATCAAACGCTTCGTTCAGCTTCTCGCAGACTGCGGATGCCGCGTCGGCATTCTCGCAGTTCAGACCGATGTGCGCCAGTTCAAAGCCAAGCGCGGCAGATCTCGCCTGCTTGCAAAGCTCCGTGATCTTCTCAAAATTACCGGCTGCAATGTCCGCCTTCGGGCAGACCCAGCTGCCGCCGACCGCGTGGATGAACGGTGCGGCGATAAACTCGCCGATGTTCTGCGCGTTGACGCCGCCGGTCGGAATGAACTTGATCCCGCCGAAGGGACCCGAGAGCGCCTTCATGGCAGAAAGTCCGCCATACACGCCTGCTGGGAAGAACTTTACGACGTTCAGTCCCAGCTTCATGGCTGCCATGATTTCCGTCGGCGTCACGCAGCCGGGCGTCACGGCAACGCCGTTTTCCACGCACCAGCGGACGACTTCTTCGTCAAAGCCGGGGGCAACGATGAACTTCGCGCCGCACTCGACGGCCTTGCGGCACTGGTCGAGCGTGATGACCGTGCCTGCGCCAACTAACATGTCGGGGCAGTTTTCCGCGACTGCCTTGATCGAATCCGCCGCAGCCGCCGTGCGGAACGTGATTTCCATCACGTCCACGCCGCCGGCAATCAAAGCCTTTGCCGTCGCGACCGCGTCCTTTGCATCGTCCAGCACCACGACCGGCACAACAGCCGATGCGGCCAGCCTTTTTAAACTATCCATTTCTTCCTCCTTATTACACAGCCAAAACGCCAGAACATAGGACCTGGGTACAGGGCCTGAATCAGCTCCTGCTTTCGGCAAGCTAATATGTGTATCCTCCGTGAAAAACACGAGCCGGATTTTTTACAAGCAGCGTATGGATTTCATCCTCGCTGACACCGCGTGCTTTCAGCTTCGGAAGCACGCTCTCAAAAATATGCGTAAAGCCCGTTATGTTATCAAAAGAACGGATCGCTTCGAACTTTTTGAAGCTGTTTTTCCCCCAGTCGGAATAAAAGGGGATGTCCTGCGAGATGATGAGCCTGTTGATCCAGCCGCGATCCATAAGCTCCAGCAGATTCCTTACGCGATCCTCCTCCGGCCATAGCACTTCCAACCCAAATCTGTCCAAACCGAGATAAACACCCATGCGCAGCAGCTCTTCCAAATAATCCAGATCATTCGTGTCGCCGACGTGACCGATCACAACTTTGGACAGATCCACGCCTGCCTTTTCAAGAATCAGCGCCTGTTCGAGACCAAGCCGGTCAGCCGCTATGGTATGCGTTGTTACTGGTATGCCGGTAATTGCCGCTGCACGAGCTACTGCCTTTAACTGAAATACATTTACAGGGGTGATCCCGAATCTGTCCGTCGCAGCTTTCAGCATTCCCGCCTTAATATCGGTGCTCTCGCAGCCCTCTTCAATGTCCCGAATAAACAACTCCGATATTTCCTCATACGGTTTATCGATTTGCCAGCTCTCTTCATAGAAGAACAAACCGGTAGCCGCCACAATGTTGACATCGCACGATTCCGAAACCCGCTTTATAAAGCGAATATCCCGTCCCATATTCACGGCTGTCTGATCGACATATGTGCTCAATCCGTATTTTTTTGCTTTTTGAAAGACAGGCTTGATTTTCTCCAGGAAGACATCAGCATTAAACCAATCTGCATAACACCGCTTCATTGAGTTATTCAGTTCTGCAAGGTGTTCATGCATCAGGGTTATTCCCAACTCCCCAGGGCTTACAGGGCCTTTGACGGTATTGACGTAACAGGACATTTCACATCTCCTTTTCTCTCGTTTGTTCTTGATTTCTCAATTGGCGTACAGGTGATAAAGGTGGGGGAGAAAGACCGGACCGGCGACAGTTCTGATTGTGCTCGGAATCTGACAGGCTAGGTGGTGAAGGGTCCCAGCATGTGTTTGTGTTCCATCAGCACAAAGATCGTATGGCTCTTGGAAACACACTTTTTTCCTTTGAGTTCGAGTAAGATGCTTTCCAGTTCTGTAATATCCCTTGCGTACAGTCTCAACTGATAGTCATACTCTCCTGTAATCGCATAACAGTCAACGATGTTCTCTTTTGCATTTACAAACTCAAGTAGTTCGTTTACCCTTGAATACTGATCAACAACAAGCAGTACAAATGCCTGGACAGAACTGTTAATCTTTTGTGGATTCAATTGAATCGTGAATCGCTCGATTATGCCGTTTTCGCGCAACCTGGAAATCCGTTTGTTGACTGCCGGTATGGATAGATTGACCTTTTTTGAGATGTCAGTCGCAGAGCAGCGTGCGTCCTCTGCCAAAATCCGAAGCAATTGAGCATCGATGCTGTCCATAAAAAATCCTCCTTTAGTAGTCAGAAGGTCTATTATGTTCTTAAAGCAGAAAGCACTGTGTCAAAGCCTCAACGCGAACTCGGAACATTTTTTAACCATTCTACGTAGAATTCTTTGATTTTTCAAGCATTTTTAAGCATTTCGAACAATAATAAACTTTTTCTTGCATTCAACTTAATTTTACTCCATTATCCTTCCGTTTTGAAGCAGTAAGATTAAAAAAATAAACCAATTTTTATGCCGCCGCTCTTTGTGCAGGTTTTACAGTATTATGATGTGTTTTGCGCACCGACAGTGAGGCATCTTTCAGCCGCAATTGGAAATTCGCATCCTGCCCGTATTTCGCCCTTACGGTTGCTCCTGCACTAGGGATGAAAGTTGTCTGACAACTTGTCTTTTTATAAAAACATCAAACTGCAAAATATTGCATATCTCCAAAATTCAACAAATAATTCTGTTTTTATTGACATCTTCAAATGATACTGCTATTTTTGAATGCAAGATGTTCCCCCTGTAGCGCTGCAGCCTACAGAGGTCATCCCAGCTAAGCGTTTTCTTAGCGCGAAAAAATCAGTTATATGTGATGTGAGGATGGAGGAATTTACTTTGAAAAAACTTACCGCTTTATTTCTTGCCCTGCTGATGTTGGTCAGTATGTGTGCCTGCGCGTCTCCTGCTTCTACAGAGGATGCCTATCAGGCGAAAGTCGCACTTTGCCTGGTCACTCCTGTGAATGATGGAGCATGGAGTCAGCTCGCTTATGACGCTGTTATGAAAGCAAAGGATACCTACAACATCTCCGTAAAATATACGGAAAACATCAAGCCTACCGAGATGGAAGCAGTTTTCACGGACTACGCATCTCAGGGATATGACCTGATCATTGGGCATAGTTTTTCTTTCGGCGATGCGGCTCTGGCCGTTGCAGAACGCTATCCTGATACAAAATTCATCGTTATCGACGGAACGGTCAGCTCCGAGAACGTCGCATCCTACACGCTCAAGATGCAGGAGGTCGGATATCTGGAGGGCATTGCGGCTGGAATGATGACAAAAACAAATAAAGTCGGCTTTGTCGCGGGTCTGGTCGGTCCGGCTATCATCAAGGTTGCTGAGGGGTACAAATTAGGCGTTCAGGCTGTGAATCCGAATTGTGATGTCTATACTGCATATACCGGCTCAACGGAAGATGTGCAAAAGTCCAAGGAGGCCGCGCAGGCCATGATCGACAAGGGTGTGGATCTGATCGGCGGCGGCGGGAATGCGTCCAATGCAGGCATGATAAAGGCATGTGAGGAAGCGGGCGTTTATGCTTTCGGCGAGCTTGAGCAGCAGAATCTAGCTCCAGAAACAGTTATTTTCTGTAACATGAACAACATTGAAAACCTTGTTCTTCAGGCGGTCAAGGATACGATTGATGGGGATTTCCAGGGCTGCATTCGGGAATATGGCATTTCTGCAGATGTTGCGCAGTTGACCGAATATAACTCGCATGTTCCGCAGGAGGTAAAGGATAAGCTGGCGGAATGCATGGATCAAATGCGCTCCGGTGAACTTGATATTCCGATGATCACAGAGATCTCGGACGATATTATCCATTGACTGATTGGGTCCTACGCAGCACAAGGAAGAATCTGGCAAAATGAGCGGGTGCAATCCGATATGGCGTCCGTTTCATACCGCAGTGGTTCTTTCACTTAAGATCTCCGTGGCGTGCGGCAGAATCATCTGGGATGCATTCTGCCGCATTTCCACTACTACCTAACAGGAGACATAAAAACATGGCATTATTGGAAATGAAAGGGATCACCAAGCTTTTTTATGGGATCCCTGCCAACGATCACATTGATCTGTCTGTAGGGGAGAGCGAAATTCACGCGCTTCTCGGTGAAAACGGCGCAGGAAAAACAACCCTTATGAATATTCTATACGGCTTGTATCACTGCGACGAAGGCGAGATCTGGTGGAACGGTGTCAAACAGGACTTTCAGAAGCCGCTGGATGCTATCGCCTGCGGCATCGGCATGGTGCATCAGCATTTTATGTTGGTTCGACCGATGACTGTCTTACAAAATATCATTCTGGGAATGAAAGTCGAAAGTTACCCGTTTATAAAGAAAAAAGACATTGCGAAGAAAATCAAAGCGCTGTCACAGAAATACGGCTTGGCCGTGGATGTCGATAAACGGATCGATGAGCTCTCTGTTGGCGAACAGCAGCGTGTCGAGATCCTAAAGGCGCTCTACAGAAACGCAAAGCTTCTTGTTCTGGACGAACCCACTGCCGTCTTGACGCCACAGGAAACAGAGGTTCTGTTCTCTGTTTTGAGATCACTCAAGGAAGACGGGCACAGTATCATTCTGATTTCTCACCGGCTTGCTGAGATCATGGAAATTACGGATAAGATCACGGTTCTGCGCAGCGGGAAAAAAATTGACACGCTTACAACCGCAAAATGTACGGAAGCGCTTCTGTCCCAGCTTATGATCGGCCGACAGATTCGTACAGACAAAATTGAGTATGCCGAAAAGCCGCGTCCGGAGCGTGTATTGGATGTGCGGGGGCTTACGCTAAAAAACCCCAACGGCAGCAAGAATCTTCTGGATCAGGTTTCGTTCTGCCTCCATTGCGGAGAAATTCTTGGTGTGGCCGGAGTGGATGGGAACGGTCAAAACTATCTCGCTGAATTTCTTTGCGGGATTCGCAGACAGGATTCGCAATGCGTTTCTTTCAAAAATCAGTATATTGACAGACTGAACGTGCGGCAGCACTTTGAGCTTGGAATTTCCTACATCCCGGATGACCGTCATCGTGATGGATTGATTCTGGATAAGAGTATCTCGGATAATTTGATCCTGCGTGATTATCGGACTCCAAAAATCTCAAAATTCGGCGTCGTCAACGAAAAGAACGTACTCGACTTTGCACGGGCTGCAATTGAAAAGTTTGACATTCGCGTACACGGACCGGGCGAACGTGCTGGAAATTTATCAGGCGGCAACCAGCAGAAAATCATCCTAGCTCGGGAAATTGGCGATTCGCCCGATCTGCTGATCGCTATGCAACCCACACGTGGACTTGATATCGGCGCATCAAGTTATGTACGGACGTGTATGCAGAACCTCCGAGACCGCGGCAAAGGTGTGCTCCTGATTTCGACGGATCTTGATGAGATCATGCAGGTTTCCGACCGAATCGCCGTAATGTATGAAGGGAAAATTATGGGCATTGTAGAAAACTCCGCCGAATTAAAAGCCGAAACACTGGGCCTTATGATGGGCGGCCGCCCTGTGGAGGAGGTTATTGCGGAATGAAGCAAAGGTTTATTAGAATTGCGTCCTCCGTCGCCGCAGTACTGCTGCTTGCTGTTGGATTGATATGGCTCTGCCATGCCGATCCGATTGAGGCGTTCGGATATTTTTGTTATGGGCTGTTCGGTTCGCTTAACGGGTTCGCCGAGATATTCGTAAAGGCAACTCCGCTAATCCTGATGGGATTAGGCGTTTCCATTTCATTTCAAACCGGCTTTTTCAATATCGGTGCAGAGGGGCAGTTTTACATGGGCGCACTGATGGCAACGTTTGTTGCTATCAAGCTTCCAGGGCCGCCATGGTTTCGCTGCATCCTTGCCATATTTGTCGCATTCATATTTGGCGGGGTGTGGGCATTTATTCCTGCGATCTTAAAAAACAGGTGGGGGATCAGTGAAACCGTTAATACGATCATGTTCAACTATATTGCCACGATGTTTGTCGGGATCGCGATCCGCGGTGTTTTGATGGATAGCGCGGATTACCTGCCGCAGAGCGCAAAGACAGACTGTAATCTTCCTCTTCTTCTGCTTCCAACTCGCTTTCACCTTGGTTTTTTTATCGCCGTGGTGATAGCTCTCCTAATCTGGTTCGTTATGTATAAAACAGTGCTGGGCTATGAACTGAAAGTCAGCGGCAGCAACCCGAGAGGCGCATTCTGTGTTGGTATACCCGTCCAAAAAAGCCTTTTAACGGCAGCTATTCTGAGCGGCGGTCTGTCTGGCATTGCAGGCTCTGTTGAATTGCTGGGTGTCCAGCACCGCCTAATGGAGAATCTTTCTGCCGGAAACGGTTTCACCGCGATTCTGATCGCGCTTCTTGCAAAGAACCACCCATTGGGAGTCATTTTGGTTTCAATTTTATATGCCGCGCTGCAAGTCGGTGCAAATACCATGCAACGCCAAATGGGTATCCCGTCATCTATTGTCAGCATTTTGATTGGCTTTATTGTTTTTCTGATCCTATCCAAGGACTTTTGGGAACTGCACACTCGCGCGAAGAAAAAAACGGAGGTGAGTAAGCATGAGTGAACTCCTGCAACTTACATTCTGGGCAACATTTTTATCTGCCGCAGTACGCACAGCGATTCCGATTCTGTGCGCTTCCATTGGCGAAGACATTTCAGAGAAAGCCGGCATCATTAACGTTGGTTTGGAAGCAGTCATGCTGGTTGGAGCTTTTTTTGGGTTTGCGGCAGCCTATTTGACGCGCAGCCTGTTCTGGGGGTTCGTCGTCGGTATGCTCGCAGGTATGCTTTTGAGCCTGCTTCACGCATTCCTATCAGTTTACCTGAAGCAGGACCAGAACGTCGCGGGCGTCGCACTGAACCTGCTTGTTACAGGGCTTACCAGCTATATTTTCCAACTGATGGTCAACCGGTATGGGATCCCGCAGATTGAAACATTAAAGAGTGTTCCTATTCCGCTTCTCAGTAAGATTCCTCTGATTGGTGATGCGCTGTTCAATAAGGATATTGTAGTCTATTTTTCATATCTTCTGGTCGTCTTTCTGGCGTTTTATTATAAAAAGACCATCTGGGGTATGTCTCTTTGCGCGGTCGGCGAAAATCCCCGCGCGGCAGACGCCGTTGGTATTTCCGTATATAAGAATCAGTACATGGCAGCTGCCGTCAATGGGCTGCTAGGAGGCCTCGGCGGTGCTTACCTGCTGCTTGGGCAGCTTGGTATCTTCTTTGAAAACATTACTGCAGGCCGCGGCTATATCGCTCTGGCGGTAGTAGTATTTGGCCGACGCAATCCCATAGGAATCCTTTTGGCTGCACTTTTTTTCGGCGCAGCGGAGGCTTTTCAGTTCCGACTGCAGATTTTGGGGATATCGCTCCCGATTCAGGTCTTTACAGGGCTGCCATATGTTCTGACTGCGCTCTCACTGCTGCTTGTCGCACGAAGCAAAAGAGACGGTACGCCTGCTGCCTTGGGAGTTGCGTATGATCGCATGTCCCGATAAGAAAATCACAGAGAGGTTTTTATGAATACATCTATTTTTGCACTGAAGGGGCACATTATCCACACCCCGACCCCGAAAGGGTTTGAGATCTTCGAGAACTCCTATGTTGTCTGTAAAAAAGATACCGTCATCGGCATATTCAAGGATTTGCCAGAGCAATATCAGGCGATCCCCATTTTTGATTATTCGGGAAAGCTGATCATTCCAGGTATGGCGGATATTCATCAGCATGCACCGCAATATGGCTTTCGCGGGTTAGGAATGGCTCTGGATTTGGATAGTAATTGGAACACTTGGTTCATGCAGTACTCTTTACCGGAGGAACGCCATTTCAACGACCTGAACTACGCTGAACTGGCATATGAAAAATTCACAAATGACCTGCTTAGATCTACTACGACCAGAACGTGTACGTTTGCAACGATCCATCGCCCCGCGACAGAGCTTCTGATGCAGAAGCTCGCTGATAAGGGATTTGTGGCATATGTCGGCAAGCTGAATATGGATCGAAATTCCATTGAAGGATTGCAGGAAACAACGGAAGAATCTCTGCGGGAAACTAGAACATGGCTTGAGAACACATGCGAAAAATACGAATACGTTAAGCCGATGATCACGCCTCGATATATACCATCCTGCACAGATGCCTGCATGGAAGGTCTGCAGGCTCTCATTCATGAATTCGGTGTTCCTACTCAATCCCATTTAAGCGAAGGCTTGGACGAAATTGAATGGGTCAAGCAGTTAAAACCGGAAATCTCTTTTTACGGACAGGCCTATGATATGTACGATATGCTGGGTTCGGTCGTGCAGAGCGTACAGGCGCATTGTGTCTACCCAACACCGGAGGAATTTGAATTAATGTCTAGAAGGAAAAAGCTCTGGGTTGCGCATTGCCCACAAAGCAACATGAACGCAAACGGCGTTGCAGCGCCGATCCGCAGGTACCTGGACGCTGGAATCCATGTCGGTCTTGGTACGGATATTGCTGGCTCGAATACGCTGAGTATGTTCCGCACAATCTCGGATACGATTGTCGCCTCCAAAATCTATTGGAACAGCATGGAAAGAAAAGGAGATCCGTTCGCCGAGAAGACTTACTTGACCGTTTCTGAGGCGTTTTACCTTGCCACAAAGGGCGGTTGCTCATTTTGGGGAAAAGCCGGCAGTTTTGAAGAAGGCTCTCTTTTCGATGCCGTTGTTATTGACGATGCGCCTTTGTGGGATTTCAATAACAGAAGCCTCCGTCAAAGAATCGAACGAGTGGTGTTCCAAGGAGACGAGCGGCATACGGTTGCCAAATTTATTAATGGCCGAAAGGTTTACGGATAAGCCGCACACCGCTGCGACCCCGAAAGCATCTGAATATCTGAGTCTTTTTTCTAAAATCAATCGCCACCTCTTTCATTTCAAAAAGAGGTGGCGATTAATCTTATAGTCAATAAACGTTGTATTTGAAAAGAACTGGGAGCACATAATTGGGCGATTCTCCGCATCGAAACACAGACTACGCATATATAAAAGTGGAATATCTTCGGGTGGATGAAACCGGCGGATATGCGCTAAGGAATCTTTATCGACTGTCCCAAGCTTCAACTCGTCTCGGTTTGACCGAATTCCCATGGAATGAAAGAACGCCATTCGCAAATCTGCGTCGGGGTCATACGCTACATTCCATTCTTCCTCCGTTGAAAGAAATTTAGATGGAAAACAATCTTCCAGTAAAACTGTAAAGTGCCCGTCTGCTCGGAACAGCAGATACCGCAGGATAATCTCCTCCTGTTCCGAGATCTCCAAGATTGGTGCATAATAACCGCCGGCGGGTTGACGGATGATCGTTACGGGATCGCAGGATGGAAGAAAGCCTTTCGCCCTGATCATTGACTGAATGTCAAAAAAATACAGGAGGTTTTCTTTTTCATTGACCGGAGGATTCAAAAGATAGGTCCCGCTTCCTTTTTTTCGAATTAAATAGCCTTCAAATTCCAGCTTTTGAAGAACCTCTCTGATTGTCGCTCTGCTGACGTGATAGTGCTCCGCCAGCTTCAACTCAGATGGAATCTTCTGCCCTTTTTTCGCTGTGGAAAAAAAGCGAATCATGGACTCATGGATTTGAATCTGGTTGGTTGCACGAAACAGGTGCGACGACATGTCTGATGACAGTTCTTCTGCAAGCGCTACTTTCTGCCGCTTAATCACGATAACCCCTTTCTATATCTATATCGCTGCCAAGATAATTACACAAATATTTGCTGCAAAACAAAACGAGTAAGCACGTAATCCTTGACTGCTCGCTGCGCACCTTTACCGGCGGTCATCATTTTCGTGACCTCACGAAAATAATACGATCCTTCTATTCCGCTGGTTTTGCAGGATTCAATAGCTCGCCCGATTGCCTTATCAAAGTTCTCCCATCGTTCATAGCCGAGAAGCGGCATGAGATCCCGTGCATACCAGAATTCAATATGCGTCTTCTGGTCGCTATGTATTACAAGGTCAAATTGTTCTTTGCTTTGACTAACTCTTTTTTTCCTTTATTTGACCTCCATTACATTCGCCGTAAGCACTTCGTCCAGCAAATCTCTCACTTTTACAGAAACGGACACGCTTTTCCCTGCTTTCGACAGCGAGAAATATCCATGCGTAGAATGGCAGCTATCGTTTTCTGACCGAAGTCGTCGAGTAAGGCCTTTCAGTCGTTCAGGGAATATGGTTCTCATACCTCGTTTTGGATTTCTCTTTCATTGTATTGCTGAGAACGAATTTCGTCAAGGCATTACCAGGAATCAGTTCTATAAATATTACAACCGTATAAATTCCCATAAAAAGCCTTTCGCTTTGCTATTGACGCAGACAATGAAGCGTGATAGTCGCCGTCATAGGCTTCGGTCTCCTCGTTCCATGCGCGGCCGGTCCAGCCGTCGCTGATGATCTGCGTGCGGTAGATGCCGTAGGTGCTGAGGAAGAATGCCTTGCGCAGGTAATCTGTACCGATGGCCCAGACCTTCTTGCCGTCGGGGCTGGTGATGCCTTGGTGGTAACGACATTCTTTACGTTCACAAGGCCAGCGCCCTGTTCGCGCGGAGAGAACTCCGCGCCGGTGCTGTTGGTGCCGGGCACGGCAGAGTCTTTCGACGAAATACAGTATCCCGCTTGAGACGCTTTCTGCGCTCGTTGCACCTGTGCAGGCGATGGAGGAGGCGGTTCTGGCGCAGCTGGAGCAGCACCCGGAGCTTCTCAAGCCGTTTTTCCAGTACAACTCGTCGAATGACCACCGGCTGATCTGGGCGTTTTATCATCTGATCGCCGAGCAGCAGACCGAGATACTTTCGCAGCCGGAGACGCTGCGGCATCTGATCGCGCTCACGCTCAACCGCGGCTCGGAGCTTCCGCCGGAGGTCTATTTCGAGCGATACCAGCAGCTGCTTGCCCTCTGCACCCCCGTCATTCAGGCCCACGAGGCGGCGCTTCAGGCCGAATTCGACGCTGCCGCCGCGCCGCTTTTTTCAACGGCATCGGCCTGTCTCCCACCACATGAGCTCGCTCGTGTCCGCCGGGTTCATCAACGTGGACAAGCAGAACCCGCGCGGCTTCAACCTTGAGGCTGCGCGGGTCCTGTTTTGGCGAAAGAAATCCCGCAAACAAGTGACCGGCTTGTCTGCGGGGGATTCTTTATCAATATGAGGGGAAAATGAAAAAGTGTTTATCGCTTCTTGCAGGATTATCATAGCAAGGGTTTATTAAAAAACTTAGAGGCAAGTTTTTAAATAACTATTAAATTCGAAAATTCTTTTTTCGATCAAATGTTTACAAAAATATCACAATTTTCGGCCCTGCTCCCCCTTGACAAATTCCGGGTACAGGACTATGATGAAGCCAAAATGAATTAGCACTCATGAACATAGAGTGCTAACACTGGAAGAAGAGGTGTGAACTATGAACGCACAGAACTATACGCAGAAATCTCTGGAGGCCATTCAGGCCGCCCAGAAGCTGACCATTGAAAATCAGAACCAGCAGATCGAGCAGATCCATCTGCTGGCCGCGCTTTTGAAGCAGGAAAACGGCCTTGTGCCGCAGCTGCTGAAAAAGATGGGCGTGACGCTTGAAAGCTTTGAGGCTGCGGTGGACGCGGAGCTGGCGAAGCTGCCGCGCGTGACCGGCTCGGGCCGCGAGGCGGATAAATATTATGTTGCGCGCGCCGTCGACACGGCGCTGAACAGCGCGGAGGACATCGCGAAGCAGATGAAAGACGAATATGTCTCCGTCGAGCATCTGTTTTTGTCCCTGATCGAAAACGCGGACGCGGTGCTGAAAAGCCTGTTCCGTCCGTATCAGATCACGAAGGAGGCCTGTCTGCAGGCGCTGCAGTCGGTGCGCGGCAGCCAGCGCGTGACGTCCGACACGCCGGAGGATACGTATGAGGCGCTTGCCAAATACGGCACGGATCTGGTCAAGCGTGCACGGGAGCAGAAGATGGACCCGGTCATCGGCCGTGACGACGAGATCCGGAATGTCATCCGCATCCTGTCCCGCAAGACGAAGAACAACCCCGTTCTCATCGGTGAACCGGGCGTCGGCAAGACGGCCATCGTCGAGGGGCTTGCGCAGCGGATCGTCGCGAACGAGGTTCCCAAGTCTTTGCAGGACAAAACGATCTTCTCACTCGACATGGGCGCATTGATCGCGGGCGCAAAGTACCGCGGTGAATTTGAAGAGCGTCTGAAGGCCGTGCTGGCCGAGGTCAAGAAGTCCGAAGGGCGTATCATCCTGTTTATCGATGAACTGCATACCATTGTCGGTGCGGGCAAGACCGAAGGCTCGATGGACGCGGGCAATCTGCTAAAGCCGATGCTCGCGCGCGGCGAGCTGCACTGCATCGGCGCGACGACGCTGGACGAATACCGCCAGTATATCGAAAAGGACCCCGCGCTTGAGCGCCGGTTCCAGACCGTTCTGGTGCAGGAGCCGACGGTGGAGGATACCATCGCCATCCTGCGTGGTCTGGAGTCCCGGTACGAGGTCTTCCACGGCGTCAAGATCACGGACAATGCAATCATTGCCGCCGCAACGCTCTCAAACCGCTATATTACCGACCGCTTCCTGCCCGACAAGGCTATCGACCTCATTGACGAGGCCTGCGCCATGATCCGAACGGAAATGGACTCCATGCCGACCGAACTGGATGTCATCAACCGCAAGATCATCCAGATGCAGATCGAGGAAGCAGCGCTCAAAAACGAGGACGATGAACTTTCCAAGGCGCGGCTGATGGAACTGCAAAAGGAACTGGCCGAACAGCGCGAAACGTTCAACTCCATGAAAGCCAAATGGGAAAACGAGAAGAACGCCATCGGCCGCGTGCAGCAGCTGCGCGAACGCATCGAGCAGATCAACCGCGATATTGAATCTGCCGAACAGAGTTACGATCTCGAAAAGGCCGCGAAGCTGAAGTACGGCGATCTGCCCGAAGCGAAAAAGCAGCTGGAGCAGGAGGAAAAACTGGCGCAAAGCAGCAAGGAGACGAGTTTGCTCCGCAACAAGGTCACGGAGGAGGAAATTGCCAAGATCATCGAGCGCTGGACGGGTATCCCGACCGCAAGACTGATGGAGGGCGAACGCGACAAGCTGCTGCATCTCGAAGATACGCTGCACAAGCGTGTTGTCGGTCAGGATGAGGCCGTGCGCGTCGTCTCCGAGGCCATCCAGAGAAGCCGGGCCGGCATCCAGGACCCGAACCGGCCCCTCGGCTCGTTCCTGTTCCTTGGCCCCACGGGCGTCGGCAAGACAGAGCTTGCCAAGACGCTGGCAGAGGCGCTGTTTGACGATGAAAAGAATCTGGTGCGCATCGATATGTCGGAGTATATGGAGAAATTCTCCGTGTCGCGTCTGATCGGTGCGCCTCCCGGATATGTGGGCTACGAGGAGGGCGGCCAGCTGACCGAAGCCGTGCGCCGCAGACCGTATTCCGTCATTCTGTTTGACGAGATCGAAAAGGCGCACCCGGATGTGTTCAATATCCTGCTGCAGGTCCTCGACGACGGCCGCATCACCGACTCGCAGGGCCGCACGGTGGACTTCAAGAACACCATCATCATCCTGACCTCGAATCTCGGTTCGCAGGCCATTCTGGACGGCATCACGCCGGAGGGTGAAATTTCGGAGGCTGCGAAGAACGAGGTGCAGGCGCTCCTGCGCCGCAGCTTCCGCCCGGAATTCCTGAACCGGCTGGATGAGATCGTCTTCTATAAGCCCCTGTCGAAGGAAAACATCACTGGCATCATCGATCTGCAGATCGCGGCGCTTAATAAGCGCCTTGCCGACAAGCAGCTCAAGTGCGAGCTGACCCCGGCGGCAAAGTCGTTCGTCATTGACGCAGCCTATGACCCGCAGTTCGGCGCAAGACCGCTGCGCCGCTACCTGCAGCACACGGTCGAGACGCTTCTTGCGCAGCGCATCCTGCGCGGCGACGTGCTCCCCGGTCAGACGCTTGTCTGCGACGAGCAGAACGGCGAGCTGGTCATCAGCGCGAAATAAAATACAAACGCCCTGCCGCAGCTCTCTGCGGCAGGGCATGAAAAACTCCGGGCCTGAATCGGCGGGGGTCATAAGAAAGTAATATTGCTTTTTGCAGGAACGGCATGGCTTCGGTCA
>OGXT01001651.1_pt1 | contig 20861 bp, 12 predicted proteins | sample 1576361 | NCBI WGS metagenome assembly OGXT01 (sample SAMEA3541514, study PRJEB24748) | human gut metagenome | biome: human gut; feature: human-associated habitat; material: faeces | place: China | collected 2012 | reverse complement strand
TTCGCGAGCACATCGCTCGGATTCCCAATACGACCGTGCTCATCATCGCCCAGCGCATCGCGAGCGTCATGGATGCCGATCGCATTGTGGTGTTGGACGACGGTCGTGTCCACGGCGTGGGCACGCACGAGGAACTGCTGGCGGGCGACAACATCTACCAGGAGATTTATGCCTCGCAGATGGAGTTTGCGGGGAACGCAGACACCGGCGACGGCTGCGACGATGGCTGCGCGAACGATCCGTTTTCCTCCGTCCCCAGCGAATCGCCCTTGGAAGGGGGTGAGCGCCATGCCTAAGACCGCAGCCCAAGCACGCCCGGCCGATCTCAAGCGCACTGTGCGCCGCTTGCTTTCCTACATGGGGCATGCCAAGTTCTCGTTGCTCGCGGTGGGCGTGCTCGCCTCCGTCGCCGCCATCGCGAGCCTCGCCGGCACCTACATGGTGCGCCCCATCGTTAACGGTTTGGCCACGGGCGGGGAGGAACTGCTCGCCAAGCAAGTTATCCTGACGGCGATCATCTACGCCGCGGGCGTGCTCTCGGCCCTGGGTTACTCGCAGATTATGGTGCGCGCGGCCCAGCGCGTGGTTTCCGATATCCGCCGCGACCTGTTCGCGCACATCCAGACGCTGCCGCTCAGCTATTTTGACAGCACGCGCTCGGGTGACATCATGAGCTTCTTTACCAACGACGTCGACACCGTCTCCGAGGCGCTCAACAACAGCTTTGCCAACGTGATTCAGGCCGCCATTCAGGTTGTGGGCACCACGGCCATGCTCATCATCCTTAACTGGCAGCTCACGATTATCACGCTCGTGTGCGACGCGGCCATTGTGCTGTATGCGCGCTACTCGGGCATGCGTTCCAAGCGCTTTTTTGCCGCCCAGCAGGCATCGCTTGGCGACCTGGACGGATATATCGAAGAGATGGTTTCGGGCCAAAAGGTCATCAAGGTCTTTAACCACGAGGCAGCGAATGTCGTCGGCTTCGCCTGCCGCAACGATGAGCTTCGCCGCACCGGCACCGCCGCCGTGAGCTATGCCAACTCCATGGTGCCCATGACCGTCGTGATTGGCTACGTCAACTATGCCATCGTCGCCGTGGCGGGCGGCATGCTCTGCATCAAGGGGCTCGCCGATGTAGGTGCGCTCGCGAGCTATCTGGTCTTTGTACGCCAGGCGGCCATGCCCATCAACCAGTTTACGCAGTTGGGTAATTTCTTACTCAACGCGCTGGCCGGTGCCGAGCGCCTGTTTGCCGCCATGGATCTTGAGCCCGAGGTGGACGATGGCTGCGTGGAGCTGGTGCAGACGGGCGACGCCGCGTGGGCATGGAAGATTCCCGAGGGCCAGGGCGTGGGCGCGTACGGGCACCTGCATGATGTGGCTGCCGTTGATGAGTCGGGCCGCGCGGTGGCTGCCGACGGTACCGAGCTCACGTGCGGCTTGGTCCCGCTTGCCGGCGACGTGCGCTTCCATGCCGTGGACTTTTCCTACGTGCCGGGCACCCGCGTGCTCACGGATCTCAACCTGTTTGCCAAGCCGGGCCAAAAGATCGCCTTTGTGGGCTCCACGGGCGCCGGAAAGACGACCATCACCAACCTCATCAACCGCTTCTACGAGGTCGATGACGGCGAGATCACGTACGACGGCATCGACGTCAAGCACATTGCCAAGGCCAGCCTGCGCGGGTCGCTTGGCATTGTGCTGCAGGACACGCACCTGTTTAGCGGCACCATTGCGCAGAACATCCGCTTTGGCAAGCTCGACGCGACCGACGAGGAAGTGCGCGCCGCCGCCGAGGCAGCCTGCGCGGATTCGTTTATTCGCCGCCTGCCTAGAGGGTACGACACGCCGGTCACGGCCGACGGCGCCAACCTGTCGCAGGGCCAGCGCCAGCTGCTCGCCATCGCGCGCGTGGCCGTCGCCGACCCGCCGGTGCTCATCTTGGACGAGGCCACGAGCTCTATCGACACGCGCACCGAAAAGCTCATCGAGCGCGGCATGGACCGCATCATGCGTGGCCGCACCACGTTTATGATCGCGCACCGCCTGTCCACCGTCCGCGACGCCGACGCCATCATGGTCCTCGAACACGGCCGCATCATCGAGCGCGGCACGCACGAAGAGCTGCTCGCTCAGCACGGCGAGTACTGGCAGCTGGCGCATGGCTTAAAAGAGTTGGATTAACCCGTTCGAGCACGATGCTTCGACCCCTTCGTGCCCCTCACCTCGCCTCAAACCATCACAACATTCGACGTTTTTTGCCAAAATTGGGAAAAGCATCGAATGTTGTGATGGTTTTTCTGCCACTCGACCGGGTGGAATCGCTTTCTTGCGCACGAAGGTGTGCGGACCCGTGGGCAGGGGAATAAGGTTGGTTATCCGACTCCATTGGAGGGCTCATGGACCTGCCGATCGTCCTGTCCCATAAGACTGCCTGGCTGTACCACAACGTGGCGCGCCCGTCCGAGCCGCTCTCGCGAGCAAGCAGCCTATACGATGAGGACTCGCTTGCTAACGAGGCGGAGCCGACTGCGGGCCTGTCCAAATTGGGACTCGATGTCAAGGGGCTGAGGGCTTCAGCGGCAGTTGGGATCGTTACCGACTATCTGGTTTCGCTTGGTATTCCACGAGAAGAGCTGGGTCATATCGACACGCTCGTCAACTTCGATTTTGAGCGCTCGACGCCGGCTGGATTTAGGTGCCACGTGTTTGGAGCGCCGGTACCCCCAGGCCATCTTATCGAGGTGGCAGAGGGCCTTCTGGTGGTTGATGAGGCCATGTGCTTTGTCCAAGCGGGTTCGTGGATGAGCGAGCCCGAACAGCTGGAATATGGCTACGAAATCTGTGCCCGATACCATTTGAATCATCTGTCGACAGGCGATTATATCGAGATGGGGCAGAGGTATACCGTTGCCGACTTGATTGCTTATTGCAATGAGAACCGATCTCGTCAGGGGGCCATACGCGCGGCCGCCGTGCTCAAGCGCGTGCACGATGGCGCGCGGTCGCCTATGGAGACGGCCACCGCAATCATGGTCGTAGCAAAACGTTCTCAGGGAGGGCTGGGATACGTCAAGATCGAGCTCAACCATCGGGTCGATGTTCCCAGCGAGTTCAAGTATCTCGCAAAGGCCGGGTATTTCGAGATCGACGTATATGCGCCTGCGAGTGGTACGGGGATTGAATACAACGGCTCGGACCATCTTGATAAACAGCGCAGCGCGTCGGATGCGGAGCGTATGACCGTGCTGAGCGCGCTGGGCTTTAGGATGATCGTCCTCACCGGGACTCAGTTTGCCCACCAGCTGCAATTGCACCGGGCGATGAACGCCATCGCGCTCGCTATGGGTCTTAAGTGCGACCGAAGCGAAGCGTTCCAAAAGCGGCAGAACGACCTGCGAGAATTCGTGATTCGGCACTGTGACGGCGTCCTTTAGGGACGTTTTGGTCCTTCTACGGGGCGCTGCGGGCAGGCAGACCATCACAACATTCGACGTTTTTTGCCAAAAACGGGAAAAGCATCGAATGTTGTGATGGTTTGCGTGCTGAGGATGGGCTTGGAAAGTCCGTTTTGCTCGAAGCGACCTGTCCTGTCGTACGGGTGTCGGCATGATTCTCCCGTGGGGTATTATGTTTTCCGAAGAATAAAACGCCGCGTGAGGAGAGGGCTGCGTGGACGGGCACGTGCAACATGACGGCTTTGGCCGCGATATCAACTACCTGCGCATTGCCGTTACCGACAAGTGCAATTTCCGCTGCATTTACTGCATGCCGGCCGATGGCGTGGCACCCCGCGCACACGATGAGCTTCTCAGCGCCGAGGAGATTGCCCGCTTTGTGCGCTTGGTGGCGGGGGAGGGCATTCGCCGCGTGCGCCTGACGGGCGGCGAGCCGCTGGTCAGCCGCCGTATCATCCCGCTTATTCGCGACATCCGCGCGATCCCGCAGATCGAGGACATCTCGCTTACCACCAACGGCGCCTTGCTGCCCAAGCTGGCGCCGCAGCTCAAAGACGCGGGGCTTAACCGCGTCAACATCTCGCTCGACACGCTCGACCCTACGCTCTTTGGAAAGATCACGCGCCTGGGTCGACTCGAGCAGACCATGGCTGGCATCGACGCGGCGCTGGCTTGGGGCTTTGAGCCTGTTAAGGTCAACTGCGTTGTTGTGCGTCGGCTCAACCAGGATGTAGCAGCCCTCGCACGACTGACCATCGACTGCCCCATCCACCTGCGCTTTATCGAATACATGCCCATCGGCGACGAGCACACGAGCTCGCATTGCACTGTGGACCCGCATGCGCCCGCGCTCAATCCGGCGCTGTGGGATGCGAGCGATACCGTGCCGAGTGACGAGCTGCGGGCGTGCATCAATGCCGGGGCCGCCGCGACGGGACTGGGCGAGCTTGAACCGCTCGACATCAACGACGCTCCTGCCGGCGCGGGCCCTGCGCGCTACTGGCACTTTCCGGGCGCGGCGGGAACGGTCGGCTTCATCAGCGCCATGTCCAACCATTTTTGCGCGAATTGCAACCGTCTGCGCCTGACGGCCGATGGCAACGTGCGTCCGTGCCTGTTCAGCGATGCCGAGTATTCGGTGCGTGAGGCAATGCGCCGTGGTGATGATATGCAGGTACTTTCGATTTGGCGCGATGCCGTGGCCCACAAACCGCAGGAACACGCGATAATTGAGGGCACGCAACGATTTATGTCCCAAATCGGAGGATGATCATATGGCCATGAGCAGGTACGCCGATGCCACCAAGGCCGCTCGCAGGGCCGCGATGTCTGCCCACAAAGTCACGGCTACTGACAGCGACGCCGACGCGTCCGCACAGCCGACTGCCAGCGCTGCCACCGAGCCCGCCCGCGACGCCCGTCGCGACGAGCTAACGCACGTGGACGCCAAGGGCGAGGTGCGTATGGTCGACGTGTCCGACAAGGCCGAGACCCATCGCATCGCCATCGCCGAGGGCACCATCCTCATGCATCCCGAGACGCAGGCCATGGTGCTGCAGGACCGCGCCAAAAAGGGCGACGTTCTTGCCTGCGCGCGCGTGGCGGGCATCATGGCCATCAAACGCACGAGCGACATCATCCCCATGTGCCATCCGCTGCTCATTACTAAGAGTAAGTGCGACATTGCGCCCATCGCTCCGGCGGGGACGCCTGTCGAGGATATGCCCGAGGGATGGGCGCCGGCGCGCGCGGACGGGCAGGTCGGCTTTCACGTACTGGTTACGGCGGGCGTGACGGGCAAGACGGGTATCGAGATGGAGGCCCTGACCGGCGCGAGTGCCGCGTGCTTAACGATCTATGACATGTGCAAGGCGGTCGATCGTGGCATGGAGATCGTCGACGTGCGCCTGCTGCACAAGGAGGGCGGTCGCTCGGGCGTGTGGGATCGTGCAGAGCGTCAGGCCGCTGCTGTTGAGGCTGCCGCCGCAGACAGTAACGCGCCCACGAGCGCACCCGTCGCCGTCGCGCCCGCAGCTCCCACTCCGGCCGTCCCCGCAATCGCGTTTATCGGCTACCAAAACTCGGGCAAGACCACGCTCGTCGAGAAGGTCATTGCCGAGCTCACTCGCCGCGGCCTTCGCGTGGGTTCGCTCAAGCATCATGGGCATCATGGCTTTGATATCGATGTGCCCGCTAAGGATACGTGGCGCCATCACCAGGCCGGATCCAAGCACGTGGGACTCATCTGCGCCACGCGTTGGGCGGAGTACGCCGACACGCGCGAGGAGGACGAGATGCCCGCGCGCGAGCTGCTGTCGCGCTACAACGATGTCGACGTGGTGATCATCGAGGGCTACAAGACCGAGGGCTTCGACAACATCGTGGTCGCGCGCTCCGGTGTCGACCGTCTGCGCGGCAAGAGCTCGCTCGACCTGGTCGATGGCCACACGCTGGCCCTTGCCTGCAACGAAGCCCTGGCGCGTCAGGCCTTCGACGCCGGCTTTGCGACCCGAGCCATCAACATCAACGACGCCCGAGCCATCTGCGATCTGATCCAAGACCACCTTTAAGGCTCGACGCTGCGCCGGCCCCAAGCACCCCATCTCGCCCCTCAAGCCGTCGCTCGCGTACCAAAGTACGCGTCGCTCCTCTTTCGGGGCGACCTGGGGCACTTGGAACCGGCTCGCTGCGCTGCCATAACCTGCCAAAAAGGGACAGGCATCTTTGTGGTGGTTTTTGCAAAAAAGCTTTGACTTAAAGTTAGCTCAAGGTGTCATAATCGCTGACAAACGATTGCGATCACGGAGGCCTCATGTCAAAACTGTACTTTATGCGTCACGGTCAAACGCTCTTTAAATTGCTTCGTCGCAAGCAGGGCTGGTGTGACTCGCCGCTCACCGAGCTGGGAATCGAGCAGGCTAAAACTGTCGGTGCGACCCTGCGAGGGCGTGGCCTTACGTTTGACCATGCGTACAGTTCGACGTCCGAGCGTGCGTGCGACACGCTTGAGCTTGCGTTCCCCGGTCAGCCTTACGAGCGCGTCAAGGGCCTTAAGGAGTGGAACTTTGGCAAATTTGAGGGCGCGAGCGAGGATTTGAATCCGCGGCTGCCGTACGGCGATTTTTACAAGCAGTATGACGGCGAGGGCGAAGTCGAGTTTCGCGAGCGTATGATGGCGACCATCACCGAGTTCATGCAGCGCCCTGGACATGAGAGCGTGTTGTGCGTGAGCCATGGCGCCGCAGCGGCTCAGGTCATGCGCGGCGTGGGCGTGGAGCCGCTCAAGATGAAGCACCGCATTGGCAACTGCTGTGTGCTCGAACTCGACTTTGATGCTACTACCGGCACATTTGCTCTTGCAGATTTGTACAACCCCTACGGCACCCCGCGCGAGTAACATCGGGGCATCAGCCAAAACCACCACAAAGGGGCCAGGCACCTTTGTGGTGGTTTTGCCGTTTACAGGCGATTTCCTACCGTTCAGCGGACTTTCGCACCAATGGGGCTTACGCTGCATGCAAGTTTCATCCTACAATCGCCCACGTGCTCACAAGTTTGTTACTCCTCGGGAGGCATCACTTGCGCATAATAGAAGACGAGGAATATCGCCCCGTCGTCTAGCGCCGATGTCCGAGGAGTTTTTTCATGCTCATTTTAAAGAAGATCAACAATAACGTTGCTCTCGCCGCCAGCGATGACGGCCGAGAGGTTGTTGTCTTTGGCAAGGGCATCGGTTTTCACGAGATGCCCTACGAGCTTGCCGATGAGTCGCTCATCCAGCGCAAATTCTATAACGTTCCCGAGAGCCTGCAGGATATGGTCGGCACACTTCCCGACGACGTTCTGCTCGCGGCAAGCGACATTGCCTGCTTCGCATCCCAGCAGCTTGGTTGCAAGCTGTCCGGTGGCCTGCCCTTTATCCTGGCAGATCACCTGCAGTTTGCCGTTCAGCGCGACGACGACCAGATCAGCGCTCCCAACCCGCTCGAGCATGAGGTGGCTTTCATCTACCCGCGTGAGCTCGAAATCGGTCAGGCCGCGCTCGCCATCGTGCAAAAGCACACCGGCGCCAAGCTGGGTCAGAACGAGGCCACGAGCATCGCGCTCCACATCGTTAACGCCGAGGTCGACGGCATGGGCCGCGCCAAGGACATGGACTTCATCATGAAGAGCACCCGCGTGCTTGACGAGGTAACCCATTCCGTGGAAAAGCAGCTCGGCTGCTCGCTCGACACGGCGTCGTACTGCTACATTCGCTTTCTTGCGCACCTGCGCTTTTTGGTTCGCCGCCTTGTTAAGGGCAGCTGCACGCAGACCGAGAACTCCTCACTGTTTATGCAGGCCGCCCGCGATTTTCCCGAGGCCTACCAGTGTGCGTACGCCATCAACCGCGTGTTCGAGAAAGAGTTCAAGCAGAGCTGCTCGGACGAGGAGCTCTTGTATCTGATGATGCATATCAACCGTCTGCGATCGGCTTCGCAGACCGAGTGAGTAAAGCCGCCAGCCCGGCGGCAATCGCAACAATTCTTTTTGGTTTCTAACTGCGGGCAAGGTACCGGCTCGCGGTAGGGGATATTTTTGTCGAAATTTGGAAAAGAGAGGACAGATCATGGCAGGTAAATACGACGATCTTGCTGCCCAGATCGTAGAGCTGGTTGGCGGCAAGTCCAACGTCAAATGCGTCGCACACTGCATTACCCGTGTTCGTTTTAAGCTCAAGGACGAGTCGAAGGCCAATGACGAGGCAATCTCCGAACTGCCCAACGTCATCAAGGTCATGCACGCCAACGGCCAGTACCAGGTTGTTGTGGGCAACATCGTCGAGGACGTCTACGACGCCGTTCTCAAGGCCGGCGGTTTTAGCGACGGCGGCGCCGTCGACGCCGATGACGACGATGCCGCTCCCAAGGGCGTTACCGATGTGATCATCGACCTCATCTCGGGCATCTTCGCCCCCATGCTCGGCACCTTCGCCGCTGCCGGTATCATGAAGGGCCTGCTGGCGCTCGCTACCTTCCTGGTCCCGAGCTTTGCCAACGACGGCGCCTACACGCTGCTCTACACCGTCGCTGACGGCATGTTCTACTTCCTGCCCGTGGTGCTTGGCTTTACCGCGGCCAAGAAGTTCAAGATGAGCGAGTTCAACGGCATGGCCATCGCCTTTGCCCTGGTGTATCCCACCATGGTTGCCCTGACCTCGGGCGAGGTTGTCGGCTCCGTCGAGCTCGGCTTTGCTGGCACCTTCTCTTGGTACACCACGTTCCTGGGCCTGCCGCTCATCATGCCTGCCTCGGGTTACACCAGCTCCGTTATCCCCATCCTGCTCATGGTCTGGTTTGGCTCCACCCTCGAGCACTGGGTTAAGAAGTGGATGCCCGCTTCTATGAAGATGTTCTTCACCCCGCTGATCGTCGTCACCGTTACCGTCACCCTTGGCTATCTGGTCATTGGCCCCATCGCCACGCTCATCACCAACCTGCTTGGTGAGTTCTTCGCGCTGCTGTTTGGCCTGCCCATGATCGGCTCCCTCCTGGGCTGCACCCTCGTCGGTGCCTTCTGGATGTGCCTGGTCATCTTTGGCTTCCACTGGTCGCTCGTGCCCATCGCGCTGGTCAACCTGTCCACTCTGGGCCACGACTACATCCTGGGCTCCGTTATCGCCCACTCCTTCTCGCTGGGCGCCGTGCTCTTCGCCATGTATCTCAAGAACAAGGACGAGAAGTTCCGCGGTATCGCGCTGCCGGCCATGATCTCCGCCTTCTTCTTTGGTGTCACCGAGCCCGCTATCTACGGTGTCGCCCTGCCCGATAAGAAGGCCTTCATCAACGCCAGCATCGGTTCTGCTGTGGGCGGCCTCATCATTGGTCTCTCCGGCGCCGTGGTGTACATGTCCGGTGGTCTGGGCGTCTTCAACTGGCTGTCCTTCATCGACCCCTCCGGTGTTAACGGCATCAACCACATGATCTGGGCTATCGTTGCCTCTTTCGTGGGTGCCGCCGTGGGCTTTGCGATCGAGTTTGCCACCTACAAGCCCGAGGCTGCCAAGTAGCCCAAACGACAAAGACTCGGTACCAAGCCGGCGGGGGGAGCGCCCCGCCGGTTTTTTTCAAAGGGGCTAGATGCCATGCGCTCGTCCGAGCGACTGCCCAAAATCAAAACCATGCCGGATTACGGGGCTGAAACGGTGAGTGCTGACCATACCCCGTTTTTCCGTAAACTGACAAGCCTCCTACCTGCGGTTTTGTCCTTGCCGTTTCTGGCATGCTCAAGGGGCACTGGTTCTGCCCCGTAAACCGGCATGGTTTTGAACCTGCCAATAAGGGACAGGTTTATTTTGGTCGGTTTTATCTGGGCAAACGTCGTCTCCGTCAGCTCCGTCCGCATATCTTAAGCCGGCATAGTTTCGATGGGTCGGTCCGTGCGCGTCCCGCAACATGCCTCGCCACGAAACCGGCCTATCTACTACGTTTAAGTGGTAGGGGCCAACCACACGGTGGTTTTTCGAAAACCGCCAAGCCGTCTACCTGCGGTTTTATTTTTGACAATTGCGGCGTGGTCGGGGGTTCACGACTAAACGTAGTAGATGGGCCGGTTTCGTGGCGGCCGACTCAACGCGAACTCCGATCGGGACGCAAATTACCTCGTGGACGCCGCTTCGGCGTCCACGCAACATCCCAACACGTACGAAAGGAGCCAACATGGCTTTTCCCGATGGATTTCTGTGGGGCGGTGCCACTGCCGCCAATCAGTGCGAAGGCGGATACAACGAGGACGGCAAGGGCCTCGGCGTTCCCGACATCATGACCGGCGGCACGGTCTCCGAGCCGCGCCACATTACCGACGGCATTCTGCCCCAGTACCACTATCCCAGCCACGAGGCCGTGGACATGTACCATCACTATCTCGACGACATCAAGCTTTTTGGCGAGATGGGCTTTAAGTGCTACCGCATGTCCATCAACTGGAGCCGTATCTTCCCCAACGGCGACGAGGCCGAGCCCAACCAGGCCGGCATCGAGTTCTACCGCCGTGTGTTCCAGGCCTGTCAGGAGCAGGGCATCGAGCCCATGGTCACCCTTAGCCACTATGAGCTGCCTTATGGTCTGTCCAAAAACTACGGAGGCTGGAAGAACCCCAAGCTCATCGATTTCTACCTCAACTACGCCCGCACCGTCATGACCGAGTACAAGGGCCTGGTGCGCTACTGGCTCACCTTTAACGAAATCAATTGCCTGCTCATGGGCGGCTTTGGCGGCGTGATGGGCGGCGGCATGGTGCCCGAGGCAACCGACACGCCCATGGCCTTTGGCGACTGCGACTGGGACGACCCGCAGGCGCGCTTCGATGCCCTGCACCATCAGTTCCTGGCGAGCGCCAAGTGCGTCACCATGGGCCATCAGATCGATCCCCAGAACAAGATCGGCTGCATGATCGCCGGCAACGCCTGCTACCCGCACACGTGCAATCCGGCAGACGTTCTGGCCGCACAAAAGCAGCAGCGCGAGATGAACTTCTACTGCGGCGACGTGCAGGTGCGCGGTGCGTATCCCTCGTGGGCGCCCAGCGTGTGGCGCCGCGAAGGCGTGCACGTGGAGGTTTCGCCCGAGGACGCCGCCACGCTGGCCGCCGGCAAGGTCGACTTCTACAGCTTTAGCTACTACATGAGCGCCACGGCCACGGCTGACCCGGTGCTGCTGGAGCAGGGCAACATCTTTGGTGGCGCCGGCAACGAGTACCTCAAGAAGAGCGATTGGGGTTGGGCGATCGACCCCGAGGGCCTGCGTTACTACCTGGAGGAGGTCTACGACCGCTACCAGGTGCCGCTGATGATCGTCGAGAACGGCCTGGGCGCGGTGGACGAGGTCGAGGCGGACGGTGCGATTCACGACGGCTACCGCATCGATTACCTGCGCGAGCATATCAAGCAGATGGAGATTGCCATCGAGGACGGCGTGGACCTGATGGGCTACACCATGTGGGGCTGCATCGATTTGGTGAGCGCCTCGACCGGCGAGATGAAGAAGCGCTACGGCTTCATCTACGTCGACAAGGACAACGACGGCAACGGCACGCTCGCCCGCAGCCGCAAGGACAGCTTCTTCTGGTACAAGAAGGTCATCGCCACCAACGGCGCCGACCTGGCCTAGCCAAGTCTCAACCAGCGTAAACGTCGCAACCACCACAAAGGGGCCAGGCCCCTTTGTGGTGGTTTTTGCTTTGGTAGATGTTTGGGACATGCCTTACAATCTACCGAGTAGTTCATGACGGGCGAAAAACGGAGAAAAGGGGCTTGATGCGTCCTTAATGTTTCATGCGGATAGATTGATTTGACAGACGGTGGCGAATGCCCGCCGTCCGCATCCGTATGAAACAAGGAGTCTCCATGCTCGCCTCTCTTTTCTCAAAGCCTCAATCGTCGCTGTCCGTGCAGGCCAAGCGCCTGGTGGCAATGCGCTTCCTCATCTACACCGGTTTTCAGACCAGTTATTTTATCGGCGTCATCGGAACGCTTACCTATGCGGACGATGCCTCGGTCGTCGCGACATCGCTGGCCGTCCTGTTCATGAACGTTTTCGTGATCCTGGGATCCTTTGCGGGCGGCGCGGCGCTTGACGCCTGGGGTCCGCGCCGCCATTTCTTGCTGAGCATCGTCGGCGCTCTCGCAACTGGCACGGCAATCATCGCCTTTGGCAGCGCGACCGGCATCGTCCTGCTCGGCTCGGTGTTTCTGGGCTTTACGATGGGATTCGCCCAGCCCATTGCCACGTCCTATCCGGCCTACCTCACCAACGACCCCGTCGAGCTCAAAGACATCAACTCCGCCATTGCCATGTTTTCAAACGTGAGTATCATCGTTGGCCCCACGCTGGGCGGCTTTGTCGCGGCAGCTGCATCGTCGCGCGCGGTGTTCGTGCTCATGATGCTCTTTACCGTGTTGGCGCTCGTTGCCGGTTGGGGCTTTAGGCCGCAGACCAGCCATGTCGCCGGGCATGCGGATGCCGATTCGGCAGAGGAAGGGGAGTGTGCGGGACAAAGCTCCAACCCTAGCACGTCCGCTCGTGCCACCTTCGCGACCAGCATCAAGACAGTCTTCACCAACAGCGTCCTCGTGCTACTTTTCTGCATCATCTTCCTCTCGAACTTTGGCTACGGAGCCTTCGATCCGCTCGAGTCGTTTTTCTATCGCGATGTCCTACGCGTCGGCGTTGAGTGGATGGGCTGGCTCTCGTCTGCCTGCGGTGTCGGCGCGGTGCTGGGTGCCGTGCTCGCGCTCCGCTTGCCGCCGCACCTGGTCAACCTTAAAACGCTGCTCGTGGCGCTTATGTCCGTGGGTCTGGGAAGTCTGCTCTATGTGGGGACACCGTACGTGGGCGTGGCCCTTGTCGGCCAGATCGCCCTGGGCATAGCTTGGGGCGTCGTCAACCCGCTCCACAACACCATCGTGCAAACGACGGCGCCGCTCGAGCAACTTGGTCGCGTGAACTCGGTCATGGGCTTTGGCAATATGTTCGCCGGCGTGGCGCCGCTGGCGATTGCCCCGTGGCTGGCGGCGACATTTGGCGTACAACGGACACTCGTGGGGGCGGGCATGGTCGTGACGGCGGTTCCCGCGGCGTTGCTGCTGTTTGGACGCCGGCATTTTGATCGTGCCGCAAGGCAGTAAAACCCATCACAACATTCGATGAAAATTGCGATTTTGCCAAAAAACATCGAATGTTGTGATGGTTTGCGCCCCGGGTCAGGCCATCCTGCGGATCCGGCCACCCTGCGGGTCCGGCCACCACAAAGGGGCCAGGCACCTTTGTGGTGGTTTTTGCTTTGACGGGCCGCGCCCGCGCCTTGGTATACCATGTACGCCGTTTGCGAATACACCCCACATCGCCGCACAACCCAGAAAGGCTCCCATGGACACCACCTTCAGCCACATCAAAGCCGTGTTCTGCGATATCGACGGTACGCTGCTCACGAGCCAGCATACGGTGTCCCCGCGCACCGTGGCGGCGATCCGCGCCCTGCGCGAGCGCGGCGTGCTCTTTGGCCTGTGCACCGGGCGCGACGCCCACGCGACCGAGGCCATGTACGAGCTCTGGGGCATCGAAGGCCTGGTGGACGTGCTGGTGGGCTGCGGTGGCGCCGAGGTCATCGACCGGGCGCACGACATCAACGAACTGAGCTATCCGCTGCCGGGTGAGACCATCGCGCGCATCTGCAAGCACATGGCGGACCTTCCGGCAACGCCCGTCTGCCCCCGAGACGGCGTGTTCTACGTGCCCGAGAGCAACGCGTGCGTCGAGCACCTGTCACGCGTCGACGGCGTGCCCTACCAGGTGGTCGATTTTGCCGAGTTCTTGCGCGAGCCGCAGCCCAAGGTGATGTTTACCATGGCGCCCGAGGTAATGCCGCGGGTGATTGAGCGGGCGTCGACGTTTGCCGATGACACTGTTAAGGCAGCGGCTCTGCAGACCACGCAGCGGCTCTATGAGTTCATGGATCCGCGCGTGTCCAAGACGCGCGGCCTTGTGCGCGTGGCGGAGCTCAACGATATGGAGCTCCAGGACATCTGCGTGTTTGGCGATGCGGACAACGACACCTGCATGGTGGCCGACGCCGGCGTGGGCGTGGCTATGGCAAACGGCAGCGACGCCACCCGCGCCGCCGCCGATTTTGTAACCGCTAGCAACGACGAAGACGGCATCGCGATCTTTATCGAGGAGCATCTGCTGTAGCGCCGGGGGAGAGCCACCGCAAAGGGGGCAGGCGCCTTTGCGGTGGCCTCAGGCGATTTGGTCGAATTGATACCTAAAATCTGTGTGAAAATTCAAATATGGTTGTCTGAACATCATGCTTCTAACCACCGATGGGTTTTTAGATATTCTCATCAATTTGGTAGGATATTCATCCCGGTTAATGACCACCGCTCACGGTCGATTTTCGACCGTTCACAGGATGCTCGCTCTTGAGCAAAATGTTGTGCAAATAAAACTAATGCCATTAAAAAATAATACGCAACTAAATTACCAGCAGAAACAAAAAATAGATAGCGAATAAACGAAGGTAAATCTGAGCAAATGTCAAGAGAATTGAGAACTCGCTACAAAAATGTCGGTTTTGTTGCTCAGATGTTTAAACAATCGTTATAATTGCATTACTAAACGAGCGCAATTACAGATTGCGCAGATACGTTTGATAGTGAAAGAGCAAGATCGCGGTCTCTTGGGGAGGAGACATCGATGAAAGCGAATTCAGACAAATCTAAGCAGAGTAAAAAGCGACGCGCCGTGTACTGGCAGGCGTTTTGTGCGGAGCCTCCGTGTTGAGCCTGGTACTGTCGCTCGTCATGCCACCGATCTCGCAGGCCATTGCCAACGATGTCCAGACAGTTTCTACTGAGGAAACAGTAATGGGGTGCTCAAAGTGAAGAAGTTCGCCGCATGTAGCTTTATGGCAACTGTTCTCGTAGTGAGCACTCTGTTGTCGCCGTTTAGCGCGGTCTCCACCGCAAGCGCGGAAGACGTTGGACCTCTCACTCCGGGCATCCATAAGCCAACTTCCATCGGCATCGGTACGAGTATCGATGTCTCTACCCCCGATCCCGGCGTGGCCACCTACGTCGGCCGCGACATGTACATCGGTGGTAAGCCGAGCGACACTAATACTCTTGATGCGAGCAATGCCCCCGCCGGCTCATATGCCGCTGAGGCGGAGGGCCTTACCGTGGTCCGTGGCAAGCTTGCCATGAATCCTATCAAGCGGAGTTGGGGCGGCGCTGGCTTCCGTTTCGGCACCGTTGGTTTTGGTTCTCAGTTTCGTCCTGTCGACAAAAGCACGGTGCTTGCGGTCGCCGGTATAAACAGCTCGATTGAGAAAATGAGCACCGGTCTGGGAACGACCTTAAATACTGCGACGGTTGGTGCTTGGACCAGGGGTGCCTGGGTCGGCAGGTCGGAAGAGAATACCGGCTATGACTACACCGCGCAGATCGCCGGTCCCATTACCTATTGGACCTATTGGGATACTAACAACAAGCGCTAGTCTGTGGTGAAGAAGCAGGGCAACTACTATGAAGGGGATAATGCGGACCAAAGTTCGCTGTTCAACAAAGCCAACGTCCTCAAGATCAACGGTAAGGATTACACCGATTACCTGGAGTCCGAAGTAAAAGCGAAAATCTCCGCGCCTCTCGCAAAGCTTGATTCCAAATTGAGCTACACGGTTAGTGTTGCCGAGGAGAATTCCAATTACACCATTAAAAAGTACAACAACAAGGAGCAGTACGGACTCACGTTCAACGGCGATCGCAAGACCTTTACGCGCAAGACGAACTATACCGACGTTAACGGCAACGTCGTTCCCAACCGGGTAACCCTTGTCAACAACGAGAAGCTCATCACGTTTGCCGGCGATGCGGACGATAGCGGCAAGGGTTCTTCGCTTCAAGTCTTTAACCTGAAGGCGTCGGATCTTACCAACTCCATTGGCGACAAGACCTACCGTGGCGTGGACTTCAGCTTCAATAAAATACCCGAGGGCGCTTCCGTGGTCGTCAACATCATCGATGATAAGGGGACTCCGGTTGAGTTCAACACCGGCTGGCGTTTCTGGTGGAACGGTAAGGAAATCTCCCGCGGGTACGAGGAAGGTGACACCGACGAGGCTAAGCGCCTCAGGGCTCTGTACTCCACTGCCGCCCAGAGCATCCTGTGGAATTTCGCAACGGCCAGCCAGGTCACCATCCGCGGTGGTATGGCCCTTAAGGGCAATACTGAGCTTTATCCTGGTGCGGACGGAAAGTGGACCGACGACGACCCGGCAGCCGCTATGTTGGGCAGCATAGTTGTTCCCAATGGCGGCTTCGAGGATCACGTGACCACCAACGGGCGTGTTTATGTTGGTGGGGACTTCCAGATGTATAACCACACGGTCGCGGGGATTTTCACTGAGGGTGAATCGGCTTCCGTCATCGATATGGATCAGGAGCGTCACAACTTCCCGTGGTCTGGTACCTACACGCCCGGCGGCTCCGCCGTTGCGTGGAGCAAGATCGATGCGGCGGACGGCAAACCGCTCGCGGGTTCCGAGTGGGCCATCTACGCGACCGAGGACAATGCGCGGAAGGATGAGAACCGTATCGTCTCCATTTTGGATAACGGCACGAATGACTCCGATCCTGCCGTTGGCACCATTCAGTACAACTACCTGAACCAGAAGGCCAACATCGGCGACACGAGCGATACGAAGTACTTCACGTACTACATTCGCGAGGTCAAGGCGCCGGAGGGCTACGAGCTTTCCAATACGATCTATACCTCGAAGATGTTCCACACGGGCGATGAACTCAACCTTGTGGGCAACGTGGACGCCAACGGCAACGAGATTTCCAATCCGCAGAGCGCCATCGCCAACACCAAGATCACCGGTACGGTATCTTGGACCAAGGTTGAGGACGGAGATGTGAAGTACGCTCCTTTGGCTGGTTCCGAGTGGAAGCTTGCGAAACTGGATGCCGATGGCTTGACTGAGGTGCAGTCCTGGACCGTGAGTGACCAGTCGGATTCGGGCGATATCACGTGGAAAGACATTGATGGCACGTCTGGCAAGTTCACGCTCGAGGGCCTGCAGCCGGGCACGTACACCCTTGTTGAGACCCAGGCTCCGTTTGGCTACGAGAAGAACCCGACGGGTTACAAGTTCACGGTGTCCAGCACGGACGGCTCCATCGCGTGGAAGGGGGACGAGCAGCCGAGCATCATTGATAGCACTGCGTACATCTCCAACAAGCGCAGCGTTACGTCCGTGACGATCCCGGTGACTAAGTCCGTCCGCAATGCGGATTGGCCGAAGGATGCTGATGGCAGCTATGTTTTGTTCGACTTCGAGATCACGGCGGCGACGTCCGATCCCGCGGCTCCGATGCCTGGCGTAACGACCATTTCCGTTGCACCTACGGACGCGTCCAAGGTCAACGACATCGTTGCGAACTTTGGGGAGATTGCATTCAACAAGGGCCATCTTGCCAAGATCAACGATTCGAACCCGACTGGCGCCAAGACCTATACCTACACGGTGAAGGAGGTCGCGCCTCCCACCGGTGCCATCGACAAGCTCCGCTACTCCAAGGCCGAGTACCAGGTGGCCGTTACGGTAAAAGCCGTGCTGAATGACGCCGGCAAGTACTCCGGACTCACCACCTCCACCAAGGTCACGCAGGTGAAGGACGACATGGGCAACACCGTTAATAAGGTCATCGGCACCGCCGACGCGCCCGCGAACGCCATTCCCGCTTCCACCTTCACCAACGTGAAAGTCCTCACGGACCTCCCGCTCACCGGCGCGGGTTGGACCGAAAACTCCATGCTCCTCGTGGGCGCCGGTCTCATGCTTCTGGGCGGCATCGCCGCGGGAGCGTATTGGTTCGCTACAAAGCGCCGCCAGGACGACCCGTCCGATGGCGCTGGTAGATAGATGTTTATGAATGTCGGGCTCATTTCTGAAAGGGGAATCATGAACCGATTCGTACAAAAGCTGATCGCCGGCGCCGCCGCCGTAGCGATCGCCGTAACCGGCCTGTTGGGCGCAGCCCCCACGGCCAAGGCTGCGGATCCCACCTACAGCATTACGATCAACAAACAGTCGACGGATGCTGCCGATCACAAGTTCAACGGCTGGCAGCTTGCCGAGCTGAAGGACGTTGTTGTTAACAACAAGTCGATTGCCTATACGATTGATACCACCGATGCGCTCGTGAGCACCATCGAGAGCGCGATGGACTTCAATGCTGTCATTGATGAGACGGGCAATGCCCAGAACGTGCTTACTGTCTACAAGCAGGACAAGAACTATTTTGTGTCCGAGGGTAACACGTCGAATAATCCTATGGGCTTCTTGATCATGCGGGTGTTTAGCAATAGCGGAACCCCTAACCTCTCCTCGCCTTGGAACAATGATGCCGCGCTGCGCACCTTTGCCCAGAACCTCGAGGACCAGACCTTCCCTGGTACTCCTGCTGCAACCGAGTTCACCACGTCTACGGCCGGCAACGCCAATGTGAAAACCTTTAACGTCCCGGGTATCTGGTTCCTGAAGGACGTTACCAATCCCGCTGCGGACAAGGAGTCCTTCTCGCTGCCCATCATTACGCCGACGAGCATTGCGGGCACCGATGTCAATGGCACCGTTACCGTGAAGAACGTGATTCCGACCATCTCTAAGCATCTTGCCAATGCTGACGGCACCTACAACAATGAGCCGTCCTTCTCCGTGGGCGACACCGTGTACTACACGCTTGAGACTACCGTTCCGTACTACACCGGCTATTCGACCAAACGTGTGTTCAAGATCAACGACACTGCTAGTTCTGCCATTTCTTCGATTGTCGGTAACGTCGCCACGGGCGTAAAGGTTGAATCGGTCAAGGTTGGAGACGTTACTCTTAAGGTGAGTAACGACTACAGTGTTTCCTATGCTGCCACTTCTGATACCGATAGTAAGTACGCCGGAGGTGTAGATACCGTCATCGACCTTGGCAACTACGTGAGCCAGGTTGCGGGCGCTACTGCGCTGAACGAGGGCGCAAAGGTGACCGTACTGGTGAGTGCTACCCTTGATGCAGATGCCAAGCTTTCTGACTCCACCGCCATCCAGGGCAACCCCAACAAGGACTCACTTACCTGGTCGCACAACCCCAACAACACCTCCGATGAGCAGACCATTCCTGGTAACGAGGTGAATGTCTACTCCTATAAGTTCAACATCGTGAAGACCGCCAAGGACATGACCACTAAGCTCTCGGGTGCTAAGTTCACGATCAAGGCGGGAAGCAGCTATCTCGGTTACGAGAACGGCGCATGGAAGACCCTGACCACGACTCCGACTAAGGATACTCAGGGTGGTGCCGAAGTTGGCGTGTTCGCCACCGACGATGGCGTCATCAACTTTAATGGTCTCGACGCTGGCACGTATGAGATCGAGGAGATCGTTCCTCCCAATGGTTACACCGCCGTCTCCCTGCCGAAGTTCACCTTTACGGTATCCGCTACGGTGAAGTCCGACGATCCCGAGGGCCAGAAGACCATCACTGCTGTCTCTTATGCCAAGGACGCTACCGATCCTCGCGTCTCCGTTGAGAACTCGACCATCAAGATTTGGAACGCCAAGAACCTCACCGAGCTGCCCTTGACCGGTGACCTGGGCATCAAGGTTTTCATCACCGTGGGCGTGCTGCTCATGGCTGCTGGCGCCGCCTTCGCCCTGAGTGCACGTATGCGCGCTTAATTCCCTAGCTTGATGACGCGGCGAGCGGGCGATCGTCGTCTCCTATCAGCGCCTGCGCGCCGCGTTCTCATATTCCCTTTCGCCGCACCCCGTCGCGCTTGGACACGCGGCGGGGTCGGTGCTTTGACCGTGCCCTCACACCCACACCCCCGGAGGTGAACCACATGGAGGCAATCAAGCCCGTATCGACGATGCGCACGCCGAGCGGCGGTTCGAACCCGGCTTCCCCCAGCCGACGTAAACCGCCCCTCGTCCTGCGCCTGCTTTCCCTTCTGTGCTTTGCCGCCGGCTTTGTTATCGTGGCCACGCCCCTCGTCCTGCGCGCCATGTCCCAGGCCGAGCAGACGGCCGCAGTTGCCGCGGCCCAAAACACCGTGGATGGCTGGCCCTATCCGCAGGCAGAGGAGGCCCTCGCGGCAGCGCGCGCCTACAACGAGCAGTTGGCCGCCGGCGGTCAGGACGTCATCGGCGAGGTCGTGGACCCGTTCGGTAGCACCTCCGGCGCTTCCACCGCAACAGGTGCCAAGGACTCCATCGCCTCGCAAGACACCACGTACCAGGGCCTGCTCGACGCGGGTTCGGGCCTTATGTGCTCGGTGCGTATCCCCAAGATCGACGTGAACCTGCCCGTGTACCATGGCACCTCCAACGAGGTGCTCGCCGCGGGCGCCGGCCACCTGTACGGAACGTCGCTGCCCGTGGGCGGCGAGAGTACGCATGCCGTGCTCACCGGTCACCGTGGCGTGCCGGGCTCGCTCCTGTTCACGCGCTTGGATGAGCTGCGGGTGGGCGACTCGTTTTACATCGAGGTGATGGGCGAAGAACTGGGCTACAAGATCGACCGCATAGACGTGATCGAGCCCGATGACGATTCCAAGTTGCGCGTGACCGCCGGCGAGGACCGCGTGACGCTCATGACCTGCACGCCCTACGGCGTGAACTCGCACCGCCTGCTGGTATCGGGTGTGCGTGCAAGCATTCCGGATGAGGTTCCCGTGCCCGAGGAGGCACAGGGCATCAACACCACCGCGGTGGCGCTGGGCGTTCTGGGCGCGCTGCTGGCGATTGTTGTGGGTCTCGTTGTGGCCGGGCACGTGCGCAAGAAGCGGCGCGCGGCGCAGCGTGCGG
>OGXT01001637.1_pt1 | contig 20981 bp, 20 predicted proteins | sample 1576361 | NCBI WGS metagenome assembly OGXT01 (sample SAMEA3541514, study PRJEB24748) | human gut metagenome | biome: human gut; feature: human-associated habitat; material: faeces | place: China | collected 2012 | reverse complement strand
AAGACAGAGGCCTCTCACGCCTTTAACATCGGTTCGAATCCGGTACGGGTCACCATTTTTCTCTTGACAGAGAGCGGAAAAGTGAATATAATGGTTGTTACTGCGAAAGCAGCTGCAATATAGTTGGTGCTTATTAGGGCGAGGGTCCACCCGTTCCCATCCCGAACACGGAAGTTAAGCTCGCTTCTGCCCACGATACTTGGCTGGAGACGGCCCGGAAAAATAGGTAGCGCCAACACAAGCGGACATCTTCGGATGTCCGCTTTTTTTGCTTGGTTCATAAAGTCAACCCTCGGCTCTGCCGGGAGAAACAGAAGGCCTATGGCGAGGGGGAGAGTAGACAAGAAAATCTCCGAGTTAGAGTAAGAAAAAAGGCTTGTCGGCCAAGACTTACAAAAACAAGGAGACTAATTCATGACAAGTAATAAAACCAACGACAAACAAAAGCTTGACTGTGACGGTGATGGCCTGTTTACGGGCGGTAGGGCAGAGAATGTGCGTGAAGAAAATTCGGTGCTCTTTGAGGGACTTGCCAGTAATAGGCCCTTACAGGGCCAGATCAGACCTCAGGCCTAGCCGGAGGTTTTGATTTCGGGCTCCGACCTTGACAGATGCCGCCGAATCCGGTAATATAGTGGCGGAAATGCTCAAGATATTGGAGGGAATGCCCATGGACATTCAGCAGGCGGTGGCGGAGAACATCCACCGCATCCGAAAAGCGCAGAAGCTCAGCATCGACCGGGCGGCGGAGCTGTCCGGGGTGTCCAAGAGCATGTGGGGCCAGATCGAGCGGGGCCTGGCCAACCCCACGGTGTCAGTGCTCAGCCGGGTGGCCCTGGGGCTGCACGTCCCCCTGGAGCAGCTGATCGCCTGCCACGACGACCCGCCTACGGCCCTGTATCGGGCGGTGGACGTGGCCGGACAGCGGCTGTGCGGCGGAAAGGTCATCGCCTACCGGCTGTTCCCCTTTGACCCGGAGTCCCGCAGCGAGTCCCTCCAGCTGGACCTGTTCATCAGCGGCCGCTATGAGGGACCGGACCGGGTCCCCGGCTCCTGGGTGTATGTCACCTCCCTGTCCGGAACGGCGGAGGTCACCACCGGCGGCGAGACCTATCGCCTGGAGAACCGGGACTGCCTGTCCTTCCCCGGCAGTCAGCCCTATTGCTATGAAAACGTCGGCAACAACACGGTCAGGCTTATCCAGCGGATCGTGTATAAAAAATGAGGCGTCCCGGCAAACTACGGGACAAGGAGGAGCGTATCATGTATAAGAATATCGAAAAGCAGACCGCCCTGGAGCTGCGGGAACAGGTGGACTATCAGGCCGGTCAGATCATCAGCCGCACCCTGGTGCAGAATGAGCTGATGAGCATGACCCTGTTCGCCTTTGAAAAGGGCGAGGAGATCAGCACCCACGCCGCCGGCGGCGACGCCATGGTGACGGTACTGGAGGGCACCGGCCGCTTCACCGTGGGCGGGCAGGAGTTCCTGCTGCATGAGGGCCAGACCCTGATTATGCCCAAGGACATCCCCCACGCGGTCTATGGCCAGGAGCGCTTCAAGATGCTGCTGACCGTGTCGTTCTGAGAAAAGTCCTGAAAAAGCACCGCCGGAGGCAGCGCCTCCGGCGGTCTGTTTTCACGATTCCATGTGCTTTCCCAGGAAGGCGGACACGGTTTGGGCCAGCTTATACTCCCCCTCGCCGGGGACCTGGCCCTCCGCCGACAGGAACAGCACCAGGCCCAGCACGTCCCCCTCGCAGAGAATGGGCGCGGCCACGGCGGCGGTGTAGCGGTCGTTTCCGTCGGTGACGGGCAGGGGCTGGTCCGCGCCCTGGCAGCAGTAGATGCGGCGCTCCTCCATGACCCGGGACAGAGCCTCGGACAGGGACTTGCCCAGCAGCTCCCGCTTTCCGGCGCCGGTGATGGCGATCACGGCGTCCCGGTCGGTGACGGCGGCGGTGAAGCCGCTGGTGCGGTTGAGGGCGTCGCAGAACTGCGCCGCAAAGTCCTCCAGTCCCCCCAGCAGGGAATACTTCTTGAAAATGACCTCCCCCTCCCGGGTGGTGTAGATCTCCAACGGGTCGCCCTCACGGATGCGCATGGTGCGGCGGATCTCCTTGGGAATGACCACCCGTCCCAGGTCGTCGATGCGGCGCACGATTCCGGTTGCTTTCATATGATAACTCCCTTTATAACTGAATATTGGCAAAGGTAGTATCTGCACTCCCAGGCAGATTATGCGAAAGCACCGGGCGCGGACGGCCGTGCGGAGACGAAATGTATCCGGATACGGCTTGATCTCTATCCGGCATTTTTAACGGATAAATGCCAACGACAGTTGTGATACACATACAACTATGGTATACTATACAGGCGGCAGGTTCGGAGAAATTGATAACAACAGGGAGGGGCTGCATCATGAAAAAGAAAACCACGCGCAGGCAGGTATTGTTGAGCTTTTTAGGGACCACCGATCCCATTCGCGGTGAGCGCGACGGCGCTATGCTGCACATTCTGCGCCACTACCGCCCCGAGGTGGTCTGCCTGCTGTTTACGCCCGAGGTGCGAAGGCTGGCGGAGGCGGACGAACGCTATGAAAAGGTGTTTTTCAACCTCAAGTCCCATTGGGACGGCTACGCTCCGGTGGTGTTGGAGCAGGATCTTTCCGTCAGCGATGTTTCCGATATGGACGAGCTGGATCAGCCGCTCCACGACGTGATGAACCGGCTGAGCCGCGAGTATGCGGAGGCGGAGATCCTGGTGAACATTACCTCCGGCACGCCCCAGATGCAGATGCTGCTGTCGCAGATGGTGCTGGAGCTGCGCTATCATGCCCGGGGCATACAGGTGAAAACGCCGGAGAAGAAGGCCGGCACCACCGTTCGCACCAACGACAGCGAAAACTACGACATCGACCTGGAGATCGAGTGCAATGAGGACGAGCAGGAGGGCGCGCCCAACCGCTGCGTTGAGCCGGAATTGTTCTCCGTGCGCCGCAAGAATCAATGGCAGCAGGTGGAGGCGCTGCTGAATCAGCGGTGCTTCCGGGGCGTTGCGGAAATGCGTCCGGCGCCTCTGTCGGAGGAGCTGATGGCCCTGGTGAAGCACATGGCCTATCGCAATGACCTGCTGCCGGAGGAGGCCCGGAAAGCCGTGCGGGGATACGGGCTGAGCCTGAAGCTGTATCTGCCGGAGGCCGCCCCCGCGCATCAGGACATCTGCGAGTATGCGCTGCTGATGAAAAATCTGCTCTGCTCCCACAGCTACACGGAATTTGTGCTGCACATGGAGCCGCTGACCCTGCGCCTGCAGGAAACGCTGCTGAATCAGCTTCTGCCCAGGCGTTATGGGTATGATCTGACCCATGTGCAATCGAAGTACGGAGGGCGCATGAAAATCGAGCCCGGCCTGATGCAGGAAAAGATGCCGGAGCTGTACGACCGGCTTTATGTGACGGGGACGTGGGAATGCCGCCCGTCCGATCTGAGCACGCCGTTCTGCGACGATATACTGGACATCCTGTCCACACAGCCGGAGGAAACCAAAACCTATTTCCGCTGCTATGCCGATCTGAAGGAGGTGCGCAACGGTCTGGCCCACCGCCTGTGCGCGGTGACGGCGGACGAGATCCGGGCGGCGTGCGGCAAGACGCCGGAGCAGATCATTTCGCTGATCGAGCGGTGCATTCTCCTGCTGTTCCCCGCCTGCGACCCGGAGGTTTTCCACATCTATGAGCGCATCATCCGCTATATTCAGAAGCAGTATTGAGCCCTGCGGTGCGGAGGCACCCACCTTCGCACCGCAAAATGGCTTATCAGCCGCGCAGAATGCCATGGAAACGCGGCGGATTTTGGTCAGCTGATGGGATGTCCTATTAAAGCTGAACAAATACAGTTGACCATTCCACAGAGATGTTGTATACTATTGCTGAAACAACTTACACCCCGCAAGGGGACGAGAACGTAGGACCTCAAGATATAAAACGACGGTGTTTCCGAAACAACTTACACCCCGCAAGGGGACGAGAACTCCTTGTTGATGAATTTTGGTGTTACCCGACACGGAAACAACTTACACCCCGCAAGGGGACGAGAACTGGTTGTAGCTGTCTCCCGTGCCGCAGTAGATTTGAAACAACTTACACCCCGCAAGGGGACGGTAACTCTCCAGAGGCAGCGGTGTTGCCCCTCCCGCCAGAAACAACTCACACCCCGCAAGGGGACGGTAACAATGCAAACAGGATTCGTTCAATGTAAGCGTCAAGAAACAACTCACACCCCGCAAGGGGACGAGAACGGATGACTGGCTATCTCACACATGAAGCATCGTAGACACTATCGTGAAACAACTCCCACCCCGCAAGGGGACGTAAACCTGTCAAGCGTTAAATTTTTAAACAATGTGCGCGGAAACAACTCCCACCCCGCAAGGGGACGACCCTTTGGAAAGGAGGGATCCTCATGAACCCGCAAACCGTACAAGCTACCTTCGGCTGTCTGCTCCATGATGTGGGCAAGGCGGTCTACCGCGCCGGTATTTCCGACGGGCGGCACGGCGAGGCCGGATATCGCTTTGTCCGGGACATCGACGGCTACGGACAGGCCAAGGCCGTGCTGGACTGCATCCGCTATCACCACGCCGCCCAGCTTCGTCAGGCGAAGGACTGCGACCCCCTTGCCGCCATCGCCTACATTGCCGACAACATCGCCGTGGCCGCCGACCGGCGGCAGACCGGCGACGAAACGCAGTTTGACCGCTATCTGCCCCTGTCGCCGGTGTTCACCCATCTCAACGGGGAGCATCCGGGGCACACCCTGCCGCCCCACGCACTGGACGGCTGCCTTCGTCTGCCGCTGGACGGGTCCTTCCGCCTCTCCGCCGGCGACTATGAGCAGATCCTGCTGACCCTGCGCCGGGAGCTTTCCGCCCTGCCGCCGCAGGAGGAGTGGCTCAACTCCCTGCTGTCCGTTTGGGAGAGCTGTATGAGCACCGTGCCCTCCAGCACCAACACCGGGGAAAGTCCCGACATTTCCCTGTATGACCACAGCAAGGTCACTGCCGCCGTGGGGGCGTGCATCAGCGAGTATCTGCTGGATCGGGGCGAAACGGACTATTTCACCGCCCTGGTGCAGCAGGAGCAGAGCTTCCGCCTGCAGCAGGCGTTTTTGCTCTATTCCGCCGATTTTTCCGGCATCCAGAAGTTCATCTACAGCGTGTCCACCAGGAATGCGCTGAAGTCCCTGCGAAGCCGCTCCTTCTTTCTGGAGCTGTGCATGGAGCACTACATAGACGAGCTGCTGCAGCTGTGCGGCCTCAGCCGGGCCAATCTGCTCTACAGCGGCGGCGGGCACTGCTATGTGCTGCTGCCCAACACGGAAAAGACCGTCCGGGCCATCCAGGCGTGGAACACCCGCTTCAACGACTTCCTCATTGAGCAGTTTGGCGTGCGGCTGTATCTGGCAGACGGCTATACCCCCTGCAGCGCCAACGATCTGACCAACACCCCGGCGGAGGAGGCCCCCTATCAGGCGATGTTCCGCCGGGTGAGCCATCAGGTGGCAAAAAAGAAGCTGCACCGCTATTCGGTGCAGCAGCTTCGCCGGATGAACCAGAGCCACCAGGACCCCGGCCAGCGGGAATGCCGGATCTGCGGCAGGACAGACGCCCTGCGCGACGGGGAGGAGGATACCTGCATCTGCCTCTGGTGCGCCCTGTTCGAGAGTCTGTCCCGGAAAATCCAGGGACAGGATGTGTATGTGGTCAGCCGCGATGCGGCCGGTGCAGACTTCGCACTGCCCGCCGCCCAGGGTGAGCTGTCCTTTATCCTTACCAATGAGGCCCGGGCAAGACAGCTTCTCGCAGGCGAGGGCGTGGCGCGCGTCTATACGAAGAATCGCTTCTGCGCGGGCCTGCGCTACAGCACCCGCATCTATGTGGGCGATTACGCCGCCGACAACAGCATGGCGGCGCTGGCCGGCGCCTCGGAGGGTGTGCCCCGCCTGGGCGTGTGCCGCATGGATGTGGATAATCTGGGGCAGTCCTTTGTCTCCGGCTATGAATGCGCCGCGGAGAGCGATCCGGTGAAGCGCCAGCACTTTGTCACGCTGTCCCGCACGGCGGCGTTTTCCCGGCAGATGTCGCTGTTTTTCAAGGGCTATATCAATCCCATCCTCAGCGGGGAATTTGAGCACTGCCGGGCTTTGCAGGTGGCCGTGGTCTATTCCGGCGGCGACGATGTGTTCCTGGTGGGCGCATGGACGGATGTGCTGGAGGGGGCGCGGCGGATCCGGGAGGCTCTGCGCCGCTATACCTGCGGCGCGCTGACCATCAGCGCCGGGATCGGCATCTATGGGGATCATTTCCCCATCCGTCAGGCCGCTTCTCTCACCGCCGGGCTGGAGGATGAGGCAAAGAGCCTGCCGCATAAGGACGGCATCGCCCTCTTTGCCGCAGGAGACGGACACTGCTACCCATGGGATACCTATCTGGAACGGATCTGCGGCGAAAAGCTGGTCACTCTGGAGCAATATTTTTCCTCCGGCGACAGCGAACACGGCACGGCCTTTCTTTATCGCCTGATGGAGCTTCTGCGTCAGGCGCAGGCTGGGGGCGGAATCGCTCTGGCGCGCTATGCCTACTTGCTGGCAAGACTGGAGCCGAAAAGAAACGCGCCCAATTACCCCGGCTATAAGCGCTTTTCGGAGGATATGTACCGTTGGGCATTGAACAGCGCCGACCGGGGAGAGCTTCTCACGGCCATCTGCATCTATGTGTATCGAAACAGAAAGAGGGGGTAGAAGGATGGGCTACAATGACAGAAACAGCCAGGGCAGGCAGCCAAACCGCAATGCAGCGCGCCCGCCCCGCCAGGTCACTGCCAGGCCGCTGCCTGCAAATTATGTGGACGAGGCGGAGCGGGTCATCCGCTCGCTGTATGATGAACGGAACAAGATCAGCACCAACAAGATCCGCAACCTGCTGAGCCTGGTGTCGGAGATCTATAATCGGGAAAACCTGCGCACGGCGGATACCATTTCCGAGGAAAGTGCCTCGGGGCTGATCGCACTGCGGATCCGCATGGTCTATGAGGCGGGGCGCGACGATGCGGTAAAGCTGTTTTTGGAGCGCGCGCAGCTTCTGGAGTATATAAAGGGATTGGGTGATTCCCGGGCTAAGCTGATGGACTTCGCCCATTACATGGAAGCCCTGGTGGCATACCATCGCTTCATTCTGCACATGAAGGAGGGTTAAGGCTTATGTACGGAAAAATTATCATCCGCTGCTGCCTGGTGGTGCGCACCGGTCTGCATATCGGCGCAGGCAATGCCTTCAGCGCCATCGGTGCAGTAGACAGCCAGGTGGTGCGCGATCCGCTGACCGGACTGCCTATGATCCCCGGCAGCAGCCTGAAGGGCAAGCTGCGTTCCCTTCTGGCCAGAAGTCTCAGCAAGGATATCCAGCGTATGCCCGACTTTGATCAGGATGACGGACGCATCAAGCGCCTTTTCGGCAGCGCCAATCCGGTGCACCGCGCCCGCCTGCAGTTCGCCGACTGCTTTGTGGCCAATGCAGAGGAGATGGAGCGTGTTCATATCACCGAGGTCAAGGCGGAAAACGCCATCAATCGGGCCACCTCCGTTGCAAACCCCCGCTTTATTGAGCGCGTGGTGGCAGGCACCCGTTTTGCCGTCAGCATTGTGTACGATGTGGAGGATGCGGGGCAGACCGCCGAGGATTTTGCCCTGTTGGCCAAGGGGATGAAGCTGCTGCAGATGGACTATCTGGGCGGCCACGGCTCCCGCGGAAGCGGCCGGGTGAGTCTGTGTGATTTCCGGCTGGAGCCTTTTGAAACCTCTGTGGAGCTTGAACCTCTGTGTGCCCTTTTCAAGGAGGTAGAGGCGTATGAATTACTTCCTGTTTAAGCTGAGCTTTCACACGCCCTGCCATTTTGGCTCTTCGGACAGTGCGCTTTCGCTCTACACCTCGGAGGATCACTTCTGCGCGGATACGCTGTTTTCAGCCCTCTGCCATACGGCGCGGACGCTGTATGGCAACAGCGGCGTGGAAGCGCTGATTGAAAAAGCCCAAAAGGATCAGCTGTTTCTCTCCGACGCCATGCCCTGGTGCGGCGAGCGGTACTATCTGCCCCGCCCGTTTCTGACTGCCCGGACGGACGGTCATACTGCGGGGGCAGAACGCAAGGCTATGAAAAACCTGGCGTATATTGCCGTGGAGGACATGGCGGACTATCTCGCCTGTATGCGCGGCCAGGGGCTGTTCGATGCCGGCCGGAAAAAGCAGTGCTTCGGTGTTCCCATGGACAGCACCCGCGTCGCCGTTTTTGAGGGGCAGGACACGCTCCCCTATCATGTGGGCGCCTTTCGCTTTGCGGAGGACTGCGGCCTGTATGTGCTGGCAGGGCTTGAAAGTGATGATGCCGCATGGCTGCGCACGCTGATGCGTGCGTTGGGATTGAGCGGCATCGGCGGAAAGGTCAGCTCCGGCTACGGAAAGTTTACGGTAGATGATGAGATTTATCTGAATGAACCCTTCGATGAGCAGACTGCGTGGCTGTTCCGGGCGCTTTGCCGGGATGCCCCCGCCTATCTGCTGCTTACCACGGCGCTTCCTGATGAGGAGGAGCTGGAGCGCACCATGGAAGATGCGTCCTACACGCTGACCAGACGGGGCGGATTTGTCAGCTCCGACTCCTTTGCGCCATCGGGGCAGAAAAAGAGAGAGCAATTCTTCCTGACGGCAGGCTCTGTGGTGCGGCGGCGCTTCGGCGGAGCTCTCTATCTGGCGGCCAGGCAGGACCATCCGGTGTATCGCTTCAGCAAGCCGCTTCTTTTGGGGGTGTCCGTATGAGAGAGCTGGAACAGCTTCAGCAGTATGAGCTGATCCTGACCGTGCGGTCTCCGCTGTTTGTCGGCAGCGGTCAGAGCTATCAGCGCACGGAGTATATCTATAACCGCAGGAGCAATCGGGTCTCTGTGCTGCACCGCAATCGGTTTATTCACTTTCTGGCGGAAAACGATCTGGCCGACAGCTATGAGCGGTTTATTCTGGGCGGGAGCACCAACCTGCACAGCTTCCTCCGGCAGGAGTGCGGACTGGACGAGGCAGGAATCCGGGCGCTTTGCGTTTACGACCTGCCGGCAGGCGATGCGCTGGACGCGGAACACAGCCTGAAGAATATTCAGGCATTTATGCGCGACAATGCCTTCCGTCCCTATGTTCCCGGCAGCAGTGTCAAGGGCGCCCTGCGCACGGTCCTGCTGTATCAGGCCATGCAGGAGCAGGGGATACTGGGCACCCGGAATTGGCGGGACTACAGCAAGGAGGACGGTATTCCGGAGCGGGAATATCTGAACACCCTGCGTTTTGTCCGCGACAGCAAAGGAAAAACGCGCCTGGACGCCGTGAGCAGCCTTCTGCGGGGTGTGCTTGTTTCCGACAGCGAATCCATCCCCAACAACGCCATGACGCTGACCGGAAAGAGAGACGCGGCATTCGGCGGCGAGGTCAATGCCATCAATCTGTGCCGCGAGGCAGTGGCTCCGGGAACAAGGATCCGCTTTTCTCTGACGCTGGATCAATCCGTCCTGCATGGACAGCTGACGGCCGAGTCCATTGTGGACGCCATCGAGGCGTTTGACCGATACTATGAGGAAACCTACGCCTGTGGCTTTGCACTGCCGGAAGGGGCGGCTCCGGGCAGAATGAATCACTGCCTGATCCTCGGCGGCGGCGCAGGCTTCTTTTCCAAATCGTTGGCCTATCCCTACTATGGAGAGGAGCAGGCGCTGCGTGAGGTCTCTGCATATATGCACCGCACCTTCCGGGGACATTACCATCAATATGACGAGGGGTGGGGGATGTCGCCCCATATGATGAAATACACCCAGTGGAACGGGAAAATGTATCCCTACGGAATCTGCGAGGTGTCTGTGCGGTGATCGGACAATATTGCTTCGCTCTGCGCTCTGCCGATGGGGCCCCCATTCCGTCTATGATGGCTTACCGCTTATATGGCTGGCTTCTGGAGCAGCTTCCGGAGGATATCGGCCGGCAGCTGCATGAGCAGGGAGAAAAACCCCTCTCGCAGTATATCCGCTATGATAAGGCGGAAAACCGGACCCTATGGGTCGTCAGTGTATTTCAAGGGGAGCTGTATGAGCTGCTGGAGCCCGTGCTGGAGAGCATTTCCTGCATTGCGCTGCGCCAAACAACGCTGCAGGCCGCTCTGCTGGACAAGCGGTGCTTTGCATCGGCGCAGGAGTTTGTTCTGTACGCCAGGGAGCTGCGGCTGCCCTCGCGGGTCACCATACGCTTTCACGCCACCAGCTCCTTCAAGCAGGACGGCAGCTATGTGATCTTTCCCCAGGAGCGGCTGCTGCTGAGGAGTCTGCTGGCCAAATGGAACGCATGGTTTCCGGAGTATTCGCTGGATGATGAGGATGCGGCAGCCGCATTGGAGCGCGGCGTCCGCATCACAGACTATCAGCTTCGCTCGGGGCGCTATGCGCTGAAATCCGCAAGAATCCCCGGATTTTCGGGACGCCTGACACTCTCCTCCTCCCTCAGCGCGCCTATGCAGGAGGTGCGGAATCTGCTGCTGGTGTTTTCCACGCTCTGCGGCATCGGGATCAAAACCACCCTTGGTATGGGCGGCGTAACACTTGAGATATCGCCCAATTCCCTGCTGAAAGAACAGGAAAAATGAAACCCCTCCGGCTGAGCCAGACTGACGTGATAGAGAAAAAGGTTCTATAATAAATGTTGGGGCCAGGTTCATCACCTGACCCCAACATTTATTATAGAACCTGAAGTAATACATGACGTCCATTACATTATACCTACCGAACGATAGGTTGTCAAGCGGCGATGCTTTCGTCCGGATGCAAAAAACATCTATTTTTCCGGTTCGTTCTTGCAATTCCCGAGCGCAACCGTTATAATAAACTTGTTACATTGTCCGCTGGCGGAAGCGATTGCAGCGGGCAGGAAAATGAGAGAAAGTAGGTGGCGGCATGGAGCAATCTCCCCAGTATGTGATCGAAATGCTTCACATCACCAAGGAGTTTCCCGGCATCAAGGCCAACGACGACATCACCCTGCAGCTGCGCAAGGGTGAGATCCACGCCCTGCTGGGCGAAAACGGCGCAGGCAAGTCCACGCTGATGTCCGTCCTGTTCGGCCTGTATCAGCCGGAGGAGGGCGAGATCCGCAAAAACGGCAAGCCGGTGAAGATCAACGACCCCAACGACGCAACGGCGCTGGGCATCGGCATGGTGCACCAGCACTTCAAGCTCATCGACGTGTTCACCGTCCTGGACAACATCATCCTGGGCGCGGAGGACACCAAGCTGAGCTTCCTGCAGAAAAAGGCGGCCCGGCAGAAGGTCCAGGAGCTGTCCCAGCGGTACGGCCTGCGGGTGGACCTGGACGCCAAGGTGGAGGACATCACCGTGGGTATGCAGCAGCGGGTGGAGATCCTGAAGATGCTGTATCGCGACAACGAGATCCTCATCTTCGACGAGCCCACCGCCGTTCTGACTCCCCAGGAGATCGACGAGCTGATGGACATCATGCGCAGCCTTACCAAGGAGGGCAAGTCCATCCTGTTTATCTCCCACAAGCTCAACGAGATCATGGCCGTGGCGGATCGGGTCACCGTTCTGCGCAAGGGCCGGTATGTGGGCACGGTGAACACCTGCGACACCAACAAGCAGGAGCTGTCCAACATGATGGTGGGCCGCCCGGTGCAGCTGCAGGTGGTGAAGGAGCCTGCCCAGCCCAAGGACCCCGTTCTGCGGGTGCGGCACATGTGCGTGGCCTCCCACCAGCACAAGCGGGACGCCGTTCACGACGTGAGCCTGGAGGTCCGGGCCGGAGAGATCGTGTGCATCGCCGGTATCGACGGCAACGGCCAGACGGAGTTCGTCCAGGGCCTGACGGGCCTGGATAAGATCACCGGCGGCACCGTGGAGCTGTGCGGCAAGAACATCACCCATACCTCCATCCGCCGCCGGGGCGAGAACATGAGCCACATTCCCGAGGACCGGCACAAGCACGGCCTGATTCTGGACTTCACCCTGGAGCAGAACATGGTGCTCCAGCGGTATCTGGAGCCGCAGTTCCAGAAGGCGGGCTTCATTAAGAACGCCGCCGTCCGGGAATACGCCCAGCACCTCATCGACCAGTACGACGTGCGCAGCGGCCAGGGGCCCGTGACCATCGCCCGCAGCATGTCCGGCGGCAACCAGCAGAAGGCCATCATCGCCCGCGAGGTGGACCGGGATAAGTCCCTGATCGTGGCGGTGCAGCCCACCCGCGGCCTGGACGTGGGCGCTATCGAGTATATCCACAGCCAGCTGGTGGCCGAGCGGGACCGGGGCAAGGCGGTGCTGCTGGTGTCCCTGGAGCTGGACGAGGTCATGAGCCTGTCCGACCGCATCCTGGTGATGTACGAGGGCCAGCTTGTGGGCCAGCTGAATCCGAAAACCACCACCGTGGCCGAGCTGGGCCTGTATATGTCCGGCGCCAAGCGGGACGATATGGGAGGTGACCAGGCATGAAAAAGAACGCACTGGCAGCGCTTTACGAAAAAGACGGCACCAAAAAGGTGCTCTCATCCCTGATCTCCATTGTGGCGGGTCTTCTGGTGGGCGGCATCGCCGTTCTGATCGTGGGCCTGTGCAACGAGAAGATCTCCCTGAGCGGCGCATGGGACGGCATCCGCATCATCTTCGCCGGTATCTTCAGCACCGGCCGCGACGCCGCCGGTACCCTGACCTGGGGCTTCAACGCCGTGAACCTGGGCAATATGCTGTTCCGGGCCACGCCCCTGATCATGACGGGCCTTTCCGTGGCCGTGGCCTTCAAGACGGGCCTCTTTAACATCGGCGCCCCCGGCCAGTATCTGATCTCCACCATGGTCACCCTGATGGTGGCCCTGTCCATTCCCTCCAGCGCGGTGCCCGCGGGCGTTATCTGGGTGCTGGCTTTCCTGGCCGGGTGCCTGTCCGGCGCTCTGTGGGGCGCGATCCCCGGCCTGGTGAAGGCCCTGCTGAACATCAACGAGGTGCTGGCGTGCATCATGACCAACTGGATCGCCGCCAACCTGGTGACCTGGATGTTCGACATCAGCAATTTCAAGAATATGGTCGAGAGCACCAAGTCCGGCTATATCTATAAGACCACCTTCAACGGCGTGGCCACCCCCAAGCTGGGGCTGGACGCCATCTTCCCCGGCTCCCAGGTCAACGGCGGCATTCTCGTTGCCATCGTCATCGCCATCGCCATGTACATCCTGATGAACAAGACCACCCTGGGCTATGAGCTGAAGGCCTGCGGCGCCAACCGTCACGCCGCCCGCTATGCCGGTATCCGGGACAAGCGCAACATCGTGCTGTCCATGGCCATCGCCGGTGCTCTGGCCGGAGCCGGCGCGGCCCTGTACTGGCTCTCCGGCAACACGGAGTTCTATTGGTCCACCTATCAGGCCCTGCCCGCCGTGGGCTTCAACGGCATTCCCGTGGCCCTGCTGGCCCTGAACAACCCCATCGCGGTGATCTTCACCGGCATCTTCATGGCCATGCTGAACATCGTGGGTCTGCAGCTGACCAACCTGACGGCCTATAACGAGTATATCACCGATGTCATCATCTCCGTCATCGTGTATCTGTCCGCCTTCTCCCTGGCCATCCGCATGATGCTGTCCCGGAAGAAAAAGCCCCACGCCCATGTGGAGGAGACTGCCGCCCCGGCGGCGGACGCCGCACCCCCGAAGGAACCGGCGGAGGAACCCACGGAACCGGCAGAGCCGGTAACGGTCCAGACGGAGGAAGGAGGCGACCAGGCATGACGTTTCTGATCCAACAGACTTTGATTTACGCGGTGCCCCTGATGATCGTGGCCCTGGCGGGCGTGTTCGCCGAGCGAAGCGGTATCATCAACCTGGCCCTGGAGGGTATCATGATCTTCGGCGCCTTCATCGGCGTGCTGTTTGTGCGGCTGATGCAGGGGTCCCAGGCGGTGCTGGCCGCCAAGCAGGCCGGTGACTGGGTGGCCCTGCAGGGCCTGGAGCTTCTGACCATGCTGGTGGCGGCGGCCATGGGCGCGGTGTTCTCCCTGCTGCTGAGCTTTGCGTCCATCAACCTCCGGGCCGACCAGACCATCGGCGGCACGGCCCTGAACCTGATGGCTCCGGCCCTGGTGCTGTTCCTGATCCGCATCATCGCCAACCAGAATACCCTGCAAATGGCCACCGGCGACTCTGCCAGCTGGTTCATGCTGAAAAAGTCCACCTTCGGCGTGGATAAGAACGTGGACTGGGGCTTCTTCGGGGAAACCTTCCTGAACAAAATCTACCTGGCCACCTACATCTGCATCCTGCTGTTCATCATTCTGTCCGTCATCCTGTACAAGACCAAGTTCGGCCTGCGTCTGCGGGCCTGCGGCGAGAATCCCCAGGCGGCGGACTCCCTGGGCATCAACGTGTATAAGATGCGCTATGCCGGTGTTACCATTTCCGGCGCACTGGCGGGCATGGGCGGCTTCGTGTACGCCATGACCACGGCCAACTGCTCCTCCAACGGCGACGTGGCGGGCTTCGGCTTCCTGGCTCTGGCCGTTATGATCTTCGGCAACTGGAAGCCTCTGAACATCGCCGGGGCGTCCCTGCTGTTCGGCCTGTTCAAGTGCATCGCCGCGGCATATGCCAGCATCGACATCAACGGCGACGGCGTGTTCCTGCTGGCCAATATCGGCATCAGCGCCCACCTGTACCGGATGCTGCCGTACCTGATCACCCTGCTGGTGCTGGCCTTCACCTCCAAGAAGTCCCGGGCCCCCAAGGCCGAGGGCATCCCCTACGACAAGGGTCAGCGGTAAGCGAAAAACCTATATCCTCCCAATACCCCGGCGCACTGCGCCGGGGTATTTGTCATAATTTGTTACATTTTGTTTCCTCTTTTTAACTGGACTTTTCCGCCGGGGCCGCCTTATAATATGCCTTGCGAGATCATCCGGGGCCCGGCCCCGCCAGAATTAAGAGGGATATTTTCATGGGTTTTAATACACTTCCGTTTGTGTTTGTGTTTCTGCCGCTGTTTCTGGCGGCGTTTTATCTAGTCCCCGCCCGCTGGCGGGCGGGCCTGCTGTGCCTGGGGAGCCTGGTGTTCTACGTCATCGGCGTGTGGCAGCGGCCCTGGTGCCTGGCTCCGCTGCTGGGTCTGGCGGTTCTGGTGTATCTGCTGGGCCTGCGGATGCGGCCCCGGGAGAGCCGGGGACTGCTGGTGCTGGGCCTGGCGGCCCTGTTCGGCTGCCTGTTCTTCTTCAAATACGCCGGACTCCTGGGTCTGGGAGTGACGCTGCCCCTGGCCATCAGCTTCTATTCCTTCCAACTGGCGGCGTACCTGATCGACGTGTACCGGGGCCGGGTCCCGGCGGAAAGAAAGCCCCTGCTGTTTTTCACCGGCATGCTGCTGTTTCCCAAGCTGCTGTCCGGCCCGCTGATGGACCCCCTGTCCCTGCATGAGCAACTGTCCGCCCCGCCCCGGCCGGGCCTGGAGGACTTTGACAGCGGCCTGCGGGACTTTATCCTAGGCCTGTCCATGAAGGTGCTGCTGGCCAACCAGATCGGCGGTCTGTGGCGTCAGGTGGGGAACATCGGCTACGAGAGCGTGTCCACGCCTCTGGCGTGGATGGGCATCGCAGTCTATTCCCTGCAGCTGTATCTGGACTTCTGCGGCTATTCCTGGATGGCCCTGGGCCTGGGGCGGATGCTAGGCTTCCGGCTGCCCCGGAACTTTGAACACCCCTACGCCGCCCGCTCCATGCAGGACTTCTGGCGGCGGTGGCACATCAGCCTCAGCTCCTGGTTCCGGGATTACGTCTATATCCCCCTGGGCGGCAGCCGGGAGGGGACGGCCCGGACCTACCTGAACCTGCTGGCGGTGTGGGCCCTGACGGGCCTGTGGCACGGCAGCACCCTGAACTTCCTGCTGTGGGGCCTGCTGCTGTTCGCCCTCATCGCCCTGGAGCGGGCCGGATGGGGCCGGGTGCTGGCGCGCAGCCGGGTAATCTCCCGGGTGTACATGGTGCTGATGATTCCCCTGAGCTGGATGCTGTTCGCCATCCCCTCGGTGAGCCAGATCGGCGTTTACCTGGGCCGGCTGTTTCCCCTCGTGTCCCGGGGGATCGCCGTCAACGCCGGGGACTGGCTGCAATACGGCAAACAGTATTGGTGGCTGCTGGTGCTGGGCATCGTGTTCTCCACTCCGGGGCCGGAGAAGCTGTGGAACCGCATCCGCGGCACCTGGCTGGGCACGGTGGTCCTGGCGGTGCTGTTCTGGGCCTGTGTCTACTGTATGTCCGTGGCCACCAACGATCCGTTTATGTACTTCTCGTTCTAAAGGGGGCGTTATCATGAAGCATATCAAGAATTTCCGCCCCCTGGTTCTGGCCGCCATCCTGGTGGTCACCGGAATCGCCGCCGCTGTGTGCGGCCTGGTGATGAAGGGACAGCTGCAGAAATATGTGGGCGGCTATGACGATAAGTGGGCCATCGCCGTGCCCTTTCTGATGCTGCGGGACGACACCGACTGGCAGCGGATGCTGGCGGCGAAAAACGCCCCGCCAGCGCCGGACCCCGAACCGGAACCGGAGCCTGACCCGGAACCGGAACCCGAGCCGGAGCCGCCGGTGATGGTCACCAACGCCGTATACGGCCAGGACGAGAGCTTTTTCGACGACGCCCTGTTCATCGGCGATTCACGGATGGTAAACGTGGCCAACTATGCCCGGCTGGGCAGCGCCGACTACTTCGCCGACGTGGGCATGACGGTGTTCAAGATGTTCTCCACCACCGCCTCCGACAAGAATTTCGGCGCAACGGACCTGGGGCCCCTGCTGCGCAGCAAGCAATACAGCCACATTTTCGTGATGCTGGGCCTCAACGAGGCCGGTTATCCCCTGGGGAACCTGTTCGACGCCTACCAGAGCGACCTGGAGCAGCTGCGCCAGCTCCAGCCGGACGCCACCATCTACATTCTGAAGGTCTACGGCGTCACCGCCGACGTGGCTGCCGGGAATCCCAGCTTTGCCCACAGCCGCCTGACCGCCGTGAACCAGGGCTTTGCGGAGCTGGCCGACGGCGACCGCATCCGCTGCCTGGACTCGGACACCCTGTTCTGCGGCGACGACGGCTTCATGCTGCCGGAATACACCGGCGACGGCGTCCATCCCTACGGAAAGTTCGCCTATCAGTTCCCCCAGTGGCTGTGCGAGCAGATCACCCAGGGGAAGTGACACAAAACGCGACAAGGCCCTCCGGCGTCAGCCGGAGGGCCTTGTTTTCTGCAATTCTTTATTCCGCGAACAGGGGGGTGGACAGATACCGGTCGCCGGTGTCCGGCAGAAGCACCACGATGGTCTTGCCTACGGACTCCAGCCGCTGGGCGATCTGCAGAGCCGCCCACACGGCGGCGCCGGAGGAGATGCCCACCAGCACGCCCTCGGTATGGCCGATCTCCCGGCCCAGGGCAAAAGCGTCCTCGTTGGTGACGGGGATGATCTCGTCATAGACCTGGGTGTCCAGCACCTGGGGCACGAAGCCCGCGCCGATGCCCTGAATCTTGTGGGCCCCGGCCACACCGGTGGACAGCACCGCCGAGCTTTTCGGCTCCACCGCTGCCACCCGGACGGCGGCGTTCCGGGACTTCAGATACTGCCCCACGCCGGTGATGGTGCCGCCGGTGCCCACACCGGCCACGAACCAATCCACCTGCCCGTCGGTATCCTGCCAGATCTCCGGCCCGGTGGTCTCAAAGTGGGCCTTGGGGTTGGCGGCGTTGACGAACTGGCCGGGGACGAAGCTGCCGGGGATCTCCCGGGCCAGCTCATCGGCCTTGGCAATGGCCCCCTTCATGCCCTTGGCCCCCTCGGTGAGCACCAGCTCCGCGCCATAGGCCTTCATCAGCTGGCGGCGCTCCACGCTCATGGTTTCCGGCATGACGATGATCACCCGATAGCCCCGGGCGGCGGCCACGGAGGCCAGGCCGATGCCGGTGTTGCCGGAGGTGGGCTCGATGATGACGCTGCCCTCGTGCAGCAGGCCCCTGGCCTCGGCATCGTCGATCATGGCCCGGGCGATGCGATCCTTCACGGACCCGGCGGGGTTCAGATACTCCAGCTTGGCCAGGATACGGGCCTTCAGGCCGTATTTCTTCTCCAGATGGGTCAGCTCCAGCAGGGGGGTGCGGCCGATCAGCTGATCGGCGGAGGTATAGATATGAGACATGGTTCATTTCTCCTTTATATTGTAAGATGTTGGTTGTTTTTCAGCGGACGGACACCTTACAACATCGGAAAACCACAGACGCTTCCATGGAAATGACCTCGGTTCCTAAAAACTACTACCAATGCAGTATGTTGGTAGTATATTCTTGTCACGCACAAAAGTCAACCCCCTGACGAAAATTTTTCGTCAGGGGGCAACTTGTCAAAAAAGCCTCGCAGAGTTTGCCGCCCGCAGGCGGCAAATCAAGTGCAATCCATTTTTTGCCGGGGCGTGTACCTGGCAAAAAATACTTCTCAGTCTGCAAGTGTGGAATTTGTTCGCTTTCAGCGAACAAATTATGCGCGCGGCAGACTGCAAGCCTTTTGTCCAAAAAGGGCTTCGCCTTTTTTGGACAGTCTCAACCCCTCTGCGAAAAGTTTTCGCAGAGGGGTTGAAGCATATTTACAGGCTCTTTTCCAGGGCGTGGACCCAGTCGGCCTTCAGGTAATAAATCAGGAACACCACACAGCTGACGCTCCAGGTGATGGGATAGGCCCAGAAAATGGTGGCAATATCCGGCCAGACCTTCAGAGCCAGGGTGATATAGCTGACCCGCAGGATGCACCAGCAGCCCAGCATGGTGTACATAGGCACCTGGGCCCGGCCCGCGCCCCGCAGCACGGCGGACACACCGTGGGCAAAGGCCAGGAAGCAGAAGAACAGTGCCTCGATGTGGGACTGACGCACACCGATGGCCACCACGGCCGGGTCGTCGTTGAACAGCCGCATGGCATAGGGGGCCAGGAAAAACAGCGCCACGCCGATGAGCTCCGCCATGGCCATGGAGCACAGGATGCCGATCCGCGCGCCCTGCTTGGCCCGGTCAAACTGCCCCGCTCCCAGATTCTGGCCGATGAAGGTGGTCAGAGCCATAGCGAAGGCGGTGATGGGCAGGAACACGAAGCCCTCCACCTTGGAATACGAGCCGCAGCCCGCCATGGCGTCGGAGCCGAAGGTGTTGATGTTGGACTGCACCACCACGTTGGCGATGGCGATGATGGAGTTCTGCACGCCGGAGGGAACACCTTGGGAGGTGATTTTCTTCAGCAGGGGCAGATCAAAGCCGATGCGCGTGATCTCCAGCCGGTACGGCCCGTCGGACCGGGTCAGCTTGATGATGCACAGGACGGCGCTGACCACCTGGCTGATCACGGTGGCTACGGCGGCGCCTGCCACGCCCATATCCATGGCCCCCACAAACAGCAGGTCCAGGGCCACGTTGACCGCCGACGAGATAACCAGATAGTACAGGGGGCTGCGGCTGTCGCCCACCGCCTGCAGAATGCCCATGCCTGCGTTATACAGGATGGTGGCCAGGCTTCCCAGGAAGTACAGCCGGAAATACAGGATGGAGGTGTCCAGCACGTCCGCCGGTGTGCGCATCCAGGTAAGGATGGTGGGGGTGAAGAATACACCCAGAAGCGTCAGCAGCACACCGCAGCACAGGGCAAAGGCGATGTCCGTGTGCACGGCGGAGCGGACCTTTTCATAGTTCCTGGCCCCGAAATACTGGGCGATGACGATGCCCGCCCCGATGAACAGGCCCATAAAAAAGCCTGTCATCATAAAAATGAGGTTGCCGCTGCTGGCCACAGCGGCCAGAGCCTGCTTGCCCACAAATTTGCCCACGATGACGCTGTCCACCGTGTTGTACAGCTGCTGGCAGAGATTGCCCAAAAAGACCGGCACTGCAAAGCTGACCATGCGCTTCCAGATGGAGCCGGTGGTCATATCGGTGCTGCGGTTGATGGCGGCCACGCCGCATCGCCTCCTTATGTAAAGAAATCGTCAGTTTCTTCATTATAGGGGGAAAATGCGGAAAGGTCAACCCTTCATCGCCAAAATAAGTGTTTTTGTCTTTGAATCGTGCACAAAAGCGAAAATACGGCAAACGGATTCGGTGAAATCCGGCAGAAAAAATAGTTCTCCGCGCAGCGTCGGACCGCTGCGCGGAGAAGCAAAGGGGGGATGAGAGAGTAAAGCGTTGTCAGTCGGCCAGGATCCGCACCGCACCCACATAGGTGCTGCTGTAATAGCCATCGAAATAGCTGATCTTGACCCCGCCGTTGGAGGTGGCGTGGATGAAGGCCCCGCCGCCCAGATAGATGCCCACGTGGGAGATGTCGCCGCCGCCATAGGAGAAGAACACCAGGTCCCCGGCCAGCCGCTCCGCGGTGGACACCCGGGTGAAGGCATACAGCTGATCGCTGGCCCCGTGGGACATGCGATAGCCGAAGTGGGCGTAGACGTACATGGTGAAGCCGGAGCAGTCGAACCCGCTGGGGGAGGCCCCGCCCCACACATACCGGGTGCCCAGGAAGGACTTTGCATAGTCCACCAGGTCCTCCCGGGCGCTCTTCACGGCGGAGGTGCCGGCGTAGTCGCTGTACTGCACGGTCTGGCACCCGTCAGCCCGGACATAGCCGGTGGTGCCGCTGAAGGTGATCTGATACCAATTGCCGTCCTCGGTGACGTCGTTGAGCCGGGCCACCTTGCCCTGGCGCAGGGTCCGCAGGGAGGCGGCGCTGTCGCTGGGTGCGGCGTACACGGTGATCTGACGGGCGGCCATGGCGCCGTCATAGGCGTCCAGCAGGCTGACCTGCAAAGCAGATCAAGGGAAAAAATCGTCTGGT
>OGXT01001636.1_pt1 | contig 20997 bp, 20 predicted proteins | sample 1576361 | NCBI WGS metagenome assembly OGXT01 (sample SAMEA3541514, study PRJEB24748) | human gut metagenome | biome: human gut; feature: human-associated habitat; material: faeces | place: China | collected 2012 | reverse complement strand
AGAGGGAGCTTTCTTAATACTTTTTAAATGAATGGAAAAGTAAGCAAAAAAGACTTTGCATTTAGTCGGCATTTTGGAGAATCACATGATAGCAGAAGAGAAAAAAATCTGGAAGATAAGGGAACAATTAGAAGATCTTACAGAAGAAAATTATAAACAATTTAATGAGAAACTCCTTCCCGGAGTAAAACATATCATAGGAGTGCGCCTTCCGGCTTTAAGAAAAATTGCGAAGGAAACTGCAAAAAGCAATTACAGCGAATATTTGAATGAGGCAGGGACAATGCTTGGAGAGGCTTCATATCACGAGAGTTTATGGTATGGGGGCTTGTTATCGCTTATATAAAAGCGGATAGAAGTGAAGTGGAAAGGCATTTGGATGAGTTTGTTCCTAAAATCAATAACTGGGCAGTGTGCGACAGCTGTGTGACAAGTTATAAATTTATGCAGAAAGAATCAGATTTTTGGTTTGACTATGTGAAAAAATATGCAGAAAGTAAGAACGAGTTTGAACTTCGTTTTATGATTGTTTCACTTATGTCTCATTTTCTGGATAAGGAACATATTGATGAAATACTCACTATTTGCGGAAAGATAGATCATGACGGATATTATGTGAAAATGGGAAATGCATGGGCGCTTTCGGTATGTTACGTAAAATTTCCGGAAAAGACAAGGGCTTTTCTTGAGAAGGATACGTTGGATGATTTTACACATAATAAAGCAATACAAAAAATCAGAGAATCTTACAGAGTCAGTAAGGAAGAAAAAGAACAACTGACTTGTTTGAAACGCTGAAAATAAAATCAAAGAAAACGGATATATAAATGATAAAGTTATATGCGTTACAAACAGACATTTAAGCGAAAAGTCATTAGCCAGGCAGGTAGAAATAGTATGCAAATTTCATCCAAAGGCTATAATTTTGAGAGAAAAAGATTTGCCGGAGGATGAGTATATGACTCTTGCAAATGAGATACTTGATATTTGCAAAAAAAATAATGTTAAGTGCATATTACATTTTTATCCTAATGTGGCAAAAAAGTTAGAGTGTGATGCAATCCATCTGCCTCTTTTTAAACTTAGAGAAAATCAGAAATGCTTATCAGGATTTAAAATAATAGGGACTTCGGTTCATTCGGTAGAGGAAGCAATTGAAGCACAAAATCTAGGTGCGACATACATAAGTGCAGGACATATATTTGCAACAGATTGCAAAAAAGGTGTTCCACCAAGAGAATTGGATTTCCTAAAAAAAGTGTGTCAAGCGGTAAACATTCCGGTCTATGCAATTGGGGGAATTAAGCTGTCAGATGAACAAATAAAGTTAATTACAGATTGTGGGGCAGCAGGCGGATGTATAATGTCAGGAATGATGAAACTGAAATTAGAAGATATGGAATAAAGATTTTGCCAGTTGATTAAAAAAATGAGAAAGACTATCAGAAGATAATTAGTTTACATATTACAGAAATTTTATTAAAATAAAATGAGTAATTAATAACAAAGATAGAAATGAGGGTTTTATTATGAGCAGAGTAATAGAAGAAAACGGACGAAGAAGCGCAGAAAAGGAATTGTGGTCAGATAAGAAAAGAACAATATTTGGACTTCCAATTTCATTTACAAAATATACACTTACAGATACGAGACTTATTATTAAAAGCGGATTTTTAAACATTAAAGAAGATGAAATCATGCTTTACAGAATTACAGACATTACATATAAGGCAAGTCTTTGGGAAAGAATGTTTGGAGTTGGCAAATTGTTCTGTGATTCAGCTGATAAATCAGCAACTAATTTTATTGTTGGACCTATAAAGGAGGCTGTAAAGGTAAGAGATTTGCTTTCTGATAATGTAGATGAACAGAGAGATAAAAAACGTATCAGAGGAAATGAATTTTTCAATGATTCAATGGATGATGACATGGATTTACAGAATTAATATGATGACATGAAGTTGAATAATGAGAAATCATAGTCATATAAAATCAAGAAAGTTAAAATTATTTTGTAAAATTCAATCTAGAGATAATGAATTATAAATAAAAAGCACCTATCCTTCAACAAACGTGAAACAATTTCAAATTTTAGATTTGAATTTGCATAATACACTATAGTTGTAAAAGGTAGGTGCTTTTATGTTTATATTTTTAATTTAAACAAAAATTATTTTGAAGATGTTGGGATGTACTGGGCAAGTGTAGATGCCATATTTGAAATAGGCATTGTCTGAAGCCATACTCTTCCAGGACCTGTAATATATGTATTGAAAATTCCTTCGCCACCAAATAAGATGTTCTTTACGCCCGGAACAGTCTTAATATCCATCTGACAGCTTTCAGACATAGCTGCAAGATGTCCTGTGTCTACAACAATTTGTTGACCTGCTTCAAGATTATATTCAACAACATGACCATCAAATTCTGCAAATACAATTCCGTTGCCTGCAACCTTTTGCATGATGAAGCCTTCACCACCAAATAAACCTGAACCTAATTTTTTTCTAAAATGCATAGAAAGTTCAACTCCACGTGATGAAGCTAAGAATGCAGATTTTTGTAAGATCATTGCATTGCCTGGAGTTATTTCAAATGCTTTAATAGAACCCGGAAAACATGAAGCAACAGCAATTTCACCGGGACCACCTTGGGCTGTGTAAATATTTTGAAATAAGGTATCTCCTGAAAATGCTCTTCCAAGTACTTTTCCAATTCCACCATTAGTAGTTGTTTCCATTAACATGTTTGGTGACATCCATGACATTCCACCACCTTCGGTAATAATGCTTTCACCGGCTTCAAGATTCATAATTACAACCGGGAGTGTATCTCCCTCAATACGATAATTCATAAAAATCCTCCTTATATATGTTTATATTTTGTATTTCTTTTTAATATACGGACTGTTATGTGCTAGATATTTGTAAAATCTTATCTGACATTTAAAAGTATTATAGCATATACTTACCGATAATGTGTAAGAACCGGATGCAGATTAAGAAATTTATAAGGTTTATAAACATTTACTAGCATTTTTTGCAGTTAGATAGTATAATGTATGTGGTCAAACCATGGGCTTTAGTTATGTAAACCATATTTTAGGAGTTTGACTAATACAGGTAAACAGTTATTTACCAGGTACAAAGTTTAGGAGGATACTAAATGGTAAGAGCAATAGTAGGTGCCAACTGGGGCGACGAAGGAAAAGGTAAAATTACAGACATGCTTGGTGAAAAGTCTGATATAATCGTTAGATTTCAGGGAGGAAGCAATGCAGGTCATACAATTATAAATGACTATGGTAAATTTGCATTACATTTACTTCCATCAGGTGTATTTTACCAGCATACAACATGTATTATCGGTAATGGTGTTGCACTCAATATTCCATACCTTCAGAAAGAAATAGATGAAATAGTTTCAAAGGGTGTTCCAAAACCACACATCCTTGTTTCAGACAGAGCACAGATTCTTATGCCATATCATATTGATTTTGATGCTTACGAAGAAGAAAGACTTGGAGGAAAGTCATTTGGCTCAACAAAGTCAGGTATTGCTCCATTTTATTCAGATAAATATGCAAAGATTGGTTTCCAGGTTTCAGAATTGTTTGATGATGACATTTTAAAAGAAAAAGTATATAGAGTAGCAGAAATGAAAAATGTTATGCTTGAACATATGTATCACAAACCATTAATTGACCCTGAAGAATTATTAAAGACATTACATGAGTACAGAGATATCGTTGAACCATATGTTGCTGATACATCATTATTTATCAGCAATGCATTAAAAGAAGGCAAAACAGTTCTTTTAGAAGGACAGTTAGGTTCATTAAAAGATCCTGATTTTGGTATTTACCCAATGGTTACATCTTCTTCAACACTTGCAGCATATGGTGCAATTGGAGCAGGTATTCCACCATATGAAATTAAAGATATTATTACTGTTGTTAAGGCATATTCAAGTGCAGTAGGAGCAGGTGAATTCGTAAGTGAAATATTTGGAGATGAAGCAGATGAACTTAGACGCCGTGGTGGTGACGGTGGCGAATTTGGAGCTACAACAGGTCGTCCAAGAAGAATGGGATGGTTTGATGCAGTTGCTTCAAGATACGGATGTAGAATGCAGGGTGCTACAGAAGTTGCACTTACAGTATTAGACGTACTTGGATATTTAGATGAAATTCCAGTATGTGTAGGATATGAAATAGATGGAGAAGTTACAAGAGACTTCCCTGTAACAGCAAAGCTTGCAAAAGCAAAACCTGTTTATAAAGTACTTCCTGGATGGAAAGAAGAAATCAGAGGAATTACAGAATATGACAAGCTTCCGGAAAACTGCCGTAAATACATTGAATTTATAGAAAAAGAATTAGAAGTACCAATCACAATGGTATCAAACGGACCTGGAAGACATGAAATCATATACAGATAGGCAATGAGCCACATACAAAAATAGAGAGAGATACACGATGTGAGTTTACTCACAAGAGAGTATCTCTCTCTATTTTTGTATGTGGCTCATTGCCTATCTGTATATGTTACAAAAAAGAAAGAGATTAAAAAGGCGAAGCCACTGACGAAATAGACCGAAGGTCTATGAGTACAGATGGCGAATTGCCATTATTTCCTACCTAAAACTTTAGCTATCAGTAAAATAGCATATATCAAACATGGAAGAACAACGATGCTCCATGCACAAGCCATAAATGCTGAATTATTTCCCATTATTGCAAAAACAAGACAGGCAATAATTAAAACAGCAAGGATTCCAATTGTAGCAAAAACTAAAAATTTTTTTAATTTATCCATAAGAACGCTCCTTTAACATTTGAGAAGTAATATTGTTTATTTGTACACAAATACTTTTGTATTATAGAATAAGATGTCAAAAAATAAAAGTACGTGGGAAGTAAAAAAATATTAAAAAGAAAAAACATATAAATAGTTAATAAGACAAATTTTATAAAAAGTTAATATGAAAAATTAAATAATAGGAAAAATAAATGAAAACCTGAAAATAAATCTAAAGATATGAAAAAATCCAATAAAAAGTTTTATTGCAATTATTCTCAATTATTCGTATAATATCTAAAGTATGCGTAGTTTGTTTACACAAATTAATTTAAAAATAAAGTAGCAGTTATGATGATGAGGTAAATGATTTCAGATATTATGAGAATAAAGAGTTTGTGAACATTCTTGTGATTCTTTTATCGTATATTACATCATGACAAAAGTTAAGTTATGGAGGAATTTGCGTAATGGCAGAGAAAAAATACTTATTAGAAACTTGGAGAGAAATTGCTTACAATCAGAATCAGACTCAGCAGCAGTTTGACGCATTTTGGGATGCATATTTTGTTCAGGAAAAAGAAGTTTACAAAGATATTCTTGGAAACAAAGATGTTGTAGTAAAAGGAACTATTAAAGAACTTGCTGATAAGTACAATATGGAAGTACTTACAATGGTAGGATTTTTAGATGGAATTAATGATAGCTTAAAGGTATCTAACCCAATTGATACATTTGAAGAAGATACAGAAGTAAGTCTTGAATATGATCCTGAATTGTTATACAAGAACATGGTTGAAGCTAAGGCAGATTGGTTATACGGCTTAGAAGAATGGAATGACATTCTTACACCAGAAAGACAGAAGGAATTATATAGAGAACAGAAAAAGTCAGGAACAATCGTTAAGGAAAAGAAGATTGGACGTAACGATCCATGCCCATGTGGAAGTGGAAAGAAATACAAATTCTGTTGTGGAAGATAATTATAGGGCGGTCCGGCTGTTAGCTTGGCCGCTTTAGTTTATTATACAGAAAATTGACAGTAGAAATTTAAGCATAATATAAGTATGGAGTTTAAAGTTTATAGAAACCTTAATTTTTAGGAGAAAAATATGGAGGCTTATACCGGATTTGCCGCAGTTTATGATGAATTAATGGATAATATTCCATATGAAGAATGGGGCAAATATTTAATAGATTTGTTAAATGAATATGGAATAAAAGATGGAATCGTATTGGATCTTGGTTGTGGCACAGGAAATATTACAGAGATTCTTGCAAATAATGGCTATGATATGATTGGAGTGGACAATTCTCAGGAAATGCTTAATATAGCGATGGAAAAAAGAGGCGATGATACATCTATATTATATTTGCTTCAGGATATGAGGGGATTTGAATTATATGGAACAGTTGCTGCAGTTGTAAGCATTTGCGATTCGCTAAATTATCTTACTGAATATGAAGATGTTGTAGAAACATTTAAACTCGTAAGAAATTATTTAGACCCGGGAGGAATTTTCATATTTGACTTAAATACTGTTGGAAAGTTTGAACAGATTGGAGAGTCAGTAATAGCGGAAGACAGAGAAGACTGTAGCTTTATTTGGGAAAATACATTTTATGAAGATGAGCGCATAAATGAATATAATTTGTCAATATTTGTTCAGGGTGAAGATGGCAGATATGACAAATTTACGGAAAATCATTATGAAAAAGCATATTATTTAGAAGAAATACGTCAGGCTTTAAATGAAGCAGGACTTGAATATATAACGGCATATGAGGCATTTACAAAAAATCCTGCAGATGATAATCAGGAAAGGGTTTATGTGATTGCAAGGGCAAATAAGTAAAGGAATAATGATAATAAAAGAATTAATCTGGTAAGAGAAAATAAGCAGAAAATAAACAAAAAGATAAAACGTTTGTGAGAACGAAATATAGAATAAAAATTAAAGGAGAAATTAAATGAGTAAAGATTATATTGTAAGAGCAATGGCGGCTGATAATCAGATTAGGGCATTTGCAATTACATCAAGAAATATAGTAGAGACAGCAAGACAGCATCACAATACAAGTCCTGTTGCTACAGCTGCTCTTGGAAGACTTCTCACCGGAGGAGCGATGATGGGAGTTATGATGAAGGGTGATAATGACATCCTTACACTTATGATGAAAGGCGACGGACCGATAAATGGAGTTACGGTAACAGCTGATTCTCATGGAAATGTAAAAGGATATGTAGGCAATCCTAATGTAATCATTCCTGCAAATTATGCAGGAAAATTAGATGTCGGAGCTGCAATTGGATATGGAACATTAACTGTAATTAAAGATATGGGATTGAAAGAACCATATTCAAGTCAGGTGCCGCTTGGTACAAGTGAAGTCGCAGAAGATTTAACATATTATTTTGCTACATCAGAACAGGTTCCTTCAGCAGTAGCGTTAGGTGTTCTGATGGAAAAAAATAACACAGTAAAGCAGGCAGGAGGATTTATAGTACAGCTTATGCCATTTGCTGAAGAAGAAGTAATATCTGCATTGGAAGAAAAAATAGCAAAGATAACTTCAGTAACAGATATGCTTGAAAAGGGAATGACACCGGAAGATATCTTAGAATTTGTATTAGGAGATTTAGGCGTAGAAATAACGGATAAGGTGCCAACGAAGTTTTATTGCAACTGCAGTAAAGAGAGAGTTACAAAGGCATTAATGGGAATTAACAAGGCTGAAATTAAAGATATGATTAATGAGGGTAAGGACATTGAAGTGAATTGTCATTTCTGTAACACAAATTATAATTTTAGTGTTGAAGAATTAAAAAAATTACTGTAAAAAAGTTTTTAGTAAATAAATTAGGACCTATTGTTTGCAAAAGTAAAATTGTAAATATTAGGTCTTTATTTATATAAGCAAACAAATTTGTAAGAAAATAGGTGAAAATTAACAAAAAATATTGTAAAAAACGTTTTCATTTGTTTAAATATATATATATATAAAGAGAAAACGATTTAGGAGAAAAGAAATATGAGAAAGTGGTTTAGAAAATGTATGGCGTCATTGTGCACTGTAACAATTGCGTTCAGTGGAATGTATATTGTTGGAAACGAAAGTACAAAAACTGTAAAGGCCGACGGAGAATACCAGTTGGTGTGGAGTGATGAATTTGACGGTACAGAGCTTAATAGAAATAATTGGAATGTAGAAGTTAACGGTAATGGTGGAGGAAATAATGAACTTCAGTACTATGTTGATAATACAAAAAATCTTGAAGTAAGTAATGGAACGTTAAAAATACATGCTTTAAGAGAAAATTATGGTAATAAGAGTTATACTTCAGGAAGAATTAATTCTAAAGGAAAACAGGAATTTAAATATGGAAAAATTGAAGCTAGAATGAAACTTCCAAGATTTTCAGGAATTTGGCCGGCTTTTTGGACATTAGGTGCTAATTACGACACTGTAGGATGGCCTAAATGTGGTGAAATGGATATCATGGAAGCAATAAATGATAATAATGCAGTATTTGCAAATCTACATTGGTCATGTAAAAATAGGCAGGCTGATACAAAAGGAAAAAAATATGATGTGGGTGACAGAACCCAATGGCATACTTATGGAATGGAGTGGGATGAGAATAGTGCCGTATTTTACGTTGATGGATATGTATATGAAAGATATACCATTTCAACACAGTCTGAAATGGAGGAATTTAGAAAAGCTCAATTTATTATATTAAATCTTGCTGTAGGTGGACAACTCCCAGGATATAATATTAATCAAAATGGTTTTCCTGCAACAATGGAAGTTGACTGGGTAAGGGTTTATCAGAAGCCTGAGGAGGAATCAACAAAATATACAGGTCCAACGATTACAGTTAACCAGGATGCAATAGGTGAATATACAGGTGCATGGACTTCATTCTTTGGACAAACATGGTGTGGAACTTATGGAAATGTAACTGCTAATGGAGCAAAGGTAACAGATGGGGTTACTATAAATGTAACAGATGCAGGAGTAATACAAGTTGATAGTCAGTGGAGTGCTCAGGCGAATATAGAAGGATTAAAGTACTATGCCGGAAATGATTACGTATTAAAATGTACATTAGTTTCAACTGAAAGCAAAAAAGTATTTGTAAAAATTGCAGGAGACGCTGAAGAGTCAATTAGTGGAGAATACATTACATTGGTAAAAAACCAGCCATATAACTATAAGAAAAAAGTGAGCATACCAAGTGATTATGCAGGAAAGCTTGATTTGAAATTTGGATTTGGAATAAGTGATGGGGATCCAATGGCTCAGAATGGAAGTTTTAGTGCAAAAATAACGAATTTATCATTTTCAACAACGGCAGTAATTCCTGACCCAAGTTATGCAGAAACGACAACTAATAATGGAAATAGTGGAAACAACAGCACAACTAATAATGGAAACAACAGCACAACTAATAATGGAAATAGTGGAAACAACAGCACAACTAATAATGGAAATGCCGGTAATAATGAAACAAATAACAGTAATATAAATAACACAGACATAACTAACAATGTTTCTGATGTAAATAATATTGATAACATTTCTATACAGCAGATTCAGAATAGTAAAACTAAAATAATTAGTGCAAAGAGCAAAAAGAAGAGAAGCGTAAAAATAATTATTAAAAAGCAGACTAATGTTACAGGCTATGTTATCAAATATAGTACAAATAAAAAATATTATGGCTATAACACAAAGCAGATAAAAAAGAATATTTATAACTTTAAAAAACTTAGCTCAAATAAAAAATATTATTTTAAGGTCAGAGCTTATATAAAACAGGATGGAAAGAAAATTTACGGAAAATGGAGCAAGAGTAAAAAAGTAAGAGTTAAATAATATAAGAAATGACTGGACTTTCAGACTTTAGAGTGCTAAAATGTGAAAGAGAAAAGATAACACAGGAGGCAATTTATGAGTAAGTCAGTTAGAACAAAGGAAGTAGATCATTTATTTGCAGCTATATTATCATTGGAAACAAAGGAAGAATGTTATACATTTTTTGAAGATGTATGTACCATAAATGAATTATTATCAATATCACAGAGATTTGAAGTGGCTAAGATGCTTAGAGAAGGAAAGACATATTTAGAGATTTCAGAAGACACAGGGGCATCAACAGCTACAATCAGCAGAGTTAACAGATCTCTTAATTATGGTAATGATGGTTATGATATGGTATTAAAGAGAGCCAAATATGATGATTAGCTTTGAGCAGTCTGGATTAGAAGATAGTATTTAATATTAAAGTAATTAACACTTCGCTTTTTGAAAATTCAGTTTCATAAATAAGGTCTTACCTTATACAAATTAAAAGCCTTAAATTTTGAATTAGAAACAAAATTTAAGGCTTTTAAAATACAGTTACACTAAATTCTACTATTTATCAGTTTTATTCTTATCACTCTTATTTTTGTCAGATTTATCTTTTGAGTTTTCCTCCTTTGGAAGAGAGTCAATCAACTTTTCGATAATCATTTTTCTTGCAAGGCATTCGTAAGTCAAAGTCGCAATTAGCGTAAGTGTCTGCAAATATTCTTTATTATCTTCATTATCCAAATTTGAAAAATAATCATTGGATTTTACGTACGCATCAATAATTGACTGATTATCATCAGTATCTTTCATATATTGAATAAATAATTTAAAAATTTCTTCAAGACTATTATTTCCATCATTAAAATAATCTTTAATTAATGGGGACAAGGCCGTATCAATATCATTAATTGAAATAATATTTTTAAGATAAAATATCATCATTAAAAGAATTAAATGGTCTTTGGAATATTTTTTCTTTTCGGGAGGTGGTAATAAACGACTTTTAGCATAATTATTAATCATGGTTTTTGTTAAGAGCTTGTCGTCGTCGTTACGTTTGCTTCCCTCAAATTTATTATTTAAATAGGTTGTTACCTGGTCCATATATAAATCAATGTTTGGTATATCGTCTATGTTAAATGAGTTAAAGTCGTTTAATATAGACTCAATTATTTTATCACTTTCCATATATACCTCCTTATGTACAAAAAATATTATAATACATAGTAATGAAAACTACAAATAAAATTTATTACAAATAGCAGAAAATATGTTCGATTTTTTTAGAAAATATGATATGATAGCAGAAGTATATAAAAGTTTGCCTAAGTGGAATATAAAAATAAGGAAAAAGGTATATTTATGAGCAGATATGATACATTAAATGATATGCAACAGATGGCGGTATTTCACACGGAAGGACCGTTACTTATTCTTGCCGGTGCAGGAAGTGGAAAGACTAGAGTGCTTACACATAGAGCAGCTTATCTTATAGAAGAAAAGGGTGTTTCGCCATGGAATATTATGGCAATCACTTTTACAAATAAGGCCGCATCAGAAATGCGTGAAAGAATTAACAACATAGTTGGATTTGGTGCTGATCAGATATGGGTAAGTACATTCCATTCTACATGTGTACGAATTTTGAGGAGATATATTGAATTTTTAGGATATGATAATAGATTTACAATTTACGATGCAGATGATCAGAAGAGTCTGATAAAAGATATTGTAAAGAGAATGAATTTAGATTCTAAATTTTACAAAGAAAGAGCTGTGGCAGGAAAGATTTCTTCCTATAAAGATGAACTCATAAGTCCTGAACGTGCGATAGAGATAACAAAAGGTGATTTGAGAGAAAATACAGTTGCTAAGATTTATCTTGAATATCAGGTTCAGCTTAAGAAAAATAATGCTTTAGATTTTGATGATTTGATTGTAAAAACAGTAGAATTATTTAAGAAATATCCAGATGTGCTGGATTATTATCAGGAAAGATTTAAATACATTATGGTAGATGAGTATCAGGATACAAATACAGCACAGTTTCAGTTGATTCGCCTTCTTGCATCAAAATATAGAAATTTGTGTGTTGTAGGTGATGATGACCAATCTATTTATAAGTTTAGAGGAGCGAATATTACAAATATTCTCTCATTTGAAAAATATTTTGAAAATGCACGTGTTATTAAGTTAGAGCAGAATTACCGCTCTACAAAGAATATTTTAGCTGCCGCAAATGGAGTAATTGCAAACAATCAGGGAAGAAAAGACAAGACATTGTGGAGTGACAATGAAGAAGGAACCCAGATTGATTTGTACCAGGCGGAAGATGCTTATGATGAAGCTAATATGGTTGCAAAAGAAATTAGAAAAAAAGTGAATGCAGGAGACTATAAGTATAGTGATTTTGCGTGTCTGTATAGAACTAATGCTCAGTCAAGAACATTAGAAGAAAAACTTCTTTTGGCAAATGTTCCTTATAAGATTATCGGCGGACAGAATTTCTATCAGCGTAAAGAAATTAAAGACATTTTGTGCTATTTGAAAACAGTAAATAATTCTACGGATGATATTGCTGTAGCAAGAATTATTAATGTTCCAAAGAGAGGAATCGGAGCTACTTCTATTGGAAAGGCGCAGGCATATGCAGTTGACCATGACATTAATTTGTATAATGCGTTAGAACTTGCATATATGAATCCTGAACTTAGCAGAGCTTCAGCAAAGATTAAGAAATTTACTGATTTTATTGAAGAATTAAGAGAGTACAGTCAGGAGCATTCAATAAAAGAATTAGTAGATAAGATTATTGAAGATACAGGATATGTGACAGAACTCGTTTTGGAAAATACAGACGAAAGCAAGGCAAGAATCGAGAACATAGAAGAATTGATAAGTAAGGTTGTAGAATATGAATCAACAACAGAAAATCCGGATTTGGCAGGATTTCTTGAAGACGTTGCTTTGGTAGCGGACATAGATAGTCTTGATGAGGATAGTGACTATGTGGTCCTTATGACCATACATAGTGCAAAGGGACTTGAATTTCCTAATGTATTTTTATGTGGAATGGAAGAAGGATTATTTCCGGGAATTTCAGCAATTTGTGCCGAAGACCAAAGTGAAATTGAAGAAGAAAGACGTCTGTGTTATGTTGCAATTACAAGAGCAAAGGAAAATCTTGTAATTAGTTATGCAAAGAGACGTATGGTTCATGGAGAAACAAGATATAATATTATTTCACGATTTATAAAGGAAATACCAACACAGCTTATTAATAGTAAAAATGTAACAGACAGAGTCGCAGCAGGACAGATTCCTAAGAAAGAGGAATTTGGAAATGCGAGCAGAGCAAGTCAGAATGCATTTAGAAATAAGCCATTTAAGAAAACTTCGTATGGTGAACCTAGCACAAAACCTGCATTTGGTAAATCATTTACAATTACAAAACAGCCGGTTGATTATGTAGTTGGAGACAGAGTTAAACATATTAAGTTTGGTGAAGGAACAGTGCTTAATATTGAGGATGGCCCAAAAGATTATCAGGTTACGGTAGCATTTGACAAAGCAGGTCAGAAAATTATGATGGCTTCATTTGCAAAACTCAAAAAACTGTAGTAAAAACAGCACTAAAATGATATACTATTCTTATGAAATATAACTTGTAATGAAAGGAGTACGGATATGGACGAATTAATCAAGGGAGTTAAGATTGGTAAGATTATCGGCAAAGAAGAAAAGAAGTCTGACGTAGTTAAGATAGTTGGAATCGTACTTGGAGTGCTTGCAGTAGTGGCAGCAATTGCCGGAGCAGCTTATGCAATTTACAATAAAATTACAGAAGATTATTATGATGACTTTGAAGATGATTTCGATGATTTATTTGAAGACGACGAAGAAGATGAAAGTGATTTTGTGGAAGAATAAATCGTTACACCATAGTGAATGGCAGGTCATGTAGATTTGTTTTTTAAACAATAACCGATGAATAAGTTAAGTCCACATATAACAATTGGAATGTATAGCATTTGACCGAATTGTGTATGTGGACTTATTTTGTAATGATGTTTGGGGCAAAAAAACCAAATTATGAGCAAACTCATGTGAGATTAAAAGTAGTGATTTTGATGCCTACGGATTGTTCCGTGCTATGCACTCTCACAATCCTATCCAATATTCGCATATCGTGGGAATTATCCCACTTTTATGCTCATATTGGGGTGGGTCACAAAGTCTTTCACTCACTTATGAGCAAGCTCATGTGAGTGAAAGACTTTGTGACCCTGGCATCATTAAAATATTAGCAGATAGAGGATAAATAGATGAAAAAAGGAATGGAATACCAGGGAGTGGTAGAAAAAATAGATTTTCCAAATAAAGGAACAGTAGATTGTGGTGAGGAAGGTGTAGCTTTAGTTAAAAGAACTATTCCGGGTCAAAAAGTAAGTTTTGTAGTTTCAAAGAAACGTTCAGGCAAATGTGTTGGACGTTTAAAAGAAGTACTTGAAAAGTCACCACTTGAAAATGCAGAACCACTTTGCCCACATTTTGCGGATTGTGGTGGATGTTCTTACCAGACAATGGATTACGAAAATCAGACTAATTTGAAAAAAGAAATGGTTAAGAATATTTTAGACGGAGTAATTACAAATAAGGATTATGAATTTGAAGGAATCCTCAAAAGCCCTGTTCAGTGGGAATACAGAAATAAAATGGAATTTTCATTTGGAGATGAATATAAAGATGGTCCTTTGGCATTGGGATTACATAAAAGAGACAGCTTCCATGATATTGTTACGGCAAAGGATTGTAAAATTGTAAATAAAGATTACAACAAAATTTTGACTTGTGTATTAGAACATTTTGCAGAAAGAAATGTAAAATTTTATCATAAAATGAGACACGAAGGATACCTTAGACATTTGGTTATTAGACGTGGTGTAAAAACAAATCAGATTATAATGAGTATTGTTACAACATCGGATGCAAACGGCGAGGCAGCGGCAGATTATAATATTTTAATTGATAAGTTATGTAAACTTGATTTAGAGTGCGAACTTAAAGGTGTACTCCAGATTATAAATGATGGTCTGGCTGATGTGGTTCAAAGTGATGAGACAAGAGTACTTTATGGTGAAGATGTAATTTATGAAGAATTATTGGGACTTAGATTTAAGATTTCAACATTTTCATTTTTCCAGACAAATTCTTTAGGGGCTGAAGTCCTTTATTCAAAGGCAAGAGAGTATGTTGGAAGCACTAATGATAAAATGATATTTGACCTTTACAGCGGTACAGGAACAATTGCACAGATTCTTGCTCCTGTTGCAAAAAAAGTTGTAGGGGTTGAAATTGTTGCAGAGGCGGTAGAAGCTGCAAAAGAGAATGCTGAATTAAACGGACTTAACAACTGTGAATTTATTGCAGGGGATGTGTTAAAGGTTATTGATGATATCAAGGACAAGCCGGATTTAATAGTTCTTGACCCACCAAGAGATGGTATTCATCCAAAGGCTTTACAAAAGATAATTGATTTCGGCGTAGACAGAATTGTATATATTAGCTGTAAGCCAACGAGTCTTGCAAGGGATTTAGTAATTCTACAGGAGCAGGGATACAGGGTTGAAAAAGCGTGTGCGGTAGATATGTTCCCGCAGACCGTTCATGTGGAGACGGTGGCGCTATTGTCCAAACTTTCTGATGTAAAGGATAATATCGAAGTAACAGTGGATATGGATGAAATGGATGTAACATCTGCTGAAAGTAAAGCAACTTATGAGGAGATTAAGAATTATGTGCTTAAGATATATGGTTTGAAGGTTTCGAATCTATATATTTCACAGATAAAAAGGAAATGTGGAATAGAGGTTGGAAAAACTTATAATCTGCCAAAGTCGGAAGGAAGTAGACAGCCTCAGTGTCCGATAGAGAAGGAAAAGGCAATTATGGATGCACTGAAACATTTTGGAATGATTTAAATAAACATTTAGAGATAAAGGAGAACGTGAGATGGCTAAATCTACAACACAATCAATAGAACCTATAATTGCTGATTTGGCAAATAATTGGCTGAAATCATATAAATTGGATTATAAATTAGAGCAAGAATCTTTAAATACTGAGATAGATACTGCTTTGAACGAGTATTTCTCAAAAAGCGGTGGAAAAGGTGGAAATAGACCAGATGCCAAGCTTTTATTACAGGATAAAAGTTTGAATTTCTATCCTATTCTTATTGAATACAAGGGATATAAGGATAAACTTGTAAAATTGGATTCCAATGGCCAAGTTGATAATCGTACAGCAAAGAATGAACCAATATTAAAGAATATTAATGCATATGCAGTAAATGGTGCTGTTCATTATGCAAATGCATTATTACATTATACAAGCTATACTGATATTATTTCTATAGGTATGACAGGATATAAAGATGATAGCGGTGATGTGCAATATTCTATTGGAGTATATTATGTGTCGAAAAGTAATTTTGGTATTGGTCAGAAGGTAGATGATTATACTGATTTTTCATTCTTAAAAGAGGAAAATTTTGATGCGTTTATTGATAAAGTAAAAAAACTTCAGTTATCTCAAGACGAAATTGATAAACTGAAAGAAAAACGCGAACGAGAAATTGATGCTAGTTTAGTGCGTTTAAATAATGATATATACCAAAATGAAAAAGGTTTAGGTGAAAATGATAGGGTATATTTAGTTGCAGCGTCGATTATTGCAACAATAGGGGTGCCGGGAAAGGTAGCACCACTTGAAAAAGCTGATTTGAAGTCATCTACAGAAGAAGGAAATACAGATGGTGACATTATTGTTAGAAAAATAAAAGCATTTCTTAATGAAAAGAAACTACCTAAAGAAAAGAAAGAACTTATAATCAGAACATTACAAAATACACTTACTACAGATAATATAAATAAGGTCGAAAATGGTGAGAGTCAGTTGAAACGTGTATTTACAAAGATAGTAGATGATTTAGGTATTTACTACAAAATCGGATTAACAACTGACTTTACAGGAAAATTATTTAATGAGATGTATAGTTGGCTTGGCTTTACTCAGGATAAGTTAAACGATGTAGTTCTTACCCCATCATATGTAGCTAATTTACTGGTGAAACTTGCTCGTGTAAATAAGGATTCATATGTATGGGATTTTGCTACGGGTTCAGCAGGATTGCTTGTAGCGGCAATGAATGAAATGCTTATAGATGCAAAAAGCAAAATAAAATCTCCTAATCAACTTGCAATAAAATCTGCGGAGATTAAAGCAAACCAGTTGTTGGGCTTAGAGATACTATCAAGCGTTTATATGCTTGCAATTTTGAATATGATTTTGATGGGTGATGGAAGTTCAAACATTCTTAACAAAGACTCATTAAAAGATTTTAATGGAAATTACGGATTTGGAAATACAAATAAGAAGTTTCCAGCCGACGCTTTTATATTAAATCCACCATATTCTGCACCAGGTAATGGTATGATATTTGTAGAAAAGGCATTGTCAATGATGGAAAAAGGATATGCAGCAATTATTATCCAAAATTCAGCTGGTTCGGGCAAAGCGACGACATATAACAAGAATATATTGAAACATAGTACATTATTGGCAAGTATAAAAATGCCATTGGATTTATTTGTAGGAAAATCTAGTGTTCAAACAAATATCTATGTTTTCAGAGTAGGAGAAGCTCATCAGAATGATGATCTTGTGAAATTTATAGATTTTACAAATGATGGATATACAAGAACTGATAGAAAGAAGTCAAGTTGTAATTTGCGCGATACAGACCATGCAAAAGAAAGATATCAAGAGATTGTTGATTTAGTACGTTTCGGAAAATCAAAGCTTAATTTATTTACTGAAAAAGAATATTATGAGGGAAAAATCAATATCGAAAATGGTAACGACTGGAATCAGACCGCACCGGTAGACACAAAACCCACATTGGAAGATTTCAAAAAGACAGTCAGTGATTATTTGGCTTGGGAAGTTACCAATCTTTTGAAGAATCAAAGTTTGGATGATGAACGCCTGGGAAAATAAATGCCTCACTCAATAAAAAACTCAATAAGGTTGAGTGGGGCGAATTCAGAGTGGGTGAATTATTTGATATTAGTAATACATCAAGTTTTAATGCTGATAAACTGGTTGATGGCGATGATTATGATTATGTCACAAGAACGTCAAATAATCAGGGAGTTCTAAGAACAACAGGTTTTATAAATAAAGATAACATAAATGAAGCAGGGGTGTGGAGCTTAGGGTTGCTTCGAATGGATTTCTTTTATCGCAAGAAAAGGTGGTATGCAGGACAATTTGTTAGGAAAATAGTTCCTAAGATTGAATTAACACCTAAGGTAGTTCCATTTTTTACAGCAGTACTTAATCGTCAAAAACCAATATTGCTCTCAGTGCTTGTGCGACATATAGATGATACCTTTAGAAACTTGAATATAAAACTACCTGTGAAAGACGGAAAAATCGATTTTGATTTCATGGAATCATTTATAGCGGAGCTGGAAGCGGAGCGTGTGGCGGAGCTGTCCGCTTATCTAAAGATAAGCGGGTTGGATAATTATGAATTATCACAACAAGAGATAAAAGCTCTTGAAAAACTAAAAACTATTTCATGGAATAAATACAAGATAGGAAAACTGTTTGATAAAATAAAAACAAAGAAACTACCTTACAAAGCGAAAAAATTGCCAACTTCTCCATCAGGTAAGAATATATTACCTTGTTTAACATCTAGTTTCAAAAATCAAGGATTGAATTACTATGCACCTATAGATGGAGCTACTATTTTGAAGAATGTAATCACCATACCGCAAAATAGTGATGTGTATCGTGCTTATTATCAGTCTAAAGATTTTACCGTTTTGTCTGATGCCTATGCAATAGATTGGATATATGATGATTGTAAATTAACAAGAAATCAGTATTTATTTATGGTTATGTGCATTAACAAAGTGACGAATTTGTCTATATACTCATATAAAAACAAGCTTGGTGGATGGAATGTAGTGAAAGATAAATATATTTTACTACCAAAAACAAACGGTAAAATTGATCTTGATTTTATGAACGACTTTATATCTGCAATTATAAAACTTGCAATACAAGATGTTGTTATATATACAGATGAAAAAGTTGAGCTCACAAAACAGGTGATAGATTCAAGAAAAGATACCAATGCAGATATATTAAATCAACCGTTAATATATAAAGACGAATTAGAACACGATACATTGATGGTGGCAGAGGAATCAGTCCATAATAAAAAAGTAAATACTTAAGGTGCTTATATTTTACAATAAAATGTGTGTCAAAAAGTGAAGCCATTTTTTAAAAGTGTAGTCAGAAAGTAGAACATCTTTGAGAAAGTGACTCCAAAAAGTGACATGTCTATATAAATATTAAGAGGTTTTAGGAGACTTCCTAACAAGATGCAATTGTATATACAAATGCGTATCTTGCAAAAGACATCACACCTCATTTGTTGCCATATTTAATTACATATAAGTACATTTAAATACTTAGAAAAACAATCATATATGATACAAAATAATGAAATTCGACCAAGATAGAATTCGACAAAAGATTTTTTTAGTACTAAAATATTTTTTAGAAGTTCAAAGGTGTTGAAAGCTGATGAATTAAATATAATTTAATAATAAAAGCCTTATTGTTAACAGTAGTTCAAAAGACTAACTGTTTATGGATAAGGCTTTTTTTATTGTCGAAAGGAAGGTGTGAGAGAGTGAATCAATATATAAAAAGGGAAACAAAAATAGAAAACTATGACCCATGTCCAAGATTTCTGTCAAAAATGAAAGTTTCGCCAATAGCAAAACTTGTATACACAACATTATTGGGTAGAACTTTTTTATCAAGGAAAAACGGACTAAAGGATGAAAATGGGAATGTATATGTAATTTATCCGGTAAGAGCATTAGCAAAATACATAGGTAGGACGGAACCTGTGATATATGGTGCACTAAGTGAGCTAGAAGTTTTGGATTTAATTGAAAGAAAAAAAGTCCATAGCGGAATCGCAAATCATATTTATGTAAAATTCCCGGATAATAAAGAAAATGTAAGAATGAATGCAAAAAAGGTTTATGAAACTACTAAAGAAGATATTAGTGAAGCACTAAAGAATTCTGAAGACAACCTATTAAGTAGTTTTAATACTAATAAAAGTATTAAAAAAGAAACTAATAAATATTTAAATAAATACGAAAAAGAAGGAAGGTTATAACAATGGCAAATAGTAAGTTAAATAAAACAGTAACAAAAGTTATGGACGATATACAGGATGGTACAACAAAGGGTGAGCATTGTCCGTACTGTGGAGAAAAAATTATTTACACAAAAAACAAAATTACAGGGAATATGGTTCCATGCAGATGCAAATGTGAAGAAAAAAGAGAGGAAGAAGAGGAAAAGAGAAGAATAGAAGCAGAAAGAAAAAATCTGATTATAAATGCAAAATATGAATGTTTTAATCATAAGAGTATGTGGGAACAAACTTTTGAGAAAGACAATGGTCTTAATGCCAAGATGTATGTTGCAAAAGATTATGTCGCAAATTGGGAGAAAATGTATGAACATAACTGCGGGTTAATGTTGATTGGAAATGTTGGGACAGGTAAATCATACATGGCAAGTGCCATTGCAAATGCTCTAATTGAAAAGGGAGTAAAAGTAAAATTTACAAGCTTTATTGAAATAACCAATGACATTTTCAGTGCAAGTGATAAAACAAAATATGTTAAAAGTCTTAATAAATATGATTTGTTAATTATTGATGATGTTGGTACAGAAAGAAACACAGAATATACACTGGAAAATATTTATTGGGTTATCGATGAAAGAGTGAGTGAGGGAAAGCCATTAATTATAACAACCAATACAGACATAGATAAAAAAGAAAATGATGAAAATTTTAATAGAAGACGTATCAATAGTCGAATAAGAAATGTTTGTATTCCTGTAGATATTCCTAATTATAACATTAGAGAAATAATGTCAAAGAAACATAATGAAACGTGTGCTGAAATCTTTTGGAATGGAGGCGGGTCAAATGGAAAAGAGTAAAGACGATATATGGTGTGGATTATCCAAGTTTCTTAGTGAAATTATAGAAAAGTATGCCGAAAATTTAGAAAAAGATTTAAGAGGAAAAAATAGCACATCAATAATTACTGTTAGAAAAATATATAAAAAGTATATATCTATAGAGTTATTACAAAAAAAGAGCAAAAATGCGCTACACTACAATCAACTGAACCGTAAACCGGATGCCTGCAGGCGG
>OGXT01001605.1_pt1 | contig 21329 bp, 24 predicted proteins | sample 1576361 | NCBI WGS metagenome assembly OGXT01 (sample SAMEA3541514, study PRJEB24748) | human gut metagenome | biome: human gut; feature: human-associated habitat; material: faeces | place: China | collected 2012 | reverse complement strand
TGCCCAGCGTTTCCCATAGCCAAGATAGTTCATATAGGATTTTCATGCGATCATCTCCTGTTTGTTAAACTTGAATTTATCGTTTGAATCGGTTTCCGGAATTCATATAGATGACCGCACCGACACATACGACAAAAACCAGACAAAGACCTACCCAGAGCAACCACATCGCTTTGAAAATCTCGCTGGAAGCAATGACGAGCCAACACCCGGCCAATATAAACATCATTTTTCCCATGAAGCTACACAACTTCTTTTCATCAGTTTTTTGTTTTTCAGCTTTTGAGGCGGTATTGTAACCGGCAATCAAAAAAGCACCTTTTCCGTTTAAAAAGATAACTCCAAGGATAACAAACACCATTATCATTACAAGATGAATTGCTAATAGCATAAGGCACCTCCACAAATTCCAATTTGTACTCTTTTCAAAGTCCAAGTCCATCAACCCATGCCGCAAGCTCCTGATGCCCGACGCTGCCCTTGAAAACCTTGCCAATCAGCGCAGCGCAAGCCATGCAGACAGCCGCAGCCAAAAGTGCAATGCCCAGCGTTTCCCATAGCCAAGATAGTTCATATAGGATTTTCATGCGATCATCATCTCCTGTTCGTTAAACTGGAAGTTGTCTCAGTCAAAGACCGTTTGCATACTTGGATTTTCATGGGCTTCAAAGCACATCAATATTTGCTCCCGCGTACACTTTTCAACGGCAAGATTTACTGGCAGTTCCTTCTTGCCGAAAAAAGAAATCGCTGTTGTTTCGATGTTCTTTCGGAACGTTCCTCCCTCATATCTGCACAGGACAAACGCCTTCAGAACACCATAAGCATAATTTACCACATTGTGCTTTCTCCAATCCTGAACAGCAATGAGCCTTTCCGCTGTTACGATCAATCCGGCTTCCTCATGAACCTCTTTTTCTGTATTGGATGCAATGGACTGATCTACATCACACCAGCCTCCCGGCAATGCCCATGTTCCGTTATTTTCATGAACAAGAAGGATTTTCTCATTGACAAACACCGCCGCTCTGGTATCGACTTTTGGTGTCTGATAGCCGGATTCGCCGCAGAACAAATCAAAGACCTTGTTTACCGGAATATCTGTCTTCAGCGACAGCATTTCTGCCGCAATCTCCCGCAGTTCTTCATACCGTTCTTTGTCGTACTGATCTTTTCCATATCGAAGCCCTGCCTGCGCAATGCTCTGAATACGAATCGCAAACTCAACCCACTTATCATTCATATAAGTACCTCCGCAAATCCCGATTGATACTCTTCTCAAAGTTCAAGTCCATCAACCCATGCCGCAAGCTCCTGATGCCCGACGCTGCTCTTGAAGACCTTGCCGTCCATCAGCTTTGCTCCTTTGCAGCTCGGCATAGGGCGTCCAATACTTTCAAAGGGGACGCGAGGTCGTGATCTTCATCGGAATTTCTCAATAGTGGACATTCAGCTTTCTTTTCAATTATAGGGGACAGCGGCGGAAAAAGCAATCACGGAGACACTGAAATATTTCAACATGATTGCTTGTGAACGGGCAGCGTGATCAAACTCAAGCTGCCCGTTTCCGTTTTTCAAACAGGGGAGAGTAAGAGCGAAGACCGGGCACATGCCGTTTAGCGAGCAGGAGGAATCAGATTCTGCCCCTGAAACCAGAGAATCATGCTCTGAAGCGTTTCTCTGAGCGGGCGGGCGTGGAAGCCGAGCGCGCCCACTGCTTTTGCGTTTGAAAAATGCCCGTTAGAGCGAAGCACGGCGATGGAATAAGGTGTGAAAAAGGGGCGCTCGCCCCGGAGCTGGCCGATCTTCTCAAAAATGGGCGCGGCGCAGCTTGCCAGTGCGGCGGGCGCGCAGAGCCTTGGCACTTTCCGGCCAAGCAGGGAAGCCGTCAGGGCAAGCAAGTCCTGAATGCTCGCGTAGTGGCCGGAAAGAATGTAGCATTCCCCGGCCTTTCCGCGTTCCGTGCAGGCGAGTACACCGGCCGCGACATCCCGGACGTCAACGAAATCGTAGCCGCCTTTGACGCCGAGCGGCAGCCGGCCACGGCAGAAGGCAAGCAGCATCCGGGTCATATTTCCACGCGCCAGATCGCCGGGGCCGAGGATGCCGGAGGGCAGGACGACACTGGCGTTCAGACCGCTTTGCGCCGCCTCCAGAACCAGTGCAGTTGCCATGGCCTTGCTTTTTCCGTAATCGCCGAGGATCTCGTCCGGCGCGAATCGGTCCGGTTCCGTGATCGTTTCCGGTGCGGGCTTCTCCGGGATCGCATGGACGGAGCTGACGTAGATCAGCCGCCCAGCGCCGAATTCCCGGCACAGGTCGACGATGTTCTGCGTGCCCTGCACGTTGACGGCATACAGAGCCTCATCCGGCTTTGAGGCAATGGATATGAGACCGGCACAGTGCAGTACGCAGAAATCATCGCCTCCTGCGGCAAAAAAGTCACGTAGAGTCTCCTTGTCCGTGAGATCGCCATAAAAGACGGCTACATGGTTCGGCAGAGTATAGATGAGCGGGTCACGGTCCTTGACGAGCGCAAGAACACGGCAGCCGTGCGCCAGCAGCAGCTGAACCACGGCACTTCCGAGGAAGCCGGTGGCACCGGTGATCAGGTAATTTTGATACATCACACATCCTCCTTTGGTAATCCTACAGATGTTGATTATCTTTCATAATTATAATATAATATAAACAGCCGGAAACACCATAGACAGTTTGACGAAAGCTGAAAGAACGGCAACATATCCCGCCAAACTGTCGGCTTAATTTGTAAACTTTTTGTGGAGGCGCAATGAAGACGGATGCGAGAGTGAAATACACCAAGATGGTGCTGAAAAAAGCGCTGCTGGAGTTGATGCAGCACAAGCCGGTCAATAAGATCACGGTCAAGGAGATTTGCGAACGAGCAGAACTGAACCGCGCGACCTTTTACGCCCATTATTCCGACTGCTTTGACCTGCTGGAGAGCATCGAGGAGGAACTGTTTGGGCAGTTTGAACGATCCATGCAGAGCTATACACGCTCGTTTGATATTGCGGGGCTTGTGGGTGGGCTTTACCGGATCGTTCAGGAAAACGAGGCGGTCTGCCGTGTCTTGCTGTTCGGGCGTCGCAGCACGGAGCTGATTCACCGGATGATCGCATATGCGCACGATCTGAGCATTTCCGCGTGGCGAAAGACCCTGAAAAATGCGTCCGCAGACGAGCTGGAAATGCTCTATCTCTGCCTCTCGAACGGACTTCTGAGCGTCGTGTTGGACGGGTATGACCGGTTTGACCAGCAGAGCGTGATCCGGTTCGTCGAGCAGATGTACCGGCAGGCGATTGCGCCGTTCATGTAAAGAAAAACAGGAGGACGGATCCATTGATGCAAATTCAGGGACTTCAAAAGCTGACGCTGCTGGATTATCCAGGGCGGACGGCCTGTACGGTGTTTTTGTCCGGCTGCAATTTTCGCTGCCCGTTCTGCCATAACGCGCCGCTGCTCACCGCAGCGGACGAAGACGGCATGGACGAAGACGAGCTGCTGGCGTTTTTGAAAAAACGGCAGGGGCTTCTCGACGGTGTTGCCGTTACCGGCGGAGAGCCGCTTCTGCGTCCGGAGCTTCCCGCTCTGCTGGAAAAGATCAAGGCACTGGGCTATGCGATCAAGCTGGACACGAACGGCGCGCTTCCAGAGCAGCTGAAGGCAGTCGTGTGCGCGGGGCTGGCAGATTACGTTGCCATGGATATCAAAAACAGTCCGGCGCGCTACGCGGAAACAGCTGGTGTTCCGGGGCTTGCCCTGACGCCCATTTTCAGGAGTGTTTCGTTTTTGCTGCGCGGCACGGTCGATTATGAGTTCCGGACGACTGCGGTCGCGGAGCTGCATGACGACGCATCGTTTTTGAAGCTGGGAGACTGGCTTGCAGGCGCGAAGCGGTATTATATCCAGTGCTTCCAGCCGCGCGAAACGGTCTTGCGGACAGGGCTGCACGCCCCGTCGGACGCACAGCTTCATCATTGGGCGGAGCTGGTGCGGCCCAAGATCCCCACAGTCTGCGTTCGCGGGATATGAAAAACAATATATTGTTATCTATATCCAGAATAAACACAATATATTGTGAAAAACTATTGACAAAGCACAAGCTTTTCGGTTAGAATGGGATGCAGCGCAAGGCGCGGCATCCCATTTTGTTTCATACGATGGCACACAGAGAACAGGAGGACCAGCTATGTACCGGGTAACAAAAAGAGACGGAAGCATCACAGAATTTCACATTGCCAAGATCGGCAATGCCATCACAAGAGCCTTTGAGGCCGTTGGCCGGCAGCAGCATCCGAGCGTGATCGAGCTGCTGGCTCTGCGTGTCACGGCGGAATTTGAGCCGAAGATCAGACATGATCTGATCGCGGTCGAGGATATTCAGGACTGCGTCGAGCGCGTTCTGAGCGAAGCGGGCTATTCGGATGTGGCAAAGGCCTACATTCTCTACCGCAAGCAGCGGGAAAAGCTGCGCAACGTCGGAAGCACCCTGCTCAATTATAAGGAGCTGGTAGACAATTATCTCCGGATCAACGACTGGCGCGTGAAGGAAAACTCCACCGTCACCTATTCCGTCGGCGGTCTGATCCTGTCCAACTCCGGCGCGATCACAGCAAACTACTGGCTGAGCGAAATTTATGACGCGGAGGTCGCGCAGGCGCACCGGAACGCGGAGCTGCACCTGCACGACCTCAGCATGCTCACCGGCTACTGTGCTGGATGGAGTCTCAGGCAGCTCATCCAGGAGGGGCTTGGCGGCGTGCCGGGGAAAATCAGCTCCGCTCCCGCCTCCCATCTGTCCACGCTCTGCAACCAGATGGTGAACTTCCTCGGCATCATGCAGAATGAGTGGGCAGGCGCGCAGGCATTTTCCTCGTTTGACACCTATCTCGCGCCCTTCGTCCGCGTGGATAAACTGACGCAGCGTGAGGTCAAGCAGTGCGTGCAGTCGTTCGTCTACGGCGTCAATACGCCGTCGCGCTGGGGTACGCAGGCGCCGTTTTCCAACATCACGCTCGACTGGACGGTGCCGAAGGATATGGCAAACCTTCCTGCCATCGTCGGCGGGCAGGAGCAGCCGTTCACCTACGGCGAGTGCCAGAAGGAAATGGATATGGTCAACCGGGCGTTCATCGAGCTGATGATCGAGGGCGACGCAAACGGGCGCGGCTTCCAGTATCCCATCCCGACCTATTCCATCACCAAGGATTTTGACTGGGGAGACACGGAAAACAACAAGCTCCTGTTCGAGATGACGGCCAAATACGGTACGCCGTATTTCTCCAACTATATCAACTCTGACATGGAGCCAAACGACGTGCGCTCGATGTGCTGCCGCCTGCGGCTTGATCTGCGGGAGCTGCGCAAAAAATCCGGCGGCTTCTTCGGCTCTGGCGAGTCGACCGGTTCGGTCGGCGTTGTGACGATCAACCTGCCGAGGATCGCGTATCTTGCCGAAGGCGAGGCGGATTTCTACAGGAGGCTCGACAGGCTGATGGACATCGCCGCGCGTTCGCTCAAGACGAAGCGCATGGTCATCACGAAGCTGATGGAGGGTGGGCTCTACCCCTATACCAGACGCTATCTCGGCACGTTTGAGAATCATTTTTCGACGATCGGTCTTGTCGGCATGAATGAGGCGGGGCTGAACGCGAAATGGCTCCGGAAAGATCTGACCCACCCGGAGACGCAGGCGTTTGCCAAAGACGTACTGAACCATATGCGGCAGCGGCTGAGCGACTATCAGGAGCAGTACGGAGATCTCTACAATCTGGAGGCTACTCCGGCAGAATCCACAGCCTACCGCCTTGCAAAGCACGACAAAATGCTCTACCCTGATATCATCACGGCGAATGAAAACGGCACGCCATATTACACGAACTCCAGCCATCTGCCGGTCGGGTACACGGAGGATATCTTCTCCGCACTCGACGTACAGGACGAGCTGCAGACGCTCTATACCTCCGGCACGGTATTCCATGCCTTCCTCGGAGAAAAGCTGCCGGACTGGAAGGCGGCGGCAAGCCTCGTTCGGAAAGTCGCAGAAAATTACCGCCTGCCGTATTACACGCTGTCGCCGACCTACTCCGTCTGCAAAAACCACGGCTATCTTGCAGGAGAGCAGCCGGTCTGCCCCTTCTGCGGCGAGAAAGCAGAGGTCTACAGCCGTATCACCGGTTATTACCGCCCCGTGCAGAACTGGAACGACGGCAAGGCGCAGGAATTTAAGGATCGCAGGACATACGACATTGGCGCGTCGAAGCTGACGCACTGCGGCGTACAGGAGCAGGCGCAGACACCGGAGCCGCCGGCGGAGCAGCCGTGCGAAGCGGTCGAACTGTTTGCGACAAAGACCTGCCCGAACTGCAAGCAGGCCGAGCAGCTGCTGGACACGGCAGGCATCCGCTATACGGTGCGGTTTGCAGAGGAAAACCGCGACACCGTCCGCGCCCTTGGCATCCGGCAGGCACCGACACTGGTATCCGGCGGGCAGAAGTGGACCGGCGTGAGCGGTGTGCGGGAGTTTATTGCCGCAAAGGAGAACGCAAATGTATGAGATTTTGATCGTTGGCGGCGGCCCGGCCGGTCTGACGGCGGCAATTTATGCCGCCCGTGCCGGTAAGCATGTGGCTGTTCTGGAGAGAGGATCGACCGGCGGGCAGATCATATCCGCGCCGCTGGTGGAAAACTATCCGGGCATTCCTTCGGTTTCCGGCACAGAACTTGCCCGGCAGATGACCGAACAGGCGTGCACATTCGGCGCGGAGATCGTTTATACAGAGGCGGTGGGGCTTGAGAAAACGCCGGCGGGCTTCCGGGTCCTCTGCACAGACGGCGTCCGGGAGGCAAAAGCGGTCATCCTTGCGACTGGTGCGGCGCACCGGTCACTGGGGCTTGCGGCGGAAGATGCGCTTACCGGCTGCGGCGTATCCTACTGCGCTGTCTGCGACGGCGCGTTTTATGAGGGACTGGACGTTGCGGTCGTGGGCGGCGGAGATACGGCCTTGCAGGACACGCTGTTTCTGGCAAACATCTGCCGCAGCGTGACGCTCATCCACCGGCGCGAGGCCTTCCGCGCGAGCCCTCATCTGGTTAGCTGTGCGGAGCGGCAGGAGAATATCCGGAGCCTTCGGAACTATACGGTACAGAAGCTTCTTCGGCTTGGAGATGTCCTGCAAGGTGTAGAGCTTCTGAATCTCAAAACCGGGGAGCCGGAGCGGCTGGATATGGACGGTCTGTTCATCGCAGTCGGTCAGACCCCGCAGAGTGCTCCTTTTCAGGAAGCCGTTGCGGTAGAGAACGGGTATTATCTGGCGGGCGAGGATACAAAAACAAGCCTGCCTGGCGTCTTTGCAGCCGGAGACGGACGCAAAAAGCAGGTGCGTCAGCTCACAACCGCTGTTTCGGATGGTGCGTCGGCTGCACTTGCAGCGTGCCGCTACCTGGAGGAACAGGGAAAGTCAGAATGATGCAGCACACCGCAAAAAGGCCCGAACCATACTTCCAGACCTGCCGCGGCTCAGCCAGCGGGTCTGGAAGTCTTTTATGGGCAGTTTCTTGACAAGAACGGCGTTTGCTGGTAAAGTGGAAATATAAATAAGACAAAGACCTAATTATAAATTTGGGAAGAGGAGGATGCAGATGATGAAGAAGAGAATCATTCGCGGATGTTTGCGGATCGCAATTCTGGCGGTCGCGGGCGGTGTGCTTGGATGGCTGAGCAGCATCCTGTTCGGTGAACGTGCGCTCATTACAGAGCTCCCCGTTGTGGTGACCCTGGGCGCGAGCATTGGCATTTTGTCCGGTGTTGTGTTGTTCCCGGAGAAAGCGTAGCTGCAGGCTGCAGAGCCCCAGGGAGCAGAAGATAGGAAGCAGACAGAAGAGCTGGCGCGAAACGCCGGGAAAGGAGCGGGATATGGCAATCAAGGCAATTACAACAGACAGTTTCCGGGATGATGTGTTGAAAACGAGAAAGCCGGTTCTGGTGAAGTTCTGGGCACCGTGGTGCGGGTATTGCCGCGCACTCGCACCGGCGCTGGAGTCAATTGAAAAGCAGTATGAGAATCTGCTTTCCGTTGGGCGTATCAATTTTGATACGGAAACAGCTGTGGCGCGCAGATATAACATTCATAAGCTGCCGACTCTGCTGCTGTTTATCAACGGAGCCGTGGCTGGATTCCTGATCGCTCCTTCTTCTGAGAAGGAGATCGACGCATTTTTAAAGAAAATGCTCGGACTGAATGTAGGAGGTCTGTATGGAAAATATGTATGATATTGTGATCATCGGCGGCGGCCCCGGCGGGTATTCGGCTGCATTATATGCCGCGAGAGCAGGGTTGCATGTGGCTGTGATCGAGAAGCGGGCCATTGGCGGGCAGGCAATCCGAAGTGAAAATATTGAGAACTATCCGGGCTTTGATGCCGGGATCGATGGGCTGCGTCTGAGTGAAAAAATGCAGCGCGGCGCGGAGCGGTTCGGTGCGGAAATGGTGACAGATGAGGTACGCCGTGTACAGCTGATGCAGCCAGTCAAGGTGATTGAAGCGGCGAAGCAGACCTATCATGCGCCCACCGTCGTTCTGGCGACCGGTGCGCCGCCCAAAAAGCTCGGTGTGGAAGGCGAGGAGGAGATGCTGGGGCGCGGCGTTCACTATTATGCCGCTTGCCGCTCTATGATGTACAGGCGAAAAACAGTTGCGGTGATCGGAGATGGGGAGCAGGCTGCCGAGGCGGCGATGCTCCTTTCCCGTATCGCCAAGCGGGTCTGTCTGGTGCATGGGGGCGAGCATATGGAGATCAGTCCGGCCTATGCGGGCAAGCTGAAAATGATGCGAAACATTGAACGCTATGCAGGAAGCGAGGTTCAGGCATTTTTACATGCAAACTGGGTCACCTGTATCCGTATTCGGGAACAGCGGAGCAGTGAACTCTGGAATCTGCCATGCGACGGTGCCTTTATCTGTCTCGGCGGCGTACCGGAAACAAACCTGCTTCATGGACAGATCGCGCTGGATAAACAGGGTTACATTCTCGCCAATGAAACGACCATAACCAATCTTCCGGGTGTTTTCGCGGCTGGTGACGTTCGGACGAAGCTGCTCCGGGGCATTCTGACTGCCGCAGCAGATGGCGCGGCGGCTGCACAGCAGGCGGAGCGGTATATTGTAGAAAACATCTGATCTGAAAAGCAGGGAACAGAATTTGATCTGCTGCACGGAAAGTTCCTGATGGTCACAGAGGGGCAGCGCATTGAGAAAAAGGGGCGTGCGCGAAAGAAGGAAGTCTTTGCGCAGCTTGTAGAGGCGGCGCAGCGGCTTGTCGCGGCTGCGATGGCCTGCAAGGAACAGTCCAATCAGCGGCTGCGGCGGTTCACGTCAGAGATCGAGCTTCTGATCGATACCTGGAAGGACTGAGAAAGACCGGCAGCCGCAAAACCATGCAGCTGCCGGTCTCTCTGAAAGAAGCAAACTTTACTTTTTGACGGCGTCTCCATTCGCTTCTGCGTCCGCGATGCGGCGGTACATATCCTGCATCTGCCGGTCAATTTCGGCAATCTTTTCCGCACAGGCAAACATTTCTTCATCGATGCCCGCCGGGAGCTTTGCCCGGTCTGCCTTGTAGTGGATGTCATGCTCCAGACTGGCCCAGAAATCCATTGCGATCGTGCGGATCTGGATCTCGGCAACAACATGCTCCGTCCGGTCAGAAAGATACACGGGAACACGGACATCCAGATGCAGCGAACGGTAGCCGTTATAGTTCGGCGTTTTGATATAATCCTGCCGCTTGACGATCTCCAGATCCTCCTGCCGCTCCAGCATCCCAGCGACTCGGTAGACATCATCGATGTAATTGCAGACGACGCGGACGCCTGCAATGTCGTTGATATCCCGCGCCGCAGCTTCAAGCGTAACCGGAGATCCCTTTCTCTGGAGCTTGGCGACGATGCTTTCCGAGGATTTGACCCGGCTTTCAATATGATGGATGGGGTTTCGTGCATACAGCGTATTGAATTCACTGTTCAAAATCTCAAGCTTCAGCACAAGCTGTTTTACAGCGGACTCGTACAGATTCCGCATGACAAAGTAGCGGTGCGGGCTTTCATGAAACGGGAGAGACGAAGAGGCTGTCATATCGGCGTAACCATCCTTTGTGTCAGAATCAGCTTCCCGGCAAAATGAAACTGCAATCCGGTAAGCTCACTGCCATTTTAACACAAAAAGAAACATGTGACGTAAAAACTTTGTGTTGAGAATGACAGCCGGGGCAGAGCCGTCCGTGTTGCCAAAAAGTCAAAAGGGGGCCGCCCCTGTATGGGCACAGGGGCGGCGGAGGAAGGAGCACAGCAGGCATAAGGGGAACCTGCCATAGGACAGGGATGACATACAGCAGATACTGACAGGGTAGTATCCGCCCGCAGCCAGTATCTTGTGCATTGGGAAAACCAGAAGATCAAAGCCATGAGATCGGAGGAGAAGGGATGTTCCCGCTGTCTCCAAGGGTGTTGCATTCGTGGTTCCCCTGTATCTATATTATACAGGAGAAAGTAGGCTTTGGCAAGACTTATTTGATATAAAGTCTTAATATTATTTCTGGTAGAGACGAAAAAGTGGCAACGCAGGACAGAGAGTTCCCATGTAAACAACGAATATGGAAAGAACAGGATTGGAGGCGGATTATGAAAAGACGGATCATTACAACCGTAGCCGTTTGCGTATTTCTGGCGCTTGTGCTGGCGGTGCGGCTCTCTGACAGAGAAAAAATCGACAACAGCATTCCATCCAAAGAAACCGTGGCCGCGTATATTTTGGAAAAGGGTGAGCAGTACGCAGCGGAGCAGCTGCGGGCACAGGACAGAGACAGTCTCCGCCGCAGCTGGGGAGAGCCGGACGCCACGCCGTCCGGGATCTGGGCGGATGCGTGGGACCTTGATGCGGACACAGCGATTCTTGTATTCTATGATGCAGAAAATGATGACAAGGTAGAGCGTGTTGTGATCGGGCAAAAGGGAGGATAGTAAATAAGCGGGTTCATTTTTGTAGAAAACCGCGTAAATTGATAATGATTTATTTATGGTAAACATAAACGAGGAGGACGAACAATGACAAAACGAATGCTCTCCATCTGTCTTGCGTTTGTGCTGCTGCTCGGCACACTTGCCGGGTGCAGCAAAAACAAGACGAAGACAGACAATTCAAGCCAGAATACACAGCAGGAGACGATACCGGAGCTGGCGTCTCAATACGCCTATCAACCGCAGTATTTTGATCTGCCGGAACCGATCCAGTGGATCAGCCGGAGCTGCGTTTCGGGCAGTACACTTTATTTTACTGCCAGTATTCTCAGCGGACAGGATACCTACATTGACGAAGACGGCAATGAGGTTTCTTATGACACCTATTCCGAGGGCCTTTTCCGGTTTGACCCTGACAGCGGAGAATGCGTACAGATCGTCAACTACGTTGACAAGCCTGATGTGGAAGATCTGGACGACGGTACACAGATTTTCCGCAGCAGCAACAGCAGCACCGAGATCCATGCCCTCGCGGCCGGCACAGACGGCACGCTCTGGATCTACCGCCGGACAGACCTTTACACGGATGACGGCGAGATGGGGCCCTCCCTTTCGGAGCTCATCCAGCTGGATGCGCATGGCACGCTGCTTCGCACCATCATCCCCGCAAACGAGGAAGATCCGAACAGCACAGGGGACTGGGGCTATTCGCACCTTGACACCCTGCTCTCCGATGATAAGGGCTACGTCTATACCTACGATTATCAGACAGTCAATGTTTACGGGCCGGATGGCAGCTTTGTTTTCAGCAAATCCGCTGACGAGCTTTCCGGCCATCTCTGCCAGCTCTCTGCCGGTGAAGTCGGCGCACTGACTACTTACAATGACGGGAAGATGGCCTTCAAACAGCTTGACCCTGAAACGAAGAACTGGGGAAAGGAAACACCGGTCTCTTCCCGCGCATGGGGCCTGCAGCCGGGCAATGATGTCTACCGGTATTTCTTTATAGACGGCGGTAATATCTTCGGCGAACGCAAGGACACCGGCGAGGTGGAAAAGGTCGTCGATTGGCTGGCATGTGATGTGGACAGCAATACCATCCGTTACAATCGCCTCGATTTCCTGGCTGACGGTCGCATTGCCACCGTGACCCTTGGGCACAGCTATGACGGAACGCGGGAGCGGCAGCGGATCCTGGTGCTGAACCGCATGGATGCTGCCGATGTGCAGCAGAAAACAGAGCTGACGCTGGCCTGCTTCAGCCTTGATTATAACCTCCGCAGCCAGATCGTCAAGTTCAACCAGACCAGTACCGACTGCCGCATCGTGGTCAGGGATTATGCGGAGTATGCAGACGGCGAGGATTACTATGCCGGCCTTACCGTGTTCAATACCGAAGTTCTCGCCGGCAAGATACCGGATCTGATCGTTGGCAATATGATGCTGCCGATCCGGCAGTATGCCGCCAGGGGAATGTTGGAGAACCTCTGGCCGTATCTTGACGCCGACCCCGGCTATTCGCGCGACAAACTCATGACCCGCCCGGTCGAGGCCGCGCAGGTGGATGGAAAGCTCTATCAGCTGCCCATCAATTTTGGCATCACCACAGCAGTCGGCCTCGGCAGGATCGTCGGTGATTACACGACATGGACGCTGGCTGACGTCAAGAACGCGCTCAGCAAGCTGCCCGAAGGCGCGATGGTATTCAACCAGTATTACACCCAGTCGGAGATGCTCATGTATTGCGTCGCCATGAACGCGAAGGACTTCATGGACTGGCAGAATGGCACCTGCAATTTCGATTCTGACGAGTTCCGCGCCCTTCTGGAGTTCGTCAAGCCGCTCCCGGCAGAGTTCAACTGGCAGAGCGACGGAGAATATGAAAGCGACTTTACCCGCATGAAAAGCGGCAAACAGCTGCTGTATCCTATGAACCTCAACGACTTTGACAACATCTACTATACCTTTGCCGCGCTCGATCACGATATCCGGTTTGTCGGTTTCCCGCGGGAAGATGGCTCCAGCGGCAGCGCCTTTACTGCCAGCGTAACGCTCTGCATCACCACGGCCTGCAAGGATAAGGCAGACGCCTGGGCGTTTATCCGTTCGACGCTCTCTGAGGAATACCAGAAAAACCTCTGGAATTTCCCGATCCTGAGGTCTGCCTTTGACGCCATGGCCGGGAAAGCCATGACGCAGGAATATCAGACCGACGCCAACGGCAGCCAGGTGCTTGACGAGAACGGTGATCCGATCCCCATTTCCTCCGGCGGCATGAGCTATGGCGACGAGCCAATGATCGAGCTCTATGCTGTCACGCAGGAGCAGTACGACACCGTCATGGAGCTGATCGAGTCTACGACCAACTTTTTAGACTACGACCAGAGCGTCCTGAGCATCATTACCGAGGAAGCCGCAGGATATCTTGCCGGTGACAGAAGCGTCGAGGAAACCAGCCGTCTCATCCAGAGCCGCGTAAGCCTCTATATTCAGGAGCAGAAGTGATGACCTGATAAGATTTCCCGCGTAGGCCGGTGTAGCCTGCGCGGGAGTTTGAACCGCAGAAAAGAACAGAAAGATGCCATGGCGGCGATCACTCATAAGCTACGTTTGGTTCCGGCAGAGACGCCCACGCAGAAGTTCCTTTTACCAGCCCCAGCAGGGCTTCCACCGTCTTCATAAAGCAGGCAGCGTCCGCATCTGTCTGTGTATAAGCTGCTGCAGTCATATCGCCGCAGATCAGGTACTGCTCCGCATTCTTTGTGACACGGATCTCATACCAGCAATTTGGCATCACCGCGACCAACGTATCATCTGTTGTCAGCTCCTGCGAGATCATTGGCCGCCGAATATCCAGGAATCCATCCTCGCAAACAAGCGCATACAGCTCCTGCAAAAACGCTGTATCCGGTCGAAACTCCACAGAGGCGGTCCCCTCGGTGACAAGATCTCTTTGCAGCAGACCCTCCTGCGTGTCCATGATATTCTTTCGGTCGGTATCATACCACCATGTGAACCGGACTGCAAAATCCTCCGGCATGCTTTCCTGTACGACAGTCAACGGCGCATCCCTGCCGGAGTCCTCCGGCGTTTTCTGCATGGCTGCCGATGTGCAGCCGCTCAGCAGGGCCAAAAGCAGCAGCCCTGATACGATCCTCTTCATAACCAGACCCTCCTTTCTTGTTATCTATCAATATAGACGATAAAAAAGAAGAGCGGTTGCACTGCGCCGGGAAATAGAGCTGCTCCGGCAAGCTTTTGTATCGCCGACGTTGGAACAGCGCCATGAATATGATAAAATAATAATAAACACGATGGCTTCATTTGTCCTATGGAAACACGGAAAGAAAAGAACCTATGTTGGCACCAAGGTTAGGCGCCAACATAGGCTCTTCGTTTGCAGGGGATTGGAATCAGGAAAGAAGACGAAACCCATCCCGGTATTTTATAGAATGCTTCAGATCCCGCCCATACAGGCAGTGCGTCAGAGGTTCGCACACAATTTATTGCACCGGCAGCTCTACCGCGATGGTGGTGCCCTTCTCCGAGCTTTTCTCCACCCAAATATAGCCGCCATGGAGATTGGCGATCTCCCACGCCAAAGAAAGCCCCAAACCAACGCCGCCGTACTCCCGGCTGCGGGACTTGTCCACGCGGAAGAATGGCTGGAAGATGCTCTGCTGATACTCCTCCGGGATGCCGCAGCCGGTGTCGGAGACACGGATCCGGAGCTTTTCCGGCTCCTGCGTGACGCAGACCCGCACCGAGCCGCCTGGGCGATTGTATTTGACGGCGTTTTCCGTCAGGTTGAAGAGCAGCCGGTAGATCAGCGCGTCGCTGCCGGTCATGACGCCGTCGCCATCTGCCATCAGCGTGATGCCGCGTTTATCTGTCAACGGCGCGAGGTCTGTGAAGATCTCCTCGACCATGGGCGCAAGCTGAATCCGTTCGTTCCGCGCCACCTGCTGCAGGCTGCTCATTTCCAGCAGTGTTTTTGTCATCTGAGTCAGCCGCTCCGTCTGCTCCCGCAGCAAAGAAAGAAATGCTGCTGTTTCCGGCAGCACGTCGGGATGCTCTGCGGAGAACAGCTCCAGCTGCGCCTGCATCAGCGCAAGCGGCGTGCGCAGCTCGTGGGCGGCGTTGCCAGTGAACTGCCGCTGGGCAGCAAAGGCGTTGTTCAGCCGTTCAAGCATCTGATTGAAGGAATGGCTGAACTGGCGGAACTCCGGCAATACGTCCTCGTTGATCTTCATGTCTGCCAGGTTGCTCATCTGCACCTGCTCGACCTGCGAGGCAAAGCTGCGCAGAGGCTTGAGGGCGCGTCCGCTGACAAAATAGGCGAGGATGCCGCTGAGCAGCGTTACCGCCGCCGTGATGTACCAGTTGGTGGTGCGGAAGCGCCCTTGCGCCCCATCGACAATGATTGTCAAATCCTCGTCAGGTGCTACGAGTTGCGGGTCAAAGCTCACTTCGCCTTCAACATCGATAAGAACAGTGCCACCCTGAATAGTGTTCGCAATCGTGTCCATATAGTACATGCCGGAGGAACAGAGCAGCAGATTCATGGAAATACAGGTAACTCCGATGAGCAGGACACTCATCAGCGTGATGCGCCACTGCAAAGAAAGGTGCTTCATGCTTCCTCGCCTCCCATCAGATAGCCTTCGCCGATGCGGTTGCGGATGGGGTCATAGCCCAGTGCGGCACGCAGTTTTTTGCGCAGAGCGGAGATATGTACCCGGATGGAGTTGCTGAAGCTGTCCACGCTGTTGTCCCAGACATGATCCATCAGCTCCTCCTGACTCACCGGTCGCCCCTGATGTAACATTAAATATTCCAATATCCCCGTTTCCTTGCGGGTCAGCGTCAGGGCCTGAGTATTGACGGAAGCGGTGCGGGAGCGCGTGTCGAAGGCTAAATCCCCGCAGGTCAGCAGCACGTCCTGCTGCGTGAACTGCCGCAGGGTCAGGCTGCGAATACGGGCCTCCAGCTCAGCCAGATGAAAGGGCTTTGCAAGATAGTCGTTGGCGCCTGCGTCCAGTCCCTCCACCTTGTCCTCTACCTCGCTGCGGGCGGAGAGAATCAGGACTCTCGTCTCCCGGTCTGTCTGCCGCAGGGTGCGCAGCACCGTCATGCCGTCCTTGCCCGGCAGGTTCAGATCCAGAAGCACCAGATCGTAGCGCTCCACGCCAAGAAGCTCCAGCGCCTTCTCCCCGTCGTAGCAGCAGTCTACACTGTATGCCAAACGCCGCAGGCTGCGGACGATGGTCTCGCACAGAGCGCGCTCGTCTTCAATAACCAAAAAATGCATGAAAGCCCTCCTTTATAAGCTTCATTCATTCGATTGTCTTCAGTATAGCAGAAACAAATAAAGTTTGTGTTAAGTTTCTGTTCTTAACAGGGACTTTAACTCTCCCGTGCTATGATGAAAGCACAAAACGGAAAGGGTGATGAAACTTGAGTCACGGAAAGAAGACGGCGGCGCAGATCACGCTTCTGCTCGCCGGAGCCGCCATGCTGTGCTTTGGCGTATGGCGGGGCGAGGCGGCGACGGTGCTGAGCAAAGCAATCAAATTATGTCTGGAGTGTGTGGGCATTGGGTAAAAAGTTTTCAGGCGTTTCACAGACCATGTCCCGCTTCCGGGGCTGGATCCAGGCGGGAGCGACGCTGCTGACCAACCTGCATCTGCCGAACTTCCTTAAGGGCGGACTGTATCAGGGGGCAGGGAAGACCGTCTGCGTGCCGGGGCTGAACTGCTACTCCTGTCCGGCGGCCTCCGGCGCCTGTCCCATCGGGGCGTTTCAGGCGGTGGTGGGGTCTTCCAAGTTCCGCTTTTCCTATTATATCACAGGATTTCTCATTTTGCTTGGCGTTTTGCTGGGACGCTTTATCTGCGGTTTCCTGTGCCCCTTCGGCTGGTTTCAGGAGCTGCTGCATAAAATTCCAACGAAAAAGCTTTCCACAAAAAAGCTGAAGCCCCTGACCTATCTGAAATACGTGGTTTTGCTGGTAATGGTGGTCTTGCTGCCGGCATTGGTTGTAAACGATGTAGGCATGGGAGATCCTTTTTTCTGCAAATACCTCTGTCCTCAGGGTGTGTTGGAGGGGGCGATCCCGCTGTCTATTGCCAATTCCGGCATCCGGGCGGCACTTGGCTCTCTTTTTACATGGAAATTCACCATTTTGATGGGAATCCTTGTACTGAGTGTACTGTTTTATCGCCCTTTTTGTAAATGGCTTTGCCCGTTGGGAGCATTTTATGCCCTGATGAACCGGGTGTCCCTTTTTCAGATGAAGGTGGACGAGAGCAAATGTGTTTCCTGCGGGAAATGCGCCAGAGCCTGCAAAATGGATGTGGATGTGACAAAAACACCCAATCATGGAGAGTGCATCCGCTGCGGGATGTGCGTTCGTGCCTGTCCTACCGGTGCGGTTTGCTTCCGCTACGGCTTTGGCGACGGGAAAGAGGCTGCAAATGAAACGACAAAAGAAGCTGTAAATGAAACGACAAAGAAAACTACAAAAAAAACAAATATGGAGGAATCAAAATGAACAAAAAGAAATGGATCAAACTGGGACTGACTGTACTGCTGGCATTTTCTCTTACAGCCTGCGGCACAAAGGACAGCGGGAATGCAGATCAGAGCAACAGTGCTGTTACGACGACGGCGGAAGCAGAAAATGCCCAGGAGGCACTTTCTACGTATAAGAAGCTGATGGAGCAGGAGAACGAGATTCTTTCGGAGAATACCGATCTGTGGGAAAAGGTCTATATGGAGGCTGACAAGGGTTCAGCCATGCTGGAAAACGGAAAAAACTACGGAGATTTTCTGCTGGACACGATAGAGAATGCCAAAGATCAGTTTTCGGACGAAGAATATGAGCTGCTCAAAACCTCTGCTGAAAAGATCAGTGAGATAGAAAACAAGCTGACGGAGCTGGAGCAAAAATATCCTGAGATCGTGGAGCAATCCATGGACAGTGAAACGAGTATCCCTGGGGACAGTGCCCAGACAGGCTCCTCTGAGGATAGCAGTGTACAGAAGTTTCCTGCCTTTGAAGGCAAGGATCTGGACGGAAACCCGGTCAAGAGTGACGAGCTGTTTTCCGGGAATGCAGTAACCGTGGTGAATTTCTGGTTTACCACCTGCAGTCCCTGCGTAGGCGAGCTTGGGGAGCTGGATGCGCTGAACAAAGAGCTTGCAGAGAAAAACGGCGCACTCATCGGTGTGAACTCCTTTACGCTGGATGGGAATGAGGCAGAAATTTCCGAGGCGAAGGACGTACTGGCCAAGAAAGGCGCTACGTATCAGAATGTGTATTTTGACTCTGACAGCGAGGCGGGAAGATTTACCACCGGCATTTATGCCTATCCCACTACCTATGTAGTAGATCGGAACGGCAATATCGTCGGGGATCCCATCGTGGGCGCTATTACGGAGAAGAATCAGGCGGAAACACTGCAAAAGCTCATAGATCAGGCCATTGCTTCCGATACGGGAGAAAAGGAGGAATAACAGGACTACAGGCTGTGGCGTCACCCGACAAATTTTTGAAAAGTGCATTGGATTTCCTGATGTAAGATGGTAAAATGTATTCAAGGCAGAAAAATAGCACGTGCCGTGCTATGCACATCGAAAATTTGGAGGGAAGCATGGGAAAATCAACAGTTTATTTTACGGATTTCAGGTGCCCGGTTGGTACAAGTCAGCTGGATAAGTTAAAAAAGGTCTGTCTCGCGGCAGGCATCAAAAACATTGATATGGACGGCAAGTTTGTCGCGATTAAAATGCACTTCGGTGAGCTTGGAAATCTGGCATTTCTGCGTCCGAACTATGCAACGGAGCATTTCCCGTGGCTCATCGAGAAGTATGGGCTTCGCAAGGTTCGCTTCCATGATCTTCGTCACACCTGCGCCAGCCTGCTTCTCAGCAACGGTATCTCCATGAAGCAGATCCAAATCTGGCTGGGGCACAGTACCTTCTCCACCACGGCAGACATCTATGCACATCTCGACTATTCGGCACAGGAGGCTTCGGCAAACGCCATGAACGGTATGTTCAACCGCCCTGAGAAAGAGGAACAGCTGGCATAAATAAAAACCTGCAGTGGAATCACCACTGCAGGCTCTGGCGGAGATGGAGGGATTCGAACCCCCGGACGGTTTGACCCGTCAACTGATTTCGAGTCAGCCTCGTTACGACCACTTCGATACATCTCCATGCTGTATTTTCAAGGCTTTGCGGGTTTCCGGCTGATTGAGAACCAAGTGTAGAAATCGTAGACAAAGCGTAGAAAAACCGTAGATATTCAGTTTTGAAAAAGTGTAGAAAAGCGGAAGAAGCCCAAAGTATCAAGGGTTTGCGAGGTCACCCCGGAAAGTGACCGACTCGATTTCGAGTGCAGCTCGTTACAACCACTTCGATACGCTTCCATGTATAAATATTCACTTTTGGGGACTAATCACATGATTTCGAGTCAGCCTCGTTACGACCACTTCGATACATCTCCATGCTGTATTTTCAAGGCTTTGCGGGTTTCCGGCTGATTGAGAACCAAGTGTAGAAATCGTAGACAAAGCGTAGAAAAACCGTAGATATTCAGTTTTGAAAAAGTGTAGAAAAGCGGAAGAAGCCCGAAGTATCAAGGGTTTGCGAGGTCACCCCGGAAAGCGACCGACACGATTTCGAATCCGGACCCTTCAACCACTTGGGTACATCTCCGTATTCCATTGGAACCACACAATTTTATCACATTTCCCCACCATTTGCAACCATTTCCGGCAAAAATCCGCCCACGATTTTCCATGAGCTGAGATAAGCCCCCGGCGGGGGCTTATCTCAGCTCATTTTCTGGATGTCCCGCCGCAGGCGGGAGATGATGCGCTTTTCCAGCCGGGAGATATACGACTGGGAGATGCCCATGCGGTCGGCCACCTCCTTCTGGGTCAGCTCCTTCCGCCCCCCCAGGCCGAAGCGCAGGGAGATGATGTCCTTTTCCCGGGGAGACAGCCGGGCCACCGCGTCCGACAGCAGCTTCCGGTCCACGTCGGCCTCGATGGGCCGCATGACCACGTCCCCCTCGGTGCCCAGCACGTCGGACAGCAGAAGCTCCTTGCCGTCCCAGTCGGTGTTCAGCGGCTCGTCGAAGCTCACCTCCGTCCGCTGACCGGCGTTTTTCCGCAGGTACATGAGAATCTCGTTTTCGATGCACCGGGAGGCGTAGGTGGCCAGCTTGATGTTCTTGTCCGCCCGGAAGGTGTTGATGGCCTTTATGAGGCCGATGGTGCCGATGGAGATCAGGTCCTCGATGTTGATGCCGGTGTTTTCAAACCGCCGGGCGATATACACCACCAGCCGCAGGTTCCGCTCGATCAGCGTCTGCCGGGCCAGCAGCTCCCCCTGCTCCAGCCGGCTGATCCACTCCGCCTCCTCCTGCCGGGGCAACGGCGGCGGCAGCGTGTCGCTGCCGCCGATGTACATGACCTTATCCGGCCGGCCGCTGAGCCACCGCAGAAGCCGCCGCAGCAGATTCCCCATGTCGCCGCTCCTTTCTTCCGCCCCACAGGGCCTGATACCCTCCGCCGTCGCTGACGGCCCCCGGCGTCAGGGCCAGCAGGATCCGGGGATATGTAATGCTCCCCACCTTCACATAGTCGCTGCGGACGGCCAGCAGCAGGCCTGCCTCCGTGCCCACGGCGCAGAAGGGCAGCAGGCTCCACCGGCAAGTGCCGTCCAGCCGGTGAAGCCGGGCCATCTTCTCCTCCGGCGGCAGGCGCATTTCCACGATCCGCGCCGCCTCCGGCGGCCACAGCTCCCGAAGGGCGTCCTGCTCCAGCACCAGCACCGGCTGGCCGCTGACAGGGTCCCGCAGGGTATTCCCGGTGTCGTGCAGGGCCCGCAGCCGCTGCCGCCGGCCCTGTAAGGAAACGGTCACATCCATCAATTCTCCTCCTTCATGCCGCGCCCCCTGGCGGAACACCAGGTGCAGCAGCAGACCAAAGCCTATGGCGGAGCCCAGCAGCACCGGCCAGCTGACGTCGGCGTGGTATACCCGGCTGAGCAGGGCCTCCGGCGATCCCGCCGCCAGGCCCATGGCCAGAAGCAGTCCCGCCAGAGCGCCGGACAGCAGGAAAAACAGCGCCGTCAGCCGCCAGGGACGTCTTTCCCGCCGCCAGGCCAGGCGGCACATGGCCGTTCCCGCCGCCAGACGGCACAGGGGATGCGCCAGCTCCCGGCACCCGGGCAGGAACACCGCCGCCGCATACGCCGCCCCCAGGGCCGCGCACAG